>Ga0272442_10006169_pt1 | contig 15878 bp, 13 predicted proteins | sample SSMForm2O_FD_200262 | JGI IMG/M metagenome (GOLD analysis project Ga0272442, IMG submission 200262) | Marine sediment archaeal communities from Little Sippewissett salt marsh, Falmouth, MA, United States - SSM-Form-2O | ecosystem: Environmental > Aquatic > Marine > Wetlands > Sediment ...
GGAAAGTCAAGGCTCATACACGTTTTTTACGTTTGTCAGCCATTTTCCGATTTCTCCTGGAAGATGTCTGAAAGCGTTCTGCTTTGTTATGGCTCTTTGCAATCTTGTTTCTTTTAGATGTCATATCGCACCTCAATTTAAAACTCACGTGTTTTTCTTTAGCCGTGCCTCTAACTCCCTTATCTTCTTACGGAGTTCCTCTATCTTTTTGCGATCGGTGATGTCTTCGATAGTAAGTATGATCAGCTTCGTGCTATTGGACTCCAGATAGATTCGGCAGGCATTCAGTAACATTATTCGCTTGCCGATATCGGAAAAATCATGTTCAACCTCAAAATTATCAAAGCTTGTGGTTTTGGGAAGGATATCCTCCAGCAACTCTCTCAGTTTCGGGATATCCCATTGGTGATTTCCTAAGTTATAGATAAGCTCTCCCACGGTCTTTTCAGGTTTCACCTTAAAGGCCTGATAGAAGGATCTATTGGCTAATGCTACTCTTAAATCCTCGTACAGAATTAATAAGGGATCGCGCACGGTATTCATGATAGTCTCGGTGCATTTAAGGGCATCCTGAATTGACAACTCTTTCATTTTATCTTTATAATCCATGGTTCATCTCCTTTCTTATATTTTTCTTCTCCTATTTTATATAATGTCAGGCCAAACTACAACCTCTGATTCACTCTTCTTTATAACTTTCGTCTCTCCATCCTGGGAAAAAACAAAAGCAATAGCAGAATCCACTTTTGAGCAAAATCTAAATGCTGACCGGTGTCTTGTCCCATAAGATTCTGCTGAAATTTTCTTTCCTTTACGGCCCTTAATATCATCGGCTATTTTAACATCCTTAGGTCCTTCCCCCGCTATGATAATTTCAGCTCCAAATCCTAATATTTTCAATGTATCCGTCAATACAACTGCACCATCAACCTGGGACAATGCACCTAAAAAGTTAAGTAAATCAGCTATGCTACGATCATTTGCTTCACTTTTTGCATAGATATGATCACGATTTTCCAATTCATCTTTTGATAATATTTTCTCTTTCCTCTTATAAATTTTCATATTCAAACTACTGCGTTGCCGTAATAACTCAATTTTTTTCGCCAATAAAATTTTAGAAATACTACTCTCTACAGGGTATTTTATTTTTAGCCTTGAAGCTAAAATAGTATTCTCCGGCACGAGCAAAAGTGTTCCACCGTGGCCAAGTGACTGAATATTTAATGAAACACTTCTAAAAAAATTAATATATTGATCTTTCGCCATCCTTTTTATTAAGGTATATTTTACGCCAGCCGGTTCACAGTCGTGAGCTCTCTTTCCAAAATCAAGTGCTTTAAAAAATTTGTTTGATTTATTCTTCAAAAGAACATCTACGGGCTTATCGCCAAATAAAACACTTTTTCCGTAATTTATTTGTCCCCCTTTAAATGTTATTAGGTCATGGCCGCTCCTGGAAATCTTAATATGTCCCGGCTCCGATGAAGTGATTATAAGAATATTTGGAGGGAGTTTTGCAGATCCAATTTCACCTCGCACCAATTTCCCCCATGAAGATCCAAAATCTATTAAACCCCATATTCCCAAATCCCCTGAACCAAGCGGTTCTACTCCAATAGCTATGTGAGATGGATTTGTTGCTGGTGCTAATCGTCTTAGTTCGCTGATGCTGAACTTCCTCCTTATTCTGAATCGCAAAAAATGCGGTTTGTCTTTATAAAAATTGTGAAGAGTGCCTTTGTAATAGTACTCTTCATGCTGAATGAAGCCTTCAAATTCATCTTTCGAACATACATATAAACAATACGTTAAGTTTCGTTGTTCTTCTGTTTTAAGACTTGCTTGATATGCAATATCAAATAAATTTCTCAGAACTTTGTCTGAAGGTAATTTAGGCGGTTTTTCAGCACTAGGAGGAATTATGTTACTCCATATTTTTTTAATCTCAGGGATTAGATCGGGGGGATAATACATCACTTTAATCCTCCTTTTATTTTATATTATAGACCAACTCTCTATGTCTTTTCTTGGATAAATCAAGCATAATTAAATCTTAATGGTTCTGACTTTCTCTTTCAGAATAGGGATTAAAGAAGGTGTAACGCTAAGTCGGCGAATCCCTATGTTTAACAATTTAGGCGTCCATCTCACATCTCCGGCAATCTCTCCGCAAATGCTGCATTCAACTTTTAATTGCCTTGAAACATCAACGACATTCTTTATACTGCTAAGCAATACCCCCTGGCCTTCTTCATAGTATTCAGAAGCATAGGCACTCTCCCTTCCTACGGCCATTAAATACTGCACTAAGTCATTGGTCCCGATGCTTATAAAGTCTGAAAGTTTAGCTATTTCTTCTATGTTAGACACTGCTGCCGGTGTCTCAATCATTGTGCCGATTTTGATGGTATCGATCGAAGCAGCATATTCTTCACCCAATTCAATAGCGCAGTTCCTCACGATATTTCTTACTTCCTTAACTTCTTTTGGAAACGTAATCATGGGGATAAGAATACTCAATTTATATTTTTTGCTTAGCTTGATTAGCGCCCTTAACTGCGTTTTAAGTAGGTTTTTGTGCTCAAGAAGTACGCGAACGCCTCTTAACCCTAACGCTGGGTTCAATTCATCTTCAAGCGCCAAATAAGGCAATTTCTTGTCTCCGCCAATATCCAACAATCTGACGGTTATCTCTTTTTTTCTGGCCTCTGTGAGGATATTTTCAAAACTCTCAATAAGATAATTTTCATCGGGCAACCTTTTGCTCGCCAAGTAAATCCTTTCAATTCTAAACATTCCTATTCCATCGCATCCATTCATCATTGCTGCATGGAATTCTTCCTTAGAAGAAGCGTTCGCGTAAACTCTTATCAACGTGCCGTCTAATGTCTTTGCGGGCTTTTTAGCCTTGGCGATAGCCTTAACTTCTTTTCTGGCGGCATCATTTATTTTATTTTTATATTTGGCCTTATCCTTTTTGCTCGGGCGAACTATCGCGATTCCTTTCTCGCCATCCAATATAAGTTCATCTTTATTATTAATTAGTTCGATTGATTTATCGATATTTGATATAGCCGGAACTCCAAACGCTCGAGCCAAAATGGCGCTATGTGAATTAATGCTGCCCTCCTTGACAACGATCCCATTTACACTTTTTGTTTTTATATACACAGTATCTGAAGGTAAAAGTCTTTTTGCCACGACAATGCTATGGGGGGGCAACGTCTCCAATATACTCATTTCGTAACCCAGAAGGAGTCTCATTAATCTTCTGCTTAAATCATCCATATCATCCGATTTGCTTTTTATGAAATCTGAGTCAGAAACCTTAAACATGTTAGACCATTTGCTAAAAACACTTTTTACGACGTGTTCTGCGCCAATAAGCTCTCTTTCTAATTCAATCCTTAAATCGCCTAAAAGCTGTTTATCTTTAAGTATTTCCTTGTGGGCTACAAAAATATCCGCGTGTTTCTTATCAATATCTGACTCCATAATGTTTTTCATCTTCTGTAGATCTTTTGATGCATGCAAAATAGCCTCTTCTATTCTTTGAAATTCCTTTTTTATCTCATGTTCCTCGATACCGTATGATACCATATCGCGCACGAGAATGTCCCTGTATATAAATGCCTTCCCGATCGCAAATCCGGAAGATAGTGAAAGGCCTTTAATGATTAGCCTGTTTCTATTTTTTTTTACTATTTTAGCTTTTTCTTTGCGCTCCTTATTGCCCCTGACCAGACGAGCAGATTTTTTACCAACTCGTATTATCTCATATGGTATCTTGTCTGAGGTATCGATAAACGACTTAACATCACCGGATGTGTATTGGATTATTCTGGCTTTTATTTTGAAATTCAAATCTTTCCCTTTCTTTAAATCATGAATGGGGGTAAAGTCTAGTTTTTCCCGCAATCTTCTGGCGACTATAGCGGCGGATTTTAAATCTGTCTCGGGTAGAATACATATAAATTCTTTCTTCCCATAGCGATATATCCTATCTGTAATCCTGACGTATTCTTGTACAGTCTTACCTACTTTTCCTAATACTAAATCAGCGGTTTTTTGTTTATTGCTATAAAGATCCTCTATGGCGAAAAAGAGTAAAGATAAAGGCCTTTTGTATCTCTTTGCGCGTTCAATTTCTACTCCCAGTTCTTTAACAAAAAGCGCATCATGATCATATGTGCTGGTAGGCTTATTAGCTACGGATTTTGCAGATTCATTCATTATCTTTTTTCCTTAGACTTGATGCTTTACGGCTATTTTTGAACTGAAACTTCGACAATACCGCACAACTCAAAAAGCTTTCTGGAACTATTATCCCTCTATAAGTTTAACAAATTCATCTACAAGCCTTGGCTCGAACTGGGTCCCTGAGCATTTTTTCAGCTCTTCTATCGCTTCTTTCTTGCTTATTTTATCGCGATAGGGCCTTGTGCTTGTCATGGCATCATAAGCATCCATTATTGAAAATATTCTACATTCCAAGGGAATCTCTTCACCCTTAAGTCCGTCGGAATAACCTTTTCCGTCCCAGAATTCATGATGATGGAGAATAAGATTGGCTATATAAAACAACTCTTTGGAACGGCTTGCTATGTTATGGCCGATCCGCACGTGTTCTTTCATTTTTTCATATTCTTCTTCAGATAGTTTTCGGGGTTTAAACAGTATTTTATCCGGGGTACCAACTTTCCCCAGATCATGCACCTTAGCCAAAAGAATGAGGTTTCTTCTCTCATCATCGGAAAGATTCATCTTATCAGCCATTATTACCGCCAAATGTGTGAGTCTTTTCGAATGCCCCTGGACTATAAAGTCTCTCTCTGACAAAGCTGTTAACAACATGTCTACTATCCCACTCTTTGGACTATCCGTATGAATAACTTTATATTCATACATATTCTCCTCTGCCCTGCAATATACGTCATAGATATTCTCTCTCTCAACACCTTTAGATGTCGCCACTCCTATGGACATATTCATTCTAATTGACGGATTCTTATCATTATGTTCGTCAATCAATTTCACAATCTCGGCTTTTTTTCCCAGAGCAACTTGGTAATCCGTACTGGGAAGTATTATACAGAATTCATCTCCACCAACCCTGGCTATCATATCTATCCCTCTAAAAGGCGTTGATATAATCTTAGCTGCCATAATCAAAAACTCATCACCAACTTTATGCCCAAATGTATCATTTATTAATTTTAACCCATCTATATCTATTGAGACAATAGTTACCGGCATCGAGCGCGAGAGATCTTTCCCCAACCGCGCTATCTCCTCCGCAAAATACGCTCTGTTATAAAGACCCGTCAAGTCATCGTGGAAACTCATGTATTTAAAACGCCCTTCTCTTTCCTGTAGCGCCTTTTCCATCTTCCTGCGTTCTGTAATATCCTCAATGGCAAGAAGAATCATCTCTGTCTGATTGGTTTCTTTGTATATTTTCCGTGCGTTCAAAAGCATTATTTTCATCCCGATAGCGGGAAATTCATGTTCTACCTCATAATCATCGAATGCGGTTTTCTTGGGAAGAATTTCTACTAACAACTCACGAAGCTTGGGAATATCCCATTGTCTGTTGCCCAGATCATAGATAAGCTGCCCTTCAGTCTCTTCGGGAATCACTTTGAAGATCTGGTAGAAAGAACGGTTAGCCGAGACTACCCGTAAGTCTGAGTCTAAAACTAACAAAGGCTCCCGTACGGTATCAATTATATTCTGGGCATATCCCAGAGAATCCTTGGAAAAGTGTTTTTTCATATTGACCATCTTCTTTAAGGAATATTGTGGGCTTCAATCTTAACATTAACAAGTAAAAAGGGTCTCGGCTATCCTCTCCATAGTCCTACTATAACGAGGCCATCTGACAGCCGAAACTGCGAATGTAAACTTTTTTTGACATAATTTATTCCTTTACAAGATGTTACAACAATTTATCACTTCTTAAAAAGGGGCGTCAAAAACTGTAAAAGCAAAAATCTGATTTCGATAAAAATTCGTCTATCTCTTTGTGAAATAGAATGTTACAGAAAGTCTTAAATATTCTTTATAACGTTCGGTTCCTTGCTTATTCTATGGTGTTTCGCCACTTGATAATCTCTTCTATGTCAAAAACTGTAAAAACAGGATATTTCCTATAATCGCGTCTTGGTCTAACACAGCCTTTCTTCATCCAGTAATATAAAGTTTGCCTTGGCACATTAAGTATCTTTGCTGCCTGAGTGAGATTATAACGTTTAACTTCTCTTTTTTCAGCCTTCCGGATAATTTTCTTATCCGGCTGGTCTATTATTTGTTCTACCTCTTTCCTTTCTTGCTTCTTCTTATTCCATAAATATTCAAAATATTTCCGGTCAGCTTCAAATATTATCTCAAGGGCCATCTGCCATCTTAATTGCTCCTCGCTGCCATACGGATAAACTTTAACTACTTTCCCGTCTTTATCATAAAGAACCAAATCCTTTTTTAAAACCGTTCATAGGCACCTCCTTCATATTTCAAATCCTTTAACAAATCTATTTAAAGCTACGATTTCAGGCACCAAGCCTTTTACAAATAAATTCCTTTCATTTCGAGCCTTGTCGATAGAAATATTTTTTTCACAGCTTTTAAGAAAATCTGTTCCTACTAAAATTATTTGAATGATATCGTTCAATAAATACTCTTCTAATTTTAGGGAACTATAATCTTCAACCTTATCTTCAGAAGTTACCTCAGCATCGTCAATCTTGTAAAGTGTATATATCTCATCAATAAACTTTGTTTTATAGCTTACATTCATTAGGAATAGTCCATTTTGTCGGGCCTGCTGACATTCGACTAAGTTACCTACAACAATAACTCCTTTTTGTTCATGCATATTATCAAAGAAACAATCCACTGCTTTTTTGTTTATATCCCATTTACTTAAGTCTTTATAAATAGTGTTGTTACCGTGCTCTCGAATATGTCTCTTAAGGATATCTACCTTGAAACACCAGATGCAACATCCACACTCATAGGAAGATAGCAAAGAATCTGAAAACGTAAAAAAACACGCATCGTTAAAACCACTGGTTATATCCAGTAATCTTGTGGCGCAACCATGATGTTGCAAATCTATCATTTTTTCTATGTAGTCATAATTAAGCCGACTTGGTTGACTTTTGAAATGATCGGTAACAGAATAATTCCTAAGAATATTTTTTTCAATAGCGCTCAGTGGAATCTGGTTGCCTTTATTATCTTTAGGAGAATAAGCCTTATGATATCTTTCTATTGATGGCGTAAGTTTCCATTTTCGATTTGAATGTCCTCGAAAAAACCAATCATTAGCAGGGAAAGCTTTCCCTATCTCAAATAAATCCTTTTCTGTCTTAACTCTAATATTGAGTAATCCCATTACCCTCGCCCTATCCGAATTGCATTATCTCTTTCGAGGCTATCTTTAATACTTTTTTCCACATATCCAATACACTCATCAATAATTGAATTAATCAAAGGTTCGCTCATAACATTTTTCAGCTTGTTAAATAAATTTTTAATATGTACCAAAGCCGGTGGAGCTTCACCAGGTGATGAACTATATCCGCCACTTGGCATGGTTTTGCACGAGAGAATTCCTCTTAAGTCATCTGCATGAAAATTACCGAATTTTATTTTCTCGATTAACAACTTTAAGCCCTTTTCCCATAACGGAAATGTTGCATCTGTGAAGTCCAGATTTCTTAATATTTTACTAAGCATCTTTATATCAGTTATATTCTCAAAGAATAACTCAACAAACAAACCGCCTGTATTGTTGCGCATATTAATTAATTCACTGAAGGAATTTGGCCAGATATGATACTCAAAATCAATAAGCCTGTTAAAAATAAACTCATAACTTTCCTGGTCTAAAACTTTGTTTAAACTGGAAACAAAAAGATAGGGGATCTTTTCTTCACTACTATAATCATTTAACTTTCTGCTTTCCAAAAGCTCCCAAAGTTGTTCCTTAGAGAATTTTGCTATTCTTATAATATCAACAACATGATCACGCCAAATTCGTGTCTTTATCAACTTTTGAATTAATAGCTCCCTAATATCATCACATATTATTTTTTCATTTTTTTCGACAAACATTTGTAACATCCAGTCAATATTATCTTCTATCTGGCTATCATCAAAATTCTCTATCCGCGTTAAATATTTTCTTAAGAAATTAATTTTAAGTTCTGTTTTTTCCCTCTTAATCTCAAAAATAATGCTCGATACAAGCTTATGGGGAGCTTTATCCGCAAAGATATCAAACAATTTTCTACGCTCTTCCTCGTTTTCTTTGATAAAAGATAAAAATAAATGCGTTTCATCAGTATCGGGGGATGGCAATTTGCTATAAAAATATTTTTTATACTCTTCTTTCACATCCAAATATTTCTCAGCCAAACGGCTAAAGGCTACTTTCCGTATTGATTCTGGCAAACGTTCCCATTTCTCCTTGTTTTTGAAAATTTGGTAATAATCATCAATCGCGATGCTTACCCAGACATCCCAAATCTTATCAACGTGTAAATCAACCAAACTTTGAAGCCGTTCAAATAATGCAATCTTAGACTCAGCATTGTTGTATTCTTTTTGCAAATTAGTCGCAAACTCAAGATAATTTTCTTCCTTCCATTTATATGTATTTGTCTCAACATGATCAATTAACCAGCGCCATTTATTAGCATCGGGGGGGCATTCTTTATAATAGGATGCAAAGGGCTTCAAAATACATAAAAGCCCTCGTTCAAAATATTTATAGAGAAAGAATTCTAAATTATTGGGTATCTTTGAAATTAAAAAATTCTCTATTTTATTCTGAAAGAGAAATTGATTACTGCCCCACCATCTCAATAACATTTTTTCTACACGAGAAGCAATTTCAAAATCTTTAAGAACGAAATTATCCGAATCCAAAGCTTCGAAAAAAGTATTCCTCTCTTGATCCAATCTTTCATAACGGCCAGGGTCTAAAGCCACGCCACCTAAATACACCCTTCCAAAATGATCAATAACATCCAAGGCAACATTTATGAGTAAATGATCACCTGAATGTAGCCACTCCTCTATTATAAATCTTATGCACTTATCCCTAATATCAATACCCTCATTGGAGTTGTCAAAAGGAATTGCCCCCAATACCATTGAGTGACTCAGACTTTTGCTGTGTTCATAAGCCCCTGTTAATAATTCGTAAAAAATTGCCTTAAATAATTGAACATTACCTAGATCATCCACTCCAACTAATTTCTGCAATTTTGACTGCCTAATGCCAGGATTAACTTTGATCTTCAATATTTCATCCAATCGTGAATGTACCACTTCTATCTTAAAATATGCGGGAGAAACAAAATGCCTCAGCAAACTGGCTACTTTTTGATTATCGTAATAACCGTCTATCTGCAAATCATGCATTTTGAACAAAAATTGAATAATATTATGGTCACACTTTTTGTGCAACATTAACGACTTAAGCAAAGAAGCAAATTTATCAGAATTCCATGTTTTTTTGGACAGCTTTCCGGCTTCAAGAAAAGAAAGAGCATCTTTAATTAGCTTCTCTCCAATTTCAGGAACAATCAAAGCCAAATATTCTACCTTGTTAAGTATCCCTGATAGTTTATCAGGATTTGATAAGTTGAAATCAGAAACGATTTTATATGCCAAATCTTCAAGGAACTTAGTAATTTTTTTTCGCGCTTTATCTTCAAATGCCACTGAATAATATAAATTCTTAACTACATTATCGGGATATTGTTCAAACCAACTTGCTACAATGTTTCTCACAATATTCTCATCTAAAAACTCAAAAGCATTAACGATAAATATGTCCCCTTTCATATCCGGCGAAAACCTATATGAGCGCCCAATATTTCTTAAGAAGCCATCTTTTATCAAATCATTTAATACTTTCTCAGAACTTTCTTTTGAAAGATTGAAATAACGCATAATCACACCTAACAATTCATCGCTTTGGAAGGATGGTAAAATTAAAGACAGCTCAAATAAAAAAACATCCAACTTTGAAAATGCCTTATCTGACAGATGGTTACTTATTACACTTTTAAACAAATTTTTTTCCCTATTCATGATGAGAGAAACAATATTTTTTGAATTAACATACTCAAACCTATTTAACGCATCTGCTATTAATTTTAAATAAAACGGCTTATTAAATTTCGCGACTATTGCACGATCATCCTCAATTCTCTCTTTACCTGAAAATTTATGTAAAATATCCAGCAATTCGTTCTCTAGCCAAGCAGGAAAACAATACAAACGTGGTCTAATAATGTCAATACTACTGAGAAGCTCCCTGAACATAGATTCATTAACAATCCGTGAAGTAAAAAGCAATTTTACTGTTTGGGAATGATGTATGTGCTTAAGCAAAGTTCTCAAGTCGGTGGGTAACCACTTATCCAAGTCATCCACAACCAAAAGATATTGATGTTCCTGATTAATTTCATTCTCAAAAACTTCAGAAACATTTTTACCCAAATCTTTTAACATATAGCATTCTCGTTCCAGAGTATGCCTATTTTTCATGATAATATTTCTTATAAAATGAGTTTTCCCTTCCCCCCCAGGCGCGAAAATCCCCATAAATTTATCTTCGGATTTCAAAAATTCTGTAAACTTGTCATTCAAATCTTTATATCGAGTTTCACAATATAAAGTATTATCTGAAATCAACTCTTTTTCATAATTCTCAAAATATACACTTGGCGGTTCTATTGATAAATTCTGCACACCCTCAAACCAAAATCTTACTAAATAGGGATGCTTTATAATTCTAATATTAAGCCATTCCTTATCACATACAATCATGTTAACATTGTTCCTTTTAGCCAACTCTTCTAATTCTGCCCGATAGTCAGTAGTTGTATTCATTGCAACATTTATGCACAAAAAGAGCCAATCAGCTTTATGTTTGTCATAATTAGGAAACTCCTTCTTTAAAAGCTCCTGTTTAATTTTGTTAAATGCATCTTTGGGCTGTGTTCCTTCTTTCTCATGTTTGGATTGAATCAAGAATGTCCCTGTCTTACCATCATAATTTCCTTTATCTCTAATAATACTGTCTTGCCCTGCATCGCCACCTATATTGGGATCTGATGGCTTAAAATCAGTTGACTTCATTTCTAATTCAAACAGCGCATTGACTAATCTTTGAAATTTTTGCCACGAATCGATTTTGGACCAGTCTAACATTTTAAATCTCCAATAAATATGGATTGTTCTTTAATCCTTTATATGTATTATTGACTATATTGTATCCAACTCCTTAGAATATAACATCCTCAAAATCTTCAATATCATCGTGCGGAACTTGGCCATTCGTCCACTCCAGGGTGTGGATACATATTCATCTCTAACGACATCCTCTTATTTTAGCCCCCTTATCAAAGTCTCTATCGTATTAACAAAATCTATCGCGTTTCTGTAAATTCTTTCCGCGTCCTTTTGAGCTATGACTGAATCGGCTTTGTATTGCGCCGTATTTCTCTTGGATTTGGTAGCCCACATTCTGTTAACATATTTCTCATCAAGCCGTTTCGCGAATTTAATCTTCTCGATATCTTTCGATTCTATGGCTTTTTCTTTTAAAACAAAATGATATTCCAATCCCTCGATAAGACTTTCATGGCTTTGGGCCTTTATTCCTATCGCGGCTAACGCAGCCGTTGCCGCATGAAACATCGCATAATATCCGCAGCTTATAGTCCAATCATAGCCGATATAATCAGTGTTTACTTTTAGTCTTTTCTTACTCTCTTCATCTTCTGAAACTTCCATAAGCAAAGAACCTGTTTCGATATTATGCCTTGCTTTATCAATGTGATACCTTACCAGCGCCGTGATTGTGGAATCTGCCTTTAAATCCCCGTTATCGAAATACCCTTTTACTTTTATCTTTAGCATTTCGTTCTTCAGGTTACTCACTTTATCACCTCCAGTATCAATTCCCAGAATTTCTCTGCGCCGAATAAAATTATTTTATTTTTCAGGATCTCGTCAGCCACATTATGCTCTTTGTCCTTCAGCATCGTCAATAGATTTGCCGGTTCGGAAACCATAGGGTTTATTTCAATGCCGAAACTTCGCGACAAAGCAGCGCATTCAGTATCTATAGTTTCATCGTATTTCTTTTTCGAAGGGACAAGGATAAAAAGGTCGATATCACTTTTCTTGGAGTCTGTGCCTTTGACTAGAGAGCCAAACAGAACAACGGATAACAGGTTAAAATCCGTCTTTTTGGGAAGCACCGAAAGAAGCTTTTCGACAACGAAGAATATTTTGTCTCTTTTCTTCAAAAAATCTTCGGCTATCTGATTCGATATCTTTACAAGGCTTGTTTTTACTTCGGGGTTATTGTAATTAGGCCTGCAATATTTACGATTTGTACGCTGGTTGACAACTAATATGCCTTTACCCTTCAACTCTTCGACCTGTCCATGCACATAGCTGTAAGATATATTCGTCTTGTTAGCTAACTCGTTTATTGTAAACTCAGCATACAGATCATCGTAGAACAATTTTATTATTTTATCCTGCATTAGAACCTCCTTTATCACTACTGGTGATAAGATTATCACCTATGCTGATAAATGTCAATAAAAATCTTCAAGAAGGGTATAGAAACACATATTTCAGGTAGGCGGTGAATTGCTTTGTCAATTTTAATAACTAAAAGTTGACATCTCTCAAGTAGATGTCAACCGTAATTTCAATTATTGAACTTATAAAAATTAACGGTTATTTTGTCTTAACCCCTTCATTCCAAACCATTTATCTTCCTCAACAACCCCAAAATCATCCCTACGTACTTGGACATACGGTCATCCAAAAGTTCTGATAAAGATTTTTTTATTTTTCATTTCAAGATAATGATAAAAGCTCCGCTTACCATAAGACAGATACCAAGCCACTGATATATACCCAGACGTTCGCCCAAGAACAAAAGCGACAAAATTACTGTAAAGACCAGGCTTAATTTATCTATGGGGGCCACTAATGAAGCTGGCCCGGTCTGAAGGGCGCGAAAATAGAAAAGCCATGAAAGGCCTGTTGTTATTCCGGAAAGAACAAGGAATAATAAGCTATGTTTATCTATCAGGAACGGGCTCTTCCATTCGCGACGCAGTATAATCAATACTCCTAAAAATACCATGATAACAATGGTTCTTATGAATGTCGCTAAATTAGATGGGACATTCTTAACGCCTATTTTCGCCAATACCGCCGTTAACCCGGCAAAAAGAGCCGATCCAACAGCAAATATCTTCCAACCCAGCATTTAATCCGCCTCTCTTTACGCTTTCACTTACGTACGGTTCTCATCACTTTTTCTATCTTATTATATACCAAGCAGTTATTAATAGCTATATATGTCCCTAAGAGCATGTAAAATCCGCATGTAATAAGACGTCCAACGGTCATCCAAAAGTCCGGATGAATACTTTTTTCATTTATTACGAAATCTCCTGATGCAATAATACATGATCCTGTATGAAAATATTAACACCAACAGTATTGCAATATTTATGATAATAACAAGAATTCGGTTATTTTTAATAAATGGGTATATCTCTGACATGGCAAGACATTCCATGCTGTCTTCTAAGCTCCTTGCTTCGGCCACCTGCAGTATCTCTTCAAAGACACCACCGTCCCTACGCACCGTGACTATAAGTGCATGATAAAATTGACCGAATTTCGCTTTGATTAACTTAGCTCCTCCGCCTCCTGTCACTATATAATCTATTCCATCATGTTCTTCACGAAAATAACCGTGATAATCGCCGGCGTAAACATAGTCCACTCCCAGGTCTTTAAATAGCGGAAACAACTTATCCCCGTCAATGACCTTTTTTGTAGAATGAGTAGACTGGACAGTGATCGGAGCGTGCATAAAAACAAAGACCTTATTATATGCGCTTCTGTCAAAGGGCAACATAGATTCTAAAAATGCGATGCTTCCGTCAATTGTATAGGGTTCGGGAAGGACGTTCAAAAATATAAATAGATTACCCTGATGTTCAAACGAAAAAATAGCAGGCCCATACTGATCCTCGAATTCACTTAATGTAAAATCTTTGCCTATATCGTGATTACCTGGTAGATAAAATGTCGGGTATTTGGTCGCAAGTTCCTCAGACCATTCAGATTTAAAATACATGTGGAAATAGGGCGTTCCTTTATATACACAATCTCCGAGGAGAACTAAAAAAGAGAGGTTTTCGTCTTTCAGCCTTTCCATTATTTCTTCAAAGGTAGCATACCCAAGGGCACCGTAACCCCTCGAGTCACCTATAACCGCAAATGAAAATTCATCTTTGGCTGGTCTATCATCTAATATATTTCTGACTTTCTCGAAATTACCGAAATTGGAAGGCATGACAGCATTACCTTCGTCATATACTATAAAGAGTGTATAGCTTTCAAAGATCAAGAGACCTATGCAAATTATAAACACTAAAATCACGGCTATGATCTTGATATATGATATGAGTTTATTGGAATCAGTATTCATAACCATTTAATCCTAATTAAGCTAAGAATCATTTAGCATCCTTAAAATCATCCCTAGTAAACGCATCCATCGGCCATCCGAAGGTGCGGATGTAGATTTTTTTTGGCATTTTTTTATAACCTTTTGATTCTTTTGACATTGCGTCCATCTATTAACCAAAATTGCGAAAATCAACCTCTTTCTTTGGCCTTACCTAAAAAACAAAAACCCAGGCACCTTTAAGACACCTGGTTTATCTTATGCTTTCTATCCCTTAAATTCCAGCTTTCTTAAAAGTACTCTTGACAAATTCGAGATACTCAATACTATCCTTATCTCCTACAAATACTCCACCGTCATAAAGATTAACGTTGCGTTCCTGCCTCATCTTATTGCCAAGCACAACAATATCTTCATCTTTAAGCAATTGGCTCAGTTTCTCTAAAATCTTGATATGATGGCCGGCTGTACTTCTTACTTTGTAGCCTTTTTTGGCAATCAACATAATGCCTAATTTAATCAGGGCGTCATAGCTGAATTTAAAAACAACATCCGGGATACCTGATTCTTCGGCAATCTTAAGATCATGCTTGGCTGATACCAAGAACTGGCCAATCTGTTCTTCTTTAAATGTCAGCTTTTGAAAGTGTTGGGTTTCAAAATTGGTCATACAAGCCTTATAATTTCAGTTTTAAATACACCATTTATAAAAGCATCTTTATCTTTTCTCTTCTTATCGAATTCTTTTGGGCTTAGATTCATTACATTAAATTCCCGGCCTGTATCTTTCTGCAATTTCGTAATGATCCTCTGCAACTCCAAGACAGAATGCGTGCCGATGGCCAAAAGATCGATATCGCTTGAAGAATCCATCTTATTGCTTGCGTATGAACCGAATAGATATGCCTCCTTGATGCCTTTGATATCACCTATCTTATCCTTAAGTCTCTTTTCAATACCATGGGTCTTTAAGAAAATTTGGCGATAATGCTCTAAAACAGGGTTATCTTTTGCCAGAAAAAAATATCTTTGTTTTCCGCGGAATTCACTTTTAAAGAGACCTTCTTTTTCCAGCTCTTTAAGTTTGGTTTCCGTATTTTTGGGATCGAGATCCAAAATCCTTGCCAGCTCATTAATATAAACTTGAGCGTCGGGATTAAGAAAGTAGTAATCCAGTAATTTAATTGTCACTTTTGAACGTAAAGATATCATCTTTTCACCATGGTTATGGTAACAATTTACCATAATTGATTATTTTGTCAAGTAAATTACGTACCCTTAAAGCTCATGTATAATCCGCAAAAATTCCAGCAAAGTCGTATAATACTGCGTCCAACGGTCA
>Ga0272442_10006171_pt1 | contig 15876 bp, 15 predicted proteins | sample SSMForm2O_FD_200262 | JGI IMG/M metagenome (GOLD analysis project Ga0272442, IMG submission 200262) | Marine sediment archaeal communities from Little Sippewissett salt marsh, Falmouth, MA, United States - SSM-Form-2O | ecosystem: Environmental > Aquatic > Marine > Wetlands > Sediment ...
CAGCACATTGCTCATAAGGTTTACCCTGCTGCTGGTCTGGGTTCGGGCGCGCTCCAGCTTATCGTAAAACTGCGGGTCCTCCAACTGCTCCAGGGAAAGTTCCTGGGCCTTGCGAATAATCCGTTCTGAGGAATTGTTGGAATACAGATCCCCAAGAAGTCCATCGGTCAGATTCACCACCCGCCCCAACAGGTCTGACAGGAGGGCAACGCCTAATTCGATCCCCACGTACTGCCATAGCCTTTCAAGGTCCGGGGCATCTTCCTGCAACAAGTGTACTATCTCATCGATGATCAATTTGCCCACCCAAAGCAGGACCACCGGGCTGAAGGCTTTGATGATCCGCGCCAGGATGTTTCCTGCAAACAAGCCGGGGCCAGCCTGATATATTTCCTTAAAAAACCGGGGGATGGAACGCCAGCCTTTGAAGGATTCCTTCAGGGAAATTCGCTGCTGATCGGTTATGGATCGGAGTCTGCGCCTCACAATTACTTTTATTGCAAGTTACAGAACTCTTTCCACAGCACCCCAATCCCTCCCTGCCCATTGAACATCTGAGCATGCCTCCGGGGGGCTTTCCGTCAAAAGGCCGGGTCCGGCGGTGCAAATTCATAATCTCCCCTCGTTTTAACGAATTCCATGCTACATATTTGTTAATTTTGTGTGCTCAAAATCACTAGCATGCAGCGCATCCGCATTACCAAGGAGTTTACTTTTGAAACCGGGCATGCCTTATACGGATATGACGGAAAATGCCGTAATGTCCACGGGCACAGCTACAAGCTATCGGTGACGGTTATCGGGACCCCAATACAGGAGGAGGGTCATATAAAACTCGGAATGGTCATTGATTTTGGAGACCTCAAGGAGATTGTAAAACAAGAGGTTGTGGATCCTTTTGACCACGCTACGGTTTTCAACAGGAATACCCCCCATGTGGAATTGGCCGAGACGCTCGAAAAAAGCGGGCATAAGGTCATCCTGGCAGATTACCAGCCCACCTCGGAAAATATGGTGATCGACTTCGCCCATAAAATACGTGCCCGCCTTCCCGAATCGCTGGAACTTCACTCCCTGAAACTGCGGGAAACCGGAACAGCCTACGCCGAATGGCACGCTTCAGACAATCCCTAGGGCAGCCCAATGCAGCACCATGGACTAAATCCGGTGGAGTTCCGTATTTTTACCCCTGATGAAATCCATTGAGGTACCGTCCGGGAAAAGAGTCTACTTCGCCAGTGATAATCACCTGGGGGCTCCGAGCAGCGCAGAAAGCCTGCCCAGGGAAAAGAAGTTCGTCCGTTGGCTCGAAGATTCCCGCAAAGATGCCGCAGCCATATTCCTCCTGGGAGATCTGTTCGATTTCTGGTTTGAATACAAGTCCGTGGTGCCCAAGGGATTTACACGAACCCTGGGGAAGCTTGCAGAGATCACGGACAGCGGAATCCCGGTGTACTATTTTGTCGGAAACCACGACCTGTGGATGCAGGGATATTTTGAGGAAGAACTCCATATTCCGGTTTTCCACTCCCCCCAACAGTTCGGAATTGGAGGAAAGAAATTTCTGATCGGCCACGGAGACGGGCTGGGACCCGGGGACAAGGGGTTCAAACGAATGAAAAAAGTCTTTACCAACCCCGTAGCCAAATGGATGTTCCGTTGGTTGCATCCCGATCTTGGCGTCAGGATCGCACAGTATTTTTCCGTTAAGAACCGCCTCATCTCCGGAGAAGACGATGTGCATTTCCAGGGGGAGGAAAACGAATGGCTGGTGCAATATGCCAAACGGAAACTGGAACAGCAACACTATGACTACTTCGTGTTTGGCCATCGCCATTTACCGCTGGAGATATCCCTTTCGGCAACTTCCCAGTATATAAACCTGGGGGACTGGATACGGTATTACAGCTATGGGGTGTTTGAAGAAGACCAACTCCTTCTGAAGTACTTTGAACGGGACTCTATCCCTTAAGATCCTTTATTTTTAGCTGCAGGCTTTTCTGACCCTGCCAGTGATTCTCCTCTACCGAGAATACAGCATTGAAGGGATTGCCTCCCTTAAGCTCCGTCAGCCGGTCTCCCAGCCCAAACCCAATCCCTCCTATCGGACCAGTTTCATCCTGGGTCACGGACAGCTTTAAATGGGCTCCCTCGGACCCTACGGTTCTTGCAAACCCGGTATCCGAAATTGGGCCCGCCTCAAAAACCGGATTGGGGTTGCCCGGCCCGAAAGGGGCAAACTGTTTTAAAATACGTACGAGCTTGGGGGTAATTTCCCTGAGGTGTACCCTGAGATCTACCTGGATCTGCGGCTGCAATTGCTCAGGCAGTATAGAAGCTGCAACCACTTTTTCAAACCGGTGCTTGAATTCCTCAAACCTGGAGACCTCCAGGGTGAGCCCTGCCGCATAGGTGTGCCCCCCGAATTGTTCAATACAATCCGAGCAGGACTGCAGCGCCTGATATACATCAAACCCCCGTACGGAACGGGCAGAGGCAGCCAACCTGTCCCCGCTCCGGGTAAACACAAGGGTCGGTCGATAGTAGGTCTCCGTCAGCCGGGAGGCCACGATCCCGATAACCCCTTTATGCCAGTCCTCCTTATACACGACCGTGCTCATGCGTTCTTCCTCCCGTTGCTCCCGGATCATGGCCAGGGCTTCGTCGGTAATGCGCTGGTCCATCCCCCGACGCTCCTGATTCAGGAATTCGATACGTGCCGCCAGTTCAAGGGCCCTGGTCATGTCGGTTTCGATCAACAAATCCACTGCCTGTTGTCCGTGCTGCATCCTTCCTGCCGCATTGAGACGGGGAGCCAATTGAAATACCAGGTCAGAAACCTTGTAGTGATCTCGCCGGACCCCCTGCATCAGGGCTTTAAGGCCGGGCCGGGGACTTGAATTCACCACAAGGAGCCCATGGTGCACCAGAATCCGGTTCTCGCCAGTAATCGGCACAAGGTCCGCTGCCACGGCAGTGGCAACCAGGTCCAGGTACGGCATTAGGGACACTACCCCATATCCTTTGCGCTGGTGTAGCGCCTGGATCAATTTAAAGCCTACCCCGCAACCACATAGCTCCTTGTACGGGTAAGCACAATCCGACCGCTTCGGATCCAGGACGGCAACAGCCTCCGGGAGCACCTCTCCAGGACGGTGGTGGTCGCATATGATGAAATCGATCCCGCGATCGGCGGCATAGGACACCTGGTCTATGGCTTTGATCCCGCAGTCCAGGGCGATGATCAGGGAAATATCATTGTCCGCTGCAAAGTCAATCCCGGTGATGGAAACCCCGTATCCCTCCGTATAGCGGTCCGGGATATATGAAGCCACATTGGGGTATGTTTCCCGCAAATAAGCCGTTAAAAGTGCTACTGCGGTGGTCCCGTCCACATCGTAATCGCCGTAGACCAAAATACGCTCTCCGTGTTCAATGGCCCTTTCGATCCTGACAACGGCCAGCTCCATGTCCTGCATCAGGAATGGATCGTGAAGATGCGCGAGCTCCGGGCGAAAAAACAACCGGGCTTCTTCAAAGCCGAAAATGTTGCGCTGTACCAAAAGCCCTGCCACCAGGGGATCTACCTGAAGGGCTCTGGCGAGCAGTGCAGTTTTCTCAGGATCGGGTTTTGGTTTATGAATCCAGCGCATGTACACGGGTTTAAGTCTAAATCCAAGGAGTGCAAAATCTTTGCAGCTTCACAAAAATGAGAAAAGGGTTTGGAGGCTATCCCTGATGAAAATAAGTGCTTACCTCCACTTCAGCGAAGCTTCGGAACATCTTCATTACCCCGCAGTATTTGTCTACCGATAAATCCACGGCCCGCTTTAATTTTGATTCATTCAGCTGATCGCCATAGAAATGGAATTGCATCTCCACCTGCTCGTAGGTTTGCGGCTGGGCCTCACTCAGCCGGGCATTGATGTCGATGTGGAAGTCCGATACTTCCAGTTTCATTTTCCGAATAATAAAGGCCACATCCAGACCTGAACAACCGGCAAGTGAGCTCAACATAAGCGCTTTAGGACGAACACCACCTCCCTGACCTCCTTCATCGGGGCTGGCATCAATTTCAAAGGTCCTCCCTGAAGGGTTGTTGGTTTCGAATGACATACCTCCCTTCCAGCGGGTAGTGATATGATTGGTGGAAGCCATATTTTTTTTGTTTCTTGTAAAGATCAAAATTACAATAAAATCCTCCGCTTATGCCATTGGTTGAACCGCTGGATCCGAACACAGATCCTGAAACTGCCGAGCTCGCAGCTTTTTTTAATGAAACCCTCGGATTTTGCCCCAATTCAGTGCTAACCATGCAACATCGCCCTGCCATTTCCAAGGCCTTTATCAACCTGAATATGGCGGTAATGGCCAACGAGGGGAGGGTAACTTCTGCCCTGAAAAGGATGATTGCCTGGGTAAGCAGCAACGCCTCAGGGTGCAGGTACTGTCAGGCACATGCCATCCGGGCAGCTGAACGATACGGGGCTGAAAAGGAAAAGCTCGACAATATCTGGCAATACCGAACGCACCCCGCCTTCTCCCAAGCCGAACGGGCAGCCCTGGATTTTGCTCTTGCCGGTTCCCAAATCCCAAACACCGTTGATGAAGACATCAAAAAGCGTCTACACGCCCATTGGGATAATGGGGAAATTGTTGAAATGCTTGGCGTGATAGCCCTTTTTGGATACCTCAACCGCTGGAACGATTCCATGGGAACCTCGATTGAGCCCGGGGCAGTGGAAAGTGGAGAGAAGTACCTTTCAAAATACGGATGGGAAAAGGGGAAGCACGGCAAACCCTGAGCAGGAGGGTTCAGGAATGACTTCCTTTGACTACAATCACGAATTCGCCCCGGGGCGGATGCTCCTCAAAATGCCTCAAAACCTCTAAGAGAGATCCCCGAACCGTTTCCTCATAGACCTTGGTAAGCTCACGGGAAACCGATATGGGGCGTTCCCCTCCAAAATACTCCGCGAACTGCTTCAGCGTTCTGATCAGTTTGTGCGGGCTTTCATAAAAGACCAGTGTGCGGGATTCGGCACTGAGTTCCTGCAAGCGGGTATGCCGCCCTTTCTTCGGAGGAAGAAATCCCTCGAATACGAATCGGTCGGTGGGGAAACCGCTATTTACCAGGGCCGGTATCAGGGCTGTTGCCCCGGGCAGGCATTCCACCCGGATCCCTGCATTGATGCATTCCCGTACCAACAGGAATCCTGGATCTGAAATCCCGGGTGTCCCTGCATCGGAAATCAGGGCCATGGTCTCTCCTGCCGCCAGACGGGAAACCAGTTGCTGCAAAATGCGGTGCTCATTGTGCATGTGATAGGACCTGATCGGGGTTTCGATCTCGTAATGGGCCAGCAGATTTCCGCTGGTACGGGTATCCTCGGCCAAAACCGTGTCTACAGATTGCAATACCTCCAGTGCCCTCAGGGTAATGTCTTTCAGGTTTCCAATTGGGGTAGGGACGATGTACAGGGAAGCTTCCATACAGGTTTAAAATAAATAAGGCCGAAAATGGAATCCCCCTTCGGCCTTCTAAATTCAATCGTGCTGTCTCAGGAGAAACGCCGGTCGATCAATGCCATAAACCTCGCCTCGTATTCTTCCTTCCCTTTCCAGTTATTGTATTCCGGCTTAACCATCTTTTCCACAAAGGTGACAGAACGCTCCTGGGATTCCATGGTATTGAGCTGGGAAAGAATACGGTTAAAATCTTCCGTTGAGTCCCCGAACAAATGCTTTACGAAGGCCAGACGATCATTCAGCCCAACCGAAATCTCTTTGGCCGTGAGGGTTTCGTTCAGGGATTTCCCGGGGGACACCCCGGCCAGATCTGAGGGCGTTGGCGTAACAATATCTTTGTCGCTTTTGACAAATTCACTGCCTTGCATAAACCGGGCTAAAACTTCTTCCAGCTCTTCCCCCCCCGGCATCTCTGAGACCATGTGCTTGATGGTGTCAATTCCCGGGATGATAATGTCTTCCTCATGGGGATTGTTCTCCGGGACCAGTTTATTCTCATTCAGGACTGCAGAGGCTATGGTTTCAAATTTTGATGCCACCTCGCTTTTATTTACGTCTACCTGAACGTCCTGTAATTTCTCTTCAATAAAGTTCAGCACCGCAAGCTTTTCATAAAGCCTGCGGGCCTGCTCATACAGCTGAGGGACTTCCGTAAGGCCGTCGCTGGATATTATTCTGCTGGCGAGTCCTACCAGCTCTGCTTTCAATTTACGTTTCATAGCATTTTCTTGAGAACCTCAAATGAAGGTCCGTATTTTTCATACTTTTATATCGCCATCCGATTGATAAACGGAACCTGGCTTCATTTTCGTCTAAAATTACAAAATGTTTCTCGAAAACACCGTTAACCACGAAGAACAATTCGGCTGGATCGAAGTGATTTGCGGCAGCATGTTTTCGGGCAAAACAGAAGAGCTGATCCGGCGTTTGAGGCGCGCACAATTCGCCAGGCAGAAGGTGGAGATCTTCAAGCCAATCGTCGATAACCGGTATCACGAAGACCTGGTCGTTTCACACGATGAAAATGAGATCAGGTCAACCCCTGTCCCCGCAGCAGCCAACATCCGCCTTTTGGCTACCGATTGCCATGTGGTAGGGATTGATGAGGCCCAGTTTTTTGACGATGAGATCGTAACGGTATGCAACGACCTGGCCAATAGCGGGGTGCGGGTGGTCGTGGCCGGACTGGATATGGACTTCAAGGGCAACCCTTTTGGCCCGATGCCCGCTCTGATGGCCACCGCCGAATATGTAACCAAGGTACATGCCATTTGCCCCAGAACGGGGAACCTGGCCAACTACAGCTTTAGAAAATCCGAAAACGACAAATTGGTATTGCTGGGAGAAACAGAAGAGTATGAACCCTTGAGTCGCGCTGCATTCTATAAAGCCATGCTGCGGGAGAAGATCAGCAAGCTGGAAGTGAGGGACCCGGAAATACTGACCTCCAAAACCCCCGGGGATGCCAGAAAATCCTGACACCTTCCTTGAGATCGACCTGGAGGCCCTGGCTCACAACTACCGTGTGATCCGTTCCAGGCTCAGGCCAGAAACCCGCCTGATGGGGGTGGTCAAAGCCTTTGCCTATGGCAGCGAATCCCAGGCCATCGCACGGAAGCTTGAAACCCTTGGCGCGGACTACCTGGCGGTGGCTTTTATTCGGGAGGGGGTCCGGCTGAGAGAAGAGGGGGTCCGGCTTCCCATCATGGTCCTACACCCCCAGCCTGAAAGCCTGGAAGACCTCATTGCCCACTGCCTGGAGCCCTGTCTGTACAACCGGCGCATCCTGGAGCATTTTCTGGAAACCGCTAAAGAACTCCGTCAAAAAGACTACCCGGTCCATCTGAAATTCAACACCGGGCTGAACCGGTTGGGGTTCAAATGGGAAGACCTGGGATGGATCAGCCAGCACCTGAAGGAGCAGCAATCCGTGTCAGCACGTTCGATTTTCTCACATCTGGCCGCCTCCGATGACCTGGAGGAATCCGAATTTACACAATCCCAAATCCGGGCCTTCCAGAAAATTGTGAAGGAGGCTGAGGACCTTTTTCCAGGCCACCTCTTTAAGCACCTGCTAAACACTTCAGGGGTGTTTAACTATCCGGAGGCCCAGTGGGATATGGTACGCACCGGGATTGGCCTTTACGGGTATTCCAACCATCCCGGATCTGACGCATTGCTGAAGCCTGTTGCAAGGCTCTGCACCCGAATCTCACAGATCCATCAGGTAGCCCCTGGGCAATGGGTGGGATACAACAAAGGCTTTCAAGCCCCGGACGCCCGGACCACGGCGACCCTCCCTATAGGCCATGCCGACGGAATAGGCCGTCAATACGGCAGGGGAATTGGATGTGTGTTTATTGGGGGGAACCGTGCCCCGATCATCGGAAATGTCTGTATGGATATGACCATGGTGGACGTTACCGGACTCAACTGCAGGGAAGGAGATCAGGTGGTCTTTTTCGGAGGGGGGTATTCCGCAGAAGAACTGGCGGACAAGGCTGGCACCATTTCCTACGAACTGCTGGCCGGAATCTCCCAGCGGGTCCCCCGGGTCATAATAGGATAAGGGTCAGGTAAATATCTTCCTGAAAAATCGTATTTTGCCCCTATAACCATTAAACACCATATACCATGTTAAAGGAATTCAGGGATTTTATTATGACCGGCAATGTCATCGACCTGGCTGTTGCAGTTTTGCTGGCAGGAGCCGTAGGGCTGGTCGTCAATGGCTTTGTAAATGACATCATGATGCCTTTTGTGGGCTACTTCACGGGAGGTTTGGATTTTGCAGCATTTAAATATGTACTCACAGAAGCCGTAACAGATGCTGAAGGCAAAGTGGTTACCCCGGAAAATGCCATTCGATACGGCGCATGGATCAATTCGATCATAAACCTGATCATCGTAGGCTTCGTACTGTTCCTGATCGTGAAATCCTACAACAAGGTTCGGGTCAAAAAAGAAGAACCCGCCCCGGCCCCTAAAGGTCCTACCCAGGAAGAGTTGCTGACTGAGATCCGGGACCTGCTGAAAAAAGATTAAAATTCCCTTCGCGCCTGTCGCGAAACCGCTGCACCATTTGTTTAAACCAAAAGCCGTTGTGGACCCCACAGCGGTTTTTCTTTGGCTTAAACTGTTTTATTTATAACGTTCTGTGGCAATTTAGAGAAATGCCCCTAGGGACCTTTTGAGGTAAAGGCCTGCATGCATACCTTTGGCTCAAAAACCTGAACTCATGAAAATCGCTGTGGTAGGGGCTACGGGAATGGTCGGAGAAGTCATGCTCCAGGTGCTTGAGGAGCGGGCCTTCCCCTCAGATGAGTTGCTCCTGGTGGCTTCCCCCCGTTCTGTGGGCAGAAAAATGAAGTTTAAGGATCGGGAATTAACCGTAATCGGACTGCCTGAAGCCCTTTCAGCAAAACCCGACATCGCCATATTCTCGGCCGGGGGAGATACCTCACTGGAATGGGCGCCACGGTTTGCGGAAGCAGGCACCACCGTAATCGACAATTCATCGGCCTGGAGAATGGATCCCACCAAAAAGCTCATTGTCCCGGAAATCAATGCGTCCGTGCTCAGCCGGGAGGACAAGATCATTGCCAACCCGAATTGTTCCACCATTCAGCTGGTCATGGTCCTTGCCCCTCTGCACAGGACTTACCAAATGAAGCGGGTAGTGGTCTCAACCTACCAATCCGTCTCCGGAACCGGGATTAAAGCCGTGAGGCAGCTGGAAGATGAAATGGCAGGTGTAGACGGAGAGAAGGCCTACCCGCATCCCATCCATAGAAATGCCCTGCCGCATTGCGATATCTTCATGGAGAACGGATATACCAAGGAAGAGATGAAGCTGGCCCGAGAACCACAGAAGATCCTGGATGACCGGACTTTCTCCCTGACCGCAACGGCCGTGCGCATCCCCACTTCAGGAGGGCATTCCGAAGCCGTGAATATTGAATTCAGGCGGGATTTTGACCTAAAAGAGATCCGGGGAATCCTGGCCTCCACGCCGGGGGTGGTCCTTGAAGATGTGCCCGAGGAGAATCGCTATCCCATGCCCATAACAGCGCACCAACGGGACGAAGTGTTTGTGGGCCGTATCCGAAGGGATGAGAGCCAGCCCAACACCCTGAACCTGTGGATCGTTGCAGACAACCTCCGCAAGGGTGCCGCCACGAATGCCGTTCAAATTGCCGAATACCTACTGGAAAACGAGCTGTTGTAAAATTCCTTAAAAACTGTTAAACGGGCTCCTTTACATAAGGCCTACTCTCCATTTTTATGGTATTTTTGGGTTCTTCTGAACCTTGTAGACATGAAAAAAACCATCTTGCTTACCCTTTTTGGCCTGCTAGTGATAGGATGCCAAACCAAAAGTGAAACCTCCATGGCGCTGAATTATCCCGAAACCTCCAAAGTAGATACTGTGGACACGTATTTTGGAACGGAAGTCCCTGATCCCTATCGCTGGCTGGAAGATGACCGAAGCGCCGAAACGGAAGATTGGGTTACCCGGCAGAACGAGCTGACATTTTCGTATCTGGAACAAATCCCCTTCCGAGATCAGCTTAAAAAACGCCTTGAAAAGCTATGGGATTACGAAAAACTGGGAACCCCATTCAGGGAAGGCGATTACACCTACTACTTCAAGAATGATGGTCTGCAGGATCAGTCTGTGGTCTACAGGAAAAAAGGTGATATGGACGCTGAAGTATTCCTGGACCCTAACAAATTCTCCGAGGACGGGACCACCTCCCTGGCCGGGCTTAGCTTCTCAAAGGACGGCTCCCTGGCCGCATATTCCATTTCCGAAGGAGGCAGCGACTGGAGGAAGATCCTGGTCATGGATGCCCTGAAACGGGAGATCGTGGAAGACACCCTGGCTGAGATCAAATTCAGCGGCATTTCCTGGAAGGGAAATGAGGGTTTCTACTACTCCAGCTATGACAAGCCTGAGGGCAGTGAGCTCTCCGCAAAAACCGATCAGCACAAAGTTTATTACCACAAGTTAGGGACCCCTCAAGACGAGGACAAACTGGTCTTTGGCGGCACCCCTGATGAGAAACACCGTTATATTTCAGCCAGTGTTACCGAAGATGACAAATACCTGGTGCTCTCTGCCTCCAACACCACTTCGGGAAACAAGCTGTTCCTGCAGGATCTGAGCCGTCCACAAGCCCCTATCATGACCATCCTGGACCATGAGGATTCAGACAGCTACATTATAGAGAATGTAGGTTCCAGGCTTTATATCGTGACCAATCTGGAGGCTCCTAACCAAAGGATCGTAACGGTGGACGCAGCGGATCCGACCCCGGAAAACTGGGTGGATTTTATCCCTGAGACCGAGAATGTTCTCAGCCCGGGTACCGGTGGTGGGTATTTCTTTGCCGAGTACATGGTCGACGCACTTTCAAAAGTGCTGCAATACGATTACCAGGGCAACCTTGTTCGGGAAGTGGACCTGCCCGGATTGGGAAGCGCTGGGGGATTCAGAGGCAAAAAGGAAGAAAAAGAGCTCTATTTTTCGTTTACGAACTACAACACTCCAGGCTCGTCCTATAAGTTTGATGTGGAATCTGGCGAATACGAACTGTACTGGAAGCCTGAGATTGATTTTGATCCTGCTGAGTATGAATCCCGTCAGGTATTCTACACTTCAAAGGACGGTACGCGGATCCCAATGATGATCACCTTCAAAAAGGGGATGGAGTTGAATGGAAAAAACCCAACCATCCTCTATGGATACGGAGGCTTCAACATCAGCCTTACCCCTGGTTTCAGCACGGTCAATGCCATTTGGATGGAACAGGGCGGTATTTACGCCGTTCCCAACATCCGCGGAGGCGGGGAGTACGGAAAGGAGTGGCATGATGCGGGGACAAAGACCCTCAAGCAAAATGTCTTTGACGATTTCATCGCAGCGGCTGAATACCTGATCTCAGAAGGATACACCTCTCCAGAATATCTCGCCATACGCGGGGGCTCCAATGGGGGGCTTTTGGTTGGTGCCGTAATGACCCAGCGTCCGGACCTCATGAAAGTAGCTCTTCCCGCGGTAGGAGTGCTTGACATGCTTCGCTATCACACCTTCACCGCCGGGGCAGGCTGGTCCTATGATTATGGGACCTCAGAGGAGAGCCCTGAAATGTTTGAATACCTTCTGGGATATTCCCCCCTCCACAATATCCGAAAGGGCGAAGCCTACCCGGCTACCCTGGTTACCACTGCAGATCACGACGACCGGGTTGTGCCCGCCCATAGCTTTAAATTCGCTGCCACCCTACAGGAGAATCAAGAAGCTGAAGATCCTGTCCTTATCCGCATCGAGACCAAGGCGGGTCATGGGGCTGGGACTCCGATCAGCAAAAGGATCGAGCAGAATGCGGATATTTTTGGATTTACCCTCTATAATATGGGCTTTAGGGAGCTCCCCAATCAGGCGGTCCTTAAGGAATTCAAGGAATAATTTGTATAATTCAAGATGAAATCCGTTTCTTTTGTGAAACGGATTTTTTTTAGGTGCCATGCTCAAAGTTAAAGAGCTTTCGTTTAGTTATGACCGGGAACGGGTCCTGGACGACCTTACCTTTGAGGTAGGCCAGGGTGATTTTCTCGCAGTCATGGGAGAGAGCGGATGTGGCAAAAGTACCTTGCTTAAATTGCTCTACGGAGCACTCCCCTTTGATAAAGGCAGTATCCAATGGAAGGACCAGCCGATTAAGGGACCCGCATACCAATTGGTGGCCGGAGGCCCTTTCGTTAAGTATCTCGCCCAGGATTTCGACCTGATGCCCTATACTTCCGTAGCCGAAAACATCAGCAAATTTCTTTCCCCTTCTGATCCGGAACAGCTGGCCTTCAGGACTGAAGAACTATTGAAGGTAATGGACCTGGAAGACCACCGGAAAACCAAAGTACAATTCCTGAGCGGGGGACAGCAGCAGCGGGTCGCCCTGGCACGGGTCCTGGCACTCAAGCCGGAGTTGTTGTTACTGGATGAGCCTTTCAGCCATATTGATCATTTCCGGAGAAACCAACTCCGCAGAAACCTTTTCGGCTATCTCAAAGAACAGGAAATCACCTGTATCTGTGCCTCCCACGACCACCACGATGTCCTTCCCTTCGCCGACCGGATCATGGTCCTGAAAGACCAGGAAATCCTGGATCTGAGGGAAACAAGGGATATCTTTGAGAGGCCCAGGAACCTGTATACGGCCTCCCTCCTTGGGGAAGCCAATCTTATTCCCATCGAAGTGCTCAAATCCTACGCCTCCACTACGCGCAGGATCATCGTCTACTCCCACGAGCTGAAGGTTTCCCACAAATCGGGTATGCAGGTTACCGTAAAACAGGCTTATTATCTCGGCAATCACTACCGAATCTTTGGGGTTATGGAATCGGGTAAAGGGGTGGTATTCGATACAGAAGAGCCTTTAGAGCCGGAAAAGCGCGTCTATTTGAACGTCTCTCTGGAAACCGTCAACAAGCGCCTGCCGATCTGATTTCGGGCCGATTTCAGGTGAATAAAGCCCAGCACAGGAAAACTCCCACTGCGGCGGAGCCCCCGAGAAGAAACGTTCCCACCCCGAACAGCCGGTAACCCGTGCGTACATCCATCCCGCTCATTTGGGTAACTACCCAGAAAAAGCTGTCATTCGCATGTGAAATAACCGAGGATCCTGCGCCCAGGGCCACCACGGCCAGCGCTTTCTGGACCTCTCCGGTCATTCCCAGGGAAGGGAGCATCGGAAGGAGTATGGATGCTGCGGTGATCAGAGCCACCGTAGAGGACCCCTGTGCCGTCTTTAGCGCTGCGGCCAAAATAAAGGGCAGAAAGATGCCCAATTGGTACTCGACCAGGAGCGTCCCCATGGATTCCGCGATTCCCGAACGCTGCAATACGGTCCCAAAAATCCCTCCTGCACCCGTGATCAGCAGGATTGAAGCTGCATCCCGGACCGCTTTCCCAACCCAACCACTGGAAGACAGCATCTGCTTGTCAAGCCTGGGCGGAAGCAACAGACAAAACAACAGGCCTATCATCAGCGCAATGACCGGTTCTCCCAGGAATCCGATCCAGGTGGTAATGGCCCCTGATCCTCCATTTGCTTCCTGAACCAGGACCGATTTCATTACAATCAACAAAATGGGTACGAGGATAGGCAGGGTGGACAGCAAAAAAGAAGGACGGCCTGCAGCTTCGGGAGGCCGCTCATTAAGGGAGGACTGGGATGCTGATTCCGGCGTGATTTGGGTTTTTGCAGCATACCGGCCGGCGAACCACACAGAGACCAGGAGTGCCAGCAGGCTGACCGGCAATCCGAACAGGATGACCAGTCCGAGGTCGGCATCCAGGATTCCGGCGGCAGCTATGGGGCCGGGGGTTGGCGGGATCAGGGTGTGGGACACCATCAGCCCCAGCCCCAGGGCTATGGCGGTTCCTGCCAGGGAGATCCCGGCCTTTCGACTCAAGCTTTTCCCCAGGGGATCCAGCAGCATAAAACCGCTGTCTGCAAAAACGGGGATGGACACAATATACCCCAGCAGGCCCATGGCAAGAGGAATCCGCCTGGTCCCGATCCATTTGAGCACCTTGTCCGCAATGGCCCGGGCTCCTCCGGTATGTTCCAGAAATGCCCCTATAATGATGCCGAGGACAATGATCAGCCCAATTTTTCCAAGCGTATTGCCGAACCCTTCATTCACGGCAAGGACCAATTCCGGGAGGGACATGCCCGCCAGGGCCCCGTATCCCATGGAAATCAAGAGGAGTACCAGAAATGGATGGATTTTCAGGCGGGTAGTCATCCAGATGATGCAGATCACCGCCAGCAAAAGGAGCAAAATCTCCATAAGAGGGGAATTGATAATTCGTCCTCCTGAATATCCGTTAAAAATTTGAACTGGAAAAATAGGGGTGCCGGATTCAGTCCTTCGCCAGCGCAGCAAGCTGGCGGCCCACATGGCTGCCTATAGCCACGCCCATACCGCCAAGACGAACCCCGCAGGCCACGTTTTCAGACAGGCGCGTAAGTATCGGCCTTTTTTGAGGCCCTACGCCCATGATCCCGCTCCAGCGATGTGCTATGCCAGGGGTTTTCCCGGGGAGGATGACCTCCTTTAAGAGGGCTTCAAGGGCCTGTTGTATTTGATCGGTCTGTCCGAAAGCTGTGGTGGTTTCCCCTGCTATATTCAGGTTCCTGCCTCCCCCCAAAAGGATCCGATCCCCCACATTGCGGAAATAATAATACCCCTCATCCATATGGAAGGTCCCCCGGATGGGCAGTTGTTCAATGGGTTCGGTCACCAGCACCTGAGCACGGGCCGGGGCAACCTCCATCTGCCCAAGGGAATTTGAAAATCCGTTGGTAGCCAGCAGGACTTTGCGGGCGTGAAATCCAAACTGGTTTGTTTCCAGCAAGACCCTCTCGCCCAGGTCCTCATAGCCCCTCAGGCAGACACCGTTGAGGATCATTACCGGGTTTGGACCCTGTTGCGCCTCTTCCAGGAGTGCCTTCATCATGCGGCCGGTATCGATCTGCCCCTCAAATGGATGAAGAATCAGCTTTGGCAGGACCTTTCCAAACCCGAAAGAGTTTTCCGCCAGCCGGAAACAGGGTTCACCAAATACCGGCTGCAACATCTTATTGATGGTTTCCATCCGGTCCAGGCAGTTTTCAAGCAGCTCAGACTGATGTTGCAGGAATATTTCGTATCCGCCCCACTTTTTGTAATCCAGGGTCTTGTCCCCCAACCTTCTGCGAAGCAGTTCGATCCCGCTCCGGCGGTCAGCGACCAATTGTATCACCTCCTCTTCGGTATGATGTTCCAGATCAGACAGGATCTCCGTCAGACTGCCAAAACACGCAAACCCGGCATTCTTCGTGCTGGCTCCCTGGGGCAACATGCCTTTTTCAATGACCAGGATACGGGCCTTGGGATGGGCCTGACGAAGCTCCAGAGCGCAGCTCAGCCCCGTGATCCCACTGCCGACAATGCAGAAATCGAGCTTGTCCAGCCAGGTCGATATCTCCCAGAAGCTCAATTCCATACGTCAAGCGGGTTAAGGTCTGTTCCGGCCGTAAATAAGTCTTCAGGACTCCTCGGCAGGGGGTTTCATGGTAAAATCCTCCATGAACTTGGTCGTGTAATTCCCCGCGAGGTAATCGGGATGGTCCATCAGCTGCTGATGAAAAGGAATGGTGGTTTTGACCCCTTCGATAAAGAACTCATCCAAAGCACGCCTCATCTTATTGATGGCCTCTTCCCGGGTTTGAGCGGTAGTGATCAGCTTGGCGATCATGGAGTCGTAGTTGGGCGGGATCACATAACCACTGTAAA
>Ga0272442_10006173_pt1 | contig 15871 bp, 15 predicted proteins | sample SSMForm2O_FD_200262 | JGI IMG/M metagenome (GOLD analysis project Ga0272442, IMG submission 200262) | Marine sediment archaeal communities from Little Sippewissett salt marsh, Falmouth, MA, United States - SSM-Form-2O | ecosystem: Environmental > Aquatic > Marine > Wetlands > Sediment ...
ACTTGGGTAAGAACTTGCAATGTTTGAAAGGATTGATTCCATCTGAGCAAGAGTATGATATGATCCTCTTACTGAATTATCATGTTTTATAATATCATCAATAATAATTTCATATTCAAAATCTTCAATATCACTAAGCCTATCCTCAGAAATGATTATTTCAATCCATTTTTCAGGATTTGTTGACAATATCTCAATATCTTTAGGTAAAATAACCTGCTTATTAGAAATATCTATTCTAACAATTTTTTTTATAATTTGATTATCTTCTTTTAGATTTTCCACATTCATTGCAGTTGAAGATACAACAGTAAAAAATAGCATACATACTAAAATACAAATTATTTTTTTATTCATAATATCTCCCCTAATTAACATGTGTTAATATATGAGGTAATAAAAACGTTTCGTTTAAAAAAATTTTATTTATATTTTAATTTTTGGAAATAACATTGGTACATTTTTCATATAATTTCTGTACTCATTTCCAAGTTTTTCAATAAGAATTTGCTCTTCATATCTACAAATATAATAGTAAAAAATACAAACTATTATAAAAATTCCAAACGCAACTATTGATAGACTTAAAATAACAAAGGCAAAATATGTTAAAATAGAACCAAAATACATAGGATGTCGAATTCTTGCATAAACATCAGTATTAATAACCATAAGCTTTTTTCGCTCTTCTTTGAAAATTATTTTATGTGATCTTTGTCCGAAATATCCTGCAATAAAAAACAAAAAAACAAATATTACAAATCTATAATACCAGGGAAATATACTTTGCCAAGAATTTGAAAATTTAAACAAAAACAAATCCAAGATTAACCCAACTACAAAAATTAAAATTAAAAGTAATTGTAACGTGTCTCCCAATCTATATTCCCCACCTAAATCTTTTCGATGTTCATGACTTTTTCTTAAATGATCCTTTTTCATATAAGTTCCCTACCTCTTTTAATACATTTTAATCTAATAATTCTGACGTTTTTTGCAAATTTATTACTAACTGAAAAAATCTTTGAATTAAAATTAAAAGTAATCAAACCAAAACTTGAAATAATTCTTACAATACTACCCTCAGATATTCCTTTTGATATAAATTTCTCTTTTATTTTAAAATTATTTTCGTAAGCAACAATCCTTACAATTTCACCTGATTTTAGTTGGTTTAACATTGTCATTTTGTATTTACTCCAATATTATTATATGATAATAGTGATCATTTATTATAGGAAAAATGAAAAAATGTGACCACTTTTCATATAAAATTATAAAACTAAATATTATTTAAATAGAAATTAATACCTCGAAAGAATGAAATTTTATATTAAGGATAGAAATGGACCTTCAAGAATAGGAAATCTTTCATTTGATAACAAAAACATAATTACACCTAATATTTTGTTTGTAAATACTGAAAATATAAAAGCACCAAACAATGCAGATATTTTGATTACTAATAAGAAAAAAAAAACAAATAAACCTATTATTTACATTAATAAAAAATTTTTTTATCCTAAAGATATCCCAATTGATTTACATATAAAAAATATAAAACAAAAAAACAATTATTATGTCATAACACCAAGAATAGAGATGATTCAAAAAGTAATACAAAACAACAAATCTTTCTTTTATATTATATCTAACTCATATCAACTCTATAATAATCCAAAAAAATTTGTTGATTTTATAGTCAAACTTAGAAAAGAAATAGGTTATCAGAAAATAATATATCTTCCAGCTATTGCAAAACCAAATAACCTTGCATTATTTTCATATTTAGGAATTGACTTATTTGATTCAATTTCTGCAATTGTTTCTTCTAGAAACAAATATTTGTTTTTTCCAGAGGGAGAAAATAATATAGAAGAATTAAAAGAATTACCTTGCAGTTGCCCATCATGTAATAATCACAAAAGAAAACCTTCAGAAATGAAGTATAAAGAAATTCTAAATCATAATTATTATTCAATGATTAACGAAATAAAGTTGGTCAGAAACGCAATTTATTCTGGAGATATTAGAAATTTAGTTGAATACCGAGTAAAATCAGATCCTCATTTAACAACAATACTCAGATATCTTGATTTTAATCATTACCAATTTTTAGAAAAAAGAACACCAATTAAAAATAATAAGATGATTGTTGCTAATTCTAAAGAATCTCTTTTAAGACCAGAGATTAAAAGATTCCAAAACAGAGTTATAAATAGATATAAAAAACCTAGTTCTGCAAAAGTTTTACTAATCCTTCCTTGCTCTGCTAAAAAACCGTATTTTCAATCAAAATCACATAAACTTTTCAGTTCAATAATAAATAATTCAGGAAATTCTTTTGCTATACATGAAATGATTATCACTTCGCCTTTGGGACTTGTTCCAAGAGAACTTGAACTTGTTTATCCAGCATCTTCATATGACATACCAGTAACAGGTATATGGGATGAAGATGAAAAAAAGATGATAAGAAACCTTCTAAAAGATTATCTAAAAATAAACAAATATGAAAAAATTATTGCTCATATTCCAAAAGAATTATTAGAATTTACAGAGGATTTATTAAATAAACCGCTAAAAACATGTATTAATCATCCGATTTCAAATCAATCATTGGACTGCTTGTCAAAAACTTTGCAAAATAATCTAACTGAATTTAAAAAGGTCGATATCCAAAAAAGGCTAGTTGAAAATATTCAATGCCTAGCATCTTATCAATTTGGAAAAAGTGTTCCAAAAAAACTTATGAAAGATAGCACAATCAAAGGAAGGTATCCCAACAAGAAAATATTTTACAAAAATAAACAGCTTGGTATGATTGTGTTTGAAAGAGGATTAATATCTTTAACGTTAGATGGAGGTAAAAGAATTTTAAATTCAAAAAAATATTGGGTTGAAATTTTTGATGATTTTACATTAAAAGGATCAATTTTTGCACCTGGGGTCAAAGATGCAGATGAAATAATTAGAAAAGACGATGAGGTAGTTGTAATTCAAAAAAATAAATTATGTGGAGTCGGAGTAGCACAAATGAATGGAGAAGAGATGAAAGAATTATCCTATGGAGAAGCAGTAAAAATCAGACATAAAATTTAAAAACGCGTTAATGGTTTTTTTTCACCACAAAAAGGACAAGAATATACATTTACATTTTTATATAAATCAGTTCCTTCAGCCCAAATAGTAATTCCTTCGCCACAGATATTACATTTAAAGTTTGCCTTCACTGACTTTTTTTCAGGTATCACTTCTTCGATTTGACATGGACTTGAAGAAATAACTCCTATTGCTCCACAATCAGGACAAGTCATCTTTGTTGGCTTTTTATTGTTACCTTTTGATTTCTTAATTGCAAAAATCCCTTTACAAGTAGGACATTTAAAATGATATAGTCCTCCTTCTAATCTTTTTTCAAATTCTTCAATTGTAACAATAGTATTAGGTTTTTTTCTATACTTTAGAATTATAAAAATTATTGTTAGAACTAAAATTAATCCAAAAAAAGAAAGGACTATTATCATCCATTCTTTTTCAAAAATGATATCATAAAATGTAAATATAAAACCAAAAATTGCCATTATTACTAGAATTATAAAAGGACCTGGGCCCTTAAACCAATTCATTAATAAACCCTCCTTCTTCCAAATATAATTGACAGTAACAAGATTACTATAAATAAAGCTATAGATCCTGCAATATACCATACATTATCCTTTAATCTTAAAATTGCATTTTCAGCAAATATATCTTTTAATGGATTTGTTCCTTCCTCATATTCTTCAAAATTTGTTAGACCATCTTGATCGTCATCATTTTCAGCATCGGTTGGATCTTCTGGGTTAAGATTATATTTTTCCTCCCATTCATTGGGCATTCCATCATCATCAATATCCTCTAAATCTGATGTTATCCAAAAAGTCTGATAGTCTGTGTTATCAATATTTCCTGCCTTGTCTTCAGCTTTTATATAGAAGGTATATTTGCCAGTTATTTCGTATATATTACTATATATATATTTTCCATCTTCGGAATAAGTCATTATCTTATGTAACTCTTCATTACCAGGGGCAGTTAAAATTACTTTAACATTTTTTAATCCAATATTGTCTTTTGCAATACATGAAAATTTAATTGAACCACCTTTTAATTGAACAGCTGGTTCAAATTCAAAAAATAAAATTACTGGGTCAGTATTATCCTCATATATTCTAAAGGTGTCTTTTTTACTACCAATATTTTCATAAACAGATATATCCACAGCTGTAATTTGATATTGATAAATCCCTTCAATTCCCGTTTCATAAAAATTATATTTAAACTCATCATTTTTTGTTCTAGTCATAATACCTTCATAAGAGTTATTCAATGGGTTTGTTAAATTTATAATAACAGATTTAAGACCTGAATCATCTGTAATATTTGCAGTAATTGTTATTTCTCCACCTTGTTCTTGACCAAAAGGAGAAACATATAAATCTGTAATAATTGGAGGATTTTTTTCATAGGAATAAACAATCAAGTCTCTTTCAGATAATTTATGATTATTTAAAATATTTAAATCTCTTTGTCCACCATTGAAAAATATTTTTGCACCTATCAACCAAATTCCACTTACTGCTGATTTCCAATGCATTGTAACAGTTTTTGTACTATTTGCATTGATACTTAATAAATTACTATCTTTTTCATCTAAATATTTCATAACTCTTAAATCATCATTTGGAGCTTTCTCAATAAAAAGTTTGATTTCATAATCAGTTGCATTTCCCATACCAATATTTTCTACCACAACATCAAATTTTACCTCATCAAATTCCATAATTTTTATTGAGGTAAAAATTATTTCATTTACTTTCAAATCAGGCCATTCATGGATTGTAAATGAAAGATTTTTTTTATTGTTTTTTTCCTTTGATTCATCTATTAAATCCAAAGGATCTACATGAACAATTAATTTAAAATGTCCAGATAATCCTGCAAACCATTCAAAATAAATAGTTGAAATTTCCTCTTTTAATAACTTTTTACTAACATAATCCAAAAATATTTCCTGATCATTTGACTTATCAATAATCTTTACAGATATATTTACATTATCAATTGTTGCATCGTGGCTTATTACATTAACTGTAACGTTTATTGTATTATTCCTATAAATCATAGATGAAGGTGCAAAATCTGTTGAAATTGAGAAATTAATAAGCTCTAAATCTGGTTTTCCAACAAGAAAATCATATTCAACATTAACTGGTTTATAAACTGCATTATCAATACTAAATACTCTAATAATCCATTTACCTTCCTCATCAAAAATAAAATTATTATACTCCCAGCTAGTTTGATTTAAAAGGTTTAATAAATCTATTGAAAAATTATGACTTTCATCATCTTTTAAAAAAATAAAAGCTTTTACATAATCTGCTCTTGCATCAGTTTTTACTGATATATTAATTGGTTCGGTAATAAGAGTAAATCCATTGTCTTCTGGTTCCAATATATTTATTTGCCATCCTTCAACAAATCCAAGATTTACAGTAAAATCTCCTGATTCTGTTAAAGAGTTATTTTCAATAAGTAATGGCCTAATACCGGGATTTGTTGATACATCAAAATAGATGCAATAATATTTTTCTTGAGAATTTTCTTTGCTATCCCAGAGAAGAGTTCCTATTGCATTATTGTAGGAATCATAATTTGTATTTTCATCAAATTTATAATTGTCTATTTCATCGATTATTTTTCCAAGATTTGAATACTTAATTATTCTAATAGTTTCATTTTCAAATTCTTTATTATTAATATCTAGGTCTTTTAAAAGCAGTGTAAAATTAAAAAATTGTGAAACGTTACCTTTACCTCCAACAGTTAAAAAATATCTATAATGCCAATTTTCATTCCACCATTCCAATTCTCCAGTTTCAACCTTTATAGATATAGTTTCAGAATCATGGGTTTCGTTTACAAGTAAAATATCTATAGTAATTGTTTGACTACCAAACTTTGATGGAGTCCAATTAAAAGAAAAAGTATATAGTTCATTTTTATTCAGGCCATCACTTTTTGTTAGAGTTTTTATCTCACCTTCTTCACTAGATTTTAACTTTGCTTTAATAGTTTTATTTGTATCAAGTCCTGTGTTTTTTATCTTTACATAAATATCTGAAGAAATACCTACTGTAAAAGTATCAGGAGTATCCACTTCAATTATTTCTAGAGCAGTATCTTTTTCAGCAAAAGTCACTTTAAATGACCATGTGTTATTTAAATAATTTAATTCTTCCAATGATTGATCATAATTGACAATCATATTAAGAGTATGCTCTTTACCATCGCCAATTGTTTGTGTCCAACTTATATTGATATATAATGAATTGTCAATATCCAGACCTTGACTTGAGGAATTTGTTGAAACGGGAGTTGGATTTGAATCAAGGAATAAACCAACATTTATAATATTACCAGAAGAGATATTTTTTGTTCCAATATTTTTAATTTTAAATAAAATCTCATTTTCCTCTCCTACTTTCCAAACTAGAGGGGCGTCTAAATCATCAGGTATTAAATCGGGTAATTTAGTATCATCTGCATAAGCAGAATGGATAAACAAATTCGTAAAAAAAATAAAGGCTATTAACAAAATAAAAATTTTTTTATTAAAAACTCTAACTAACATATAACATCTACCTCTTGTTTATCTGTCCCCCAAATTAAAACCATAATTTATATCTTAAAAGTTGTATTTCTATCTTTCTATTTATTATTAAAATATAAAATTTTTATATAAAATTCAATTCAAATAACCATAAACTATAAAATAGAGCGTTTATTCCCAATAATTTAATTGATTATATGAAACCAGAAATAGATAAAACAACATTTGTCGACGAAAGTGCAGTAATAATTGGAAATGTTAAAATTGGGAAAAACTGTGGTATTTTTCCAAACGCAGTAATCAGAGGAGATCAAAACTCGATTCATATTGGAGATGGCTCTAATGTCCAAGACTGCTGTGTGTTACACTGTGATAAAATTCACAGTGTAAAAATTGGGAAAAATGTATCAATTGGACATTGTGCAATGATTCATGGTGCAACAATAAAAGATGATTGTTTAATTGGAATACACGCAACGATACTTAATGGATCAATCGTTGGCAGGGGAAGCATAATCGGAGCTGGAGCAGTTGTAAAAGAAGGGGAAATAATTCCTGAAAATAGCCTTGTTGTTGGAGTTCCTGGGAAAGTTATCAAGCAAGATCCAGAATATAGAAAAAAAGCTCAAAAAAATGCTGAAACCTATAAAAGATTATCAAAAAGTCACCTAGAAAAAAGGCACGTATATTATTGACATTTAAGATTTATTTCTCAGTTTTTTTCTTGTATAATTAAGTAGTCCACCTGAGTTTCTAATTTCAATTATTTCTTTGGGAAGTTTTGGAAAAGAAAACAATTTATTATCAATTCTAATTTCTCCTGCATCAATATCCAAATCAATTTTTTTACATTCAGAATATTCTTTTACAGCTTCTGAACATTCAATTAATAATAGTCCTTGATTAATTGCAGATCTATAAAAAATCCTTGCAAAACTTTCAGCTATAACTGCTTTAATGCCTAATGCCTTTAAACCAATCACTGGTTGTTCACGTGAACTTCCACACCCAAAATTTTTTCCAGCAATAATTACGTCCCCTTCTTTAACAGTTTTTGAAAAATTTGGGTCTAAATCCTCAAGTAAATGAGGAATTATTTCTTCGGCAATACTACAAGTATAAACATATTTACCAGGAAATAACATATCTGTATCAATATTATCACCATATCTCCATACCTTCATATTTATATCACCTCCCGAGGATCAGTTATTTTTCCATATATTGCAGTTGCAGCAACAGTTGCTGGGCTTGCTAAATATATTTCTGCTTCTTTACATCCCATTCTTCCCTTAAAATTACGATTTGCAGTACTTATACATTTTTCACCAGGTGCCAAAGCTCCCTGATGAGCGCCTAGACAGGGTCCACAACCAGGTGGAAGCAATAAAGCGCCTGCTTTAATTAAAGTTTGAATTATACCTTCTTGTAAAGACATGTTTAAAATATCTCTTGAGGCAGGTAGAATCAATAATCTAAAATTTGAATTTATTTTCTTACCCTGTAAAATATCAGCTGCAGTTTTCAAATCTGAAATTCTACCATTTGTACAGGTTCCAATTAAACCCTGTTGAATTTCAAGATCTTTAAGCTCAGTAACAGGTTTTATATTATCAACAGTATGAGGACATGCAATAACTGGTTCAATATCAGATAAATTATAATTATATTGCTTAAAATATGAGGCATTTGAATCCGGATAAATTGGTTTGTAGGATGATTCTTTTATTCCAATTTGATTAAGATATTTAATCGTTAAATCATCTACAAAAAAAACAGCATTTTTAGCCCCCATCTCAACTCCCATATTTGCAATGGTAAATCTATCATCAATAGAAAAATTTTCAATATTACCATGAAATTCAACTGAACAATAATTTGCACCAGATGCAGAAATATTTCCAATGATATGTAAGATTAAATCTTTTGCGTAAACACCTGAATTCAATTTACCATTTAAATTCATTTTAATGCTATTTGGAACTTTTAACCAAGTCTCTCCGGTAAGTAGAAGAGATGCGGCTTCTGTCCTATCAATACCTGAAGAAAAAGCACCTACAGCACCATAAGAACAAGTGTGGGAATCACTTCCAAGTAAAATAGTTCCTGGTAATGCAAGACCTTTTTCAACAACAAGCTGATGGCATATACCATCACCTATATCAAAAAAATTTTCAATTTTAAATTTTTTAACAAATTCACGTATCAATTTATGATTATTAGCAGTTTTTTCAGATGCTGCTGGAATAACATGATCAAGAGCTATAATTGGAAGTGATTTAGAATATATTCCAAATTCATCAAGCTCTGGTTTGATTTTTTGAATAATTGCTGCTGTATTATCATGTGTCAAAAGATGATCAGGTTTTAAGGTAACAATTTGACCAGGGACCAAATCTTTTTCTTCTGAATATTTTGCAAAAATTTTTTCAACAAATGTATTATCCATATCTACTATCCTCCACATCATATCATAATAAATAAATACTTATTTATAATGAAAATATGAATCAACTTTTACCCTTTAAATCTATTTAGAATTTGTTAAGAAAAAATTCTTATATTGAATATTAAAAAAAGACCAAATTGTTATTTTAACATGCTGACATAATAATAAGAAAACTATAAGTTATAGAATAAATATATTGTAATATAATTGGGTGGATTCGGAGAGATGAAAGATCCCAAAATTATTAGAGATAATTATGCGTTAGCAGGAGTACTTGAGGCAATTTTACTAATAGCATTAGTTGCAATAATAATTTCTATGATACAACTTTATTATGTACCAGAGATAATGGAACAAAAAGAAGCAGATCATATGGATCAAGTTTCAAATCAATTTGCTCAATTAAAATCAGTTATTGAAATCCAATCAATGATGGGAGCAATGGATACAGGCCAGCCAATCACATATACACCTATGTCTTCTCCAATAAATCTTGGAAGCAAGGAATTACCTTATTTAATTTCTGCAAGATCATACGGACAAATTGACTTAATTGATGAGGAAACATCTTTGAATTATAAAATTAGTATTATACCTGCACCTGGTGATTTTCCGAACGGAATTCCTTTAACTTCAATTGTATATGAAGCAGAAAATTTCTATTTTGTCGACCAAATTTATATTCTCGAAGGTGGAGGTATTATTTTAAAACAACCTAATGGAGGAGAGGTTATGAGGGTTTATCCAGGTATTGTTGTTGAAAATAATACCGATCAAAATAATATTAGAATTAAATATTTTATACCGTTATTTAAAGGGGTTCCGGGTAAAAAAGTCTGGGGTGATTATAAAGAGTGTTATGTTCATACTAATTTTACAAATCATTATAGTTATTCAGGTTCTGCAAATTTATTATATATAGCAACTGATTATCCAAACGCCTGGTTTGATTGTTTGTTAAATGAATCCAGAGGAATTCTATGGGAATATTTTGATAATGGACACATAAATGTTGTATTAGATGATTCTTTTACTCCTAATAGAATAATTATTACTCCTAGCCCGGGTTTTACTATAAATCTTGATCTGACTATTGCAGAAATTGGTGTTCAAGTTGGTCCTGGTTATGCAATTCCAAAAAGTTAGTAAATAGAAAGTTAAATAATATGATTGTAATTTAATTAAATTATTACTAAAATATTAAAAAAATAATAGCATTATAAGAGCGCGAATTGAGAATGGAAAAATCAAAAAAAATAAATCAGGATGTTCTAAAAACTGATATTAAGGGATTTGATAGATTATTTTCAAAAGGGGGCATTCCAAAAGGAAGTTCTGTTTTAGTAGCTGGAGGACCTGGAACTGGTAAAAGTATTCTTTGTAGACAAATTTGTTTTAATCTTGTTTCTAAAGGTAAAAAATGTATGTATGTTAGTTTTGAAGAAAATAAAGATCGAATTGTTAAAAGTATGGAAAATTTTGGTTGGAATGTCCGGAATTATATTGAAAATGGAACTCTCTTAATTCAAAAAATAAACCCTCTTGATATATTAAGAATGAAATTTGGATCTATTGGCGGATCAGGTTCAGCAACCGAACTTTCATATAAAATTAAACCACTAGTTATTCCAAAGGATTTTCAACCTGATGTTATTGCAGTTGATTCTTTAAGCGCAATTATTGCCGCTTCTGTTACAAAAGATAAAAATTATAGAATTTATCTTCAACAATTATTCAGTTTTTTTGAAGAAACAAATTCTACTTCATTACTAATAACTGAAACAGATCCAATTCCAACAAGATATAGTAAAACAGGTATTGAAGAATTTTTAGCAGATGGAATAATCGTTTTATATAATATTCAAAAAAAAGACATTAGAAAAAATGCAATTGAAGTATTAAAAATGCGTTATGCGGAACACCAAAAGAAAATTGTTTTAATGACGATTACTGAAAAAGGTATTAATATATTCCCTGATAAAAAAGTTGAAATTGAATCTTAATAAAATAATTATAAAAATTTGAAAGATTCTGCATGTTTTCCAAGTTTTTTTGCGCCATATTTAATAATTGTTAATTCAATTTTTTTTATTTGATGTTTATTTAGACCTGTCCGTGCTAAAATCAATATATCGTTATCGTCATAGATCTTTATTGTACCTTCCTCAATATTGAGTATAGCCTTTGTTAATCTACCATTTTGAAGCCAGATCCAGATGTTAACGTTTTTGGTTGTCATATAACCGCCTTACTATGAGTTTACCTAATTATATTTTTATTTTGCTAACTATATAAATATTTCTATACAAATATGTCCAGGTATAAAAATAAATTTGAAAAAAGGGTAATTTCTAAGATATAATCAAAAATAAAATTTGACTTAAAAAGGATAAAATAATATAATACTATTTGCATATAACTTCTATGACTGGGATCACTGATATGGATAATTATGAAGAGATGAAAATGGAGAGAATTCCAACAGGAATTGAAGGACTAGATTCGGCCATACAAGGTGGATTACCAAATAACTCAACAACACTTATATCTGGCCCTCCTGGAAGTGGAAAAAGTATTTTTTGTTTTCAATTTCTATATAATGGAATTAAAAAAGGAGAAAAATGTCTATTTTTAACTCTTGATAAAAAATCAGAAGGATTAATAGCCCAAGCAAAACAACTTGGTTTTGATTTTCAACCAGCAATAGAAAACAACTTAGTTAGGTTCATATATCTAAATATTTCAAAAAAGCTTGTATATGAAAAAATGACAAATGAGATATTATCAGGCGAATACAAAAGAATTGTATTAGATTCTATTACCCCACTTTCTGAAATGCCAATTATTATTAGACCATCTGAAGAACAAAAAATTGATACAAGTATGATAAATTTTGAAGATTATCCTAATGATGTTCCGTTACCCACTAGACGACTTCACTTAAGATTTATTATGTCAACATTGGAATCAACAAATGCAACATCTGTGATTACTTCTGAAATACCAGTTGGTTCTTTGCTTCTTTCAAGAGATGGAATTTCTGAGTTTTTGGCAGATGCTGTATTAACTCTAAATTATGATAATACTATGGATAGACGTAAGTTATCTGTTGTAAAAATGAGAAATACAAAGCATTCACTAAAACCTCATGATATTAAAATTGATTATGGTGGCATTAAATTAATATAAAACCAGTGTTAGTAAATATGTTTTTAAATTACAAGCCTCCAAAAAAGTTAAGAGCCCTCTTTATTGTTCATTATTCTCCAATTCTTTTAATAATCTTAATTGGACCAATAACAGCTATATATGGAATTTGGAATATTCCAATAAACATGTTATTTTGCATTTCAATTGGAATAACAATCTTTTTAATTGGTACCTTTGTTTATTTTAAATGGGAGATTTTTTGGCATAAAACATATAAGGGTCAGCTTGTAACTGATGGAATTTTCAAACATATTAGACACCCGCATTATACTTCACTTTTAATTATTGGATTTGGTCTTGCTTTATTTTTCTATTCAATCGCAGCATTATTAATTGCTATAATTGCAATACCCATAATGATTTGGAGTATAATTGATGAAGAAAAATATTTAAAAAAACAATATGGTGATAAGTACTTACAATACATGAAAGAAGTTCCTTGGAGAATAATTCCAAAAATATTCTAATTTTTTTACAAAATTTAAAAAATAATATAATGGACTGCATTTATAAAGTAATAACAACATCTCATCTTAATGGAAAGGAAAAAATGAAACTTGAAGAAAGAATTAAATTATTTAAAGATGTTTTTGCTCCAAAAACCAATGAAAAGGTCTTGTTTTTAGTGGATATTCCACATGACAAAATTCCGGATTCTCAGATGTGGAAAAAACGAAGAGAAATGGCTTATGAGTGGTATAATATTTTCAAAGATATGGGTATAAAAGAAGGTTTTAATGTTAATTTACTTAAATTTAAAGCTACAGGTTTGCAAAATACTCCAATACCAAATTTAATAAAAGAAGAGGTGAAAAAGTCAAATTTAGTTCTTGCTATAACAGAATATTCTGCAACATCAACATTAATGAAAATATGTAAAGAAAAACATTCCATAACACGAAGTGCAAGTATGCCTGGGGTTGAAAAAAGAATGGAAAAAACAGCTTTCAAAGCAAATTATAAAAAAATTCAAAGATACTCTATTGTCCTTGCTCAAATGCTAAATAATAGTATTGGTGCAGAGGTAACATTTTCAACAGGTGATAAACTTTATGTTGATTTAAGAAATCGTATTGCAGGTTCTGAAACTGGAGATTGCAGCAAAACTGGACAATTCATAAACTTTCCCAGCGGAGAAGCATATATGGCCCCTTATGAAGCAATCGGGGATGAAATAGAAAAATTTGGTAAAAGTAAAACTGAAGGAATCGCCTTAGATACACAGGATAAAGAACTTATAAAATATATAGTAAAAAACAATAAAATTTGTAAAGTGATTGGTGAAAGTAAAAAAGCTGATTATATGAGAACCTTTTTTTCAAAAAATGATACACGTAGGAATATTGCTGAATTTACAATCGGTTGTAACCCTGAAGCAATAGTAACTGGCAATATGCTAGAGGACGAGAAAGCCGGAGGATTGCATATTGCATATGGTACAAGTATATTTCTTGGAGGAAAAAATCAAAGTGATATGCATGAAGATATCGTTTATACAAAAGGTTGTCCGGTTGAATCAACAGAGGTTATTTTAATAAATAAAGATGGATCAACAATTGAAATAATAAAAAACGCAAAGCTTCGATATGAGTTATTAAAATAATTTTAAATTGCTATCAGATAAAAAAATGTTATAAAAAAAAGGCTTTTATAATCAAAAAAAGATATGATTCTAATAATTAAGCAGGGGATTTTATGACAAAAATCTTACTATCTACAGTTACTAAGCCTTTTTATATAGATTCAGATGATTGTACATTTAATACCCAACCTGAGCTTTTTCATGGTCAAGTAACTCTTGCCCAGGGACTTTTTAGCATTCGAACATACTCTGGTGGTTTTGGACTCGAATACATTGCTTTAAATATTAAACCAGAAACTGTTGTTTTAAACTACCCATCTGAAGAAGAATTCATAAAAGAGTTAAAAAACAATTATGATTATGTTGGAATATCTTACGTTATTTGTACACATGAAAAAATGGAAAAAATGTGTAAATTAGTTCGACAATATGCTCCCAATTCAAAACTTATTTTAGGAGGTTATGGTACAGCGGTTCCAGGGGCAGATCAAATGGCTGATTATGTTTGTAGGGAAGAAGGAGTTACATTTATGCGAAAAATTCTAAACGAAGATATCAACGCTCCAAGAGAACATCCAATAATTCCAGAACATAAAAAAATTATGAATGTAACAGTAAATCAAGGATCGATAATCCTTGCAGGTTTAGGATGCCCCAATGGTTGTGATTTTTGTTGCACATCACATTTTTACAATTGCAAACATATCCCTCTTTTAAAAACTGGAAAAGATATTTGGGATGCAATTTTAAAAATTGATGAAAGATTAAATACACGTCTTGTAGGAATAATGGAAGAAGATTTTCTTTTGTATAAAAAAAGAGTGATGGAACTATCTGAAATAACCCGAAAAGAAATAAAAAAACCTGTTAGAATGGCTGGCTTTTCATCTATTAAATCAATTGCAATGTATGACCCTGTATTTCTTGCAGAAATGGGTATTGAAACTTTATGGGTAGGTATTGAAGCAAAAAGTTCTCAAGAGCTAAGAGAAAAAAAGCAGGATATAAAAAAAGAAGTTGGCGATAAAAAAATTGATATTTCTTCTTATAAAAAAATGGAAAACATTGACATAAAAAAAACAATCAAATCTTTGCATGATGTAGGAATAAACACCTTAATATCTATGATAATAGGTCTTGAACATCATACTGAAGAAATCATAAAAAAGGATTTTAAATATCATTTATCACTTGAGCCATCGCTTTCCCAATTTTTAGTATATACTCCAGTACCTGGAACTCCTCTTTATGATTGTTTAAATAAAGAAGGTAGAATATTAAAAGATTTACCATATCATAAAATTGATGGATTCACACTGGCATTTAAACATAAAAATTTAGATAGTAAAACCGTTAAAAAAATGCAAATGTACTGTTTCAATAAAGAGTTTCAAGAACTTGGGCCTTCTGCATTTCGTTTTATAAAAAAGAATCTATCAGGCTATTTACGTTTTAGAGATTCAGAAATACCAATACAGAGAGCTAGGGCAGAAATTTATGCTGATAATTGCAAGATGTGTTATCCTTTGTATAATGTCGGAATAAAATATGCACCAAATGACAAAGTTGCAGATATGATACTTAAACTACGTGATGAGGTTTATTATATATTTGGAAAGCCTAATATTAAAAATAAAATTATGGGCTCTCTTGCAAAAATAATTGCCCAAAATTATCAAAGAAAGATTAACCAAAATAAAGTTAATAATCAACCAAAATTACAAAGAATTGTTTATTCTAAAAAATCAAATCAAACATTAAATGATTATTATAATAGAAAAATCATCCAATCAAAAACTGTTAAAAACTAATTAATATAAAGAAAAAAAATAAAGAGATTTTTTGCTATTCTAGATAGTTAGTAGTTTTTGAATTATTAATTCCAGAATTGGGAATCTCTCTAATACCTTTGCGAGTATCTGCAAAATGATTATCTCTCTTGCTCTAGGGATATTTACTTCAAGAACGGCCC
>Ga0272442_10006174_pt1 | contig 15870 bp, 16 predicted proteins | sample SSMForm2O_FD_200262 | JGI IMG/M metagenome (GOLD analysis project Ga0272442, IMG submission 200262) | Marine sediment archaeal communities from Little Sippewissett salt marsh, Falmouth, MA, United States - SSM-Form-2O | ecosystem: Environmental > Aquatic > Marine > Wetlands > Sediment ...
ATACTCTCTCCTGTATATAAAGTTCCCTTATACCTCGAAACCGGTCGGATTTGTCCTTACAATGATATACATGTTCATACCGCTTGCCTGTACACTCGTGCTTCAGAAGCTTGTATATAAAGAACCCCTCAGGGAAATAGGCTTTACATTTAAGTTTTCCCCCTGGTATTTTTTCGCGCTGCTTCCCATAGTTGTAGCCCTGCTTACTTTTGTAATTTCCCTCGGCTTTCCGGGTGTAAGCTATGACCCGGAGATGAGCGGAATGCTTGAGCGCATGGGTAAGGCCTTAACCGCCGAGCAGATGGAAAAAGCTGTAGAACAGATAGACCAGATCAAGGGCATGTATTTGTACATGGGGATATTGAACGCGATAGTGCTTGGGGCGACCGTAAATGCCGTATTCGGACTCGGCGAGGAGGCGGGGTGGAGGGGGTTTTTATTAAAGGAGCTCAGGCACCTGGGATTTTATAAGGCATCATTAATAATAGGGGTGGTGTGGGGGTTCTGGCACGCGCCTGTCATACTGCAGGGGCACAACTTTCCCGACCACAGCGTTGCCGGGGTTTTTATAATGACGGCATGGACAATTTTACTTTCCCCGCTTTTTACCTATGTGGTTTTTAAAACGGGTTCTGTAGTGCCCGCGGCAATAATGCACGGCGTGTTAAATGCCTCAAGCGGCATAGCAATAGGATACGTAAGCGGCGGGAGCGACCTGACGGTCGGATTAACCGGCGCGGCAGGGATAATTGCGGTAATAGTTGTTAACGCGGGGCTGTATGTTTATGACAAATACTTTGCGAAGGAAAGGATTATAGTGTGATGGAAGGCGGATTCTTAACAGCGTTTTTGCTTACGCTTTTTGCGGGGCTTTCAACGGGAGTTGGCAGCATAATAGGGTTTGTGGCGGACAGGAATAAAAAATCCATATTGTCGCTGGGCCTGGGTTTTTCAGCGGGAGTCATGATATATGTTTCTTTCATGGAGCTGATGTTTCACTCAATGCATGTGCTGGAAGATATAGTCCCGGATAAGACAGCGGCATTGATAAGAATGGCGGCATTTTTTGGGGGTATAATCCTGGCGGCTTTTATTGACATGATAATACCGGACCATTCAAACCCCCATGATTGCGGCCAGGAATACCCGTCCGGCCTGGAGGACTGTAAAGATAAAAAGGTTACGGATAAAATTGCGGCAAGCCGGCTGGCGAGGATGGGAGCCTTTACGGCTGTTGCCATAGCAGTTCATAATTTTCCCGAGGGATTTGCTGTTTTTGCCTCTGCGTTAAAGGAGCCGGCGCTGGGAGTTTCAATCGCGATAGCAATAGCAATTCATAATATCCCCGAAGGCATTGCGGTTTCAATTCCTGTTTATTACGCCTCGGGCAGCAGGAAAAAGGCGTTTGCTTATTCCTTTCTTTCCGGGCTTGCCGAGCCGCTGGGCGCGGTTGCGGGCTACCTTGTCCTCAGGCCGTTTTTAAATGATTTTGTTTTTGCCATAGTATTCGGGGCTGTTGCCGGCATTATGATATACATATCCTTTGACGAACTTTTACCCGCCGCGAGGCGCTACGGGAAATCCCATACCGTAATAACGGGCCTTGTGCTTGGAATGCTTGTTATGGCATTTGGACTGGATTTTATAGGACACAGCCACTGATCAAATGCGAAATGCGAAGTGCGGAATGCGGAATTGAAAAGCCAGGACAGAAACAGCTTTATAAAGCGTGAACATAGACCTCTAATCTCTGATCTCTAATCTCTTGACATTATGCCTATTTATTGCTAATTTATATACTTACTTAAATATTACGGAGGTTTTCAGCTGAAATGAGCAGGGAAAAAGAGAAAAAAGAGGAAAAAAAGCAGGAAAAAGCCCATGATAAAAAGGGCGAAAAACACAATAAATCCCATGCGGACGAGCTTAAAGAAAGGGATGTAAAGCTCGCCGAGATGACGGATAAGTACATGCGCGCCCTTGCTGAGCTTGACAATACAAGGAAGAGGATTGTAAAGGAAAAAGAGGACTATATTAAGTTCGCGAAAAGGGACGCGGTGGAGATATTTTTACCCGTGCTTGACAACCTTGACAGGGCCGTGCACGCGACAAAGGTGACGGAAAATGTTGAATCCCTGAAAAAAGGCATTGAGATGGTTATAAAGCAGTTTGAGGATATAATGAAGGAAATCGGGGCAAAGGAGATAAACACGAAAGGCGAGTTTGACCCGGATTTTCACCATGTGATTCACAAGGAGCACCGCGACGACAGGAAAGAAGGGGAAATACTCGAGGTGTACCAGAAGGGTTACATAATTGATAATACGGTAATTAGGCCGGCAAGGGTGAAAGTGGCGGTAAAAGGGAAATCTGATTCAGATTCCGGATCCCAAATCCCGAATCCCTCGAAAGAATCAGATGAATAAGGACTTATACGGAGTTTTGGGGGTTTCAAAGACAGCCGGCCAGGACGAGATAAAATCAGCTTTCAGGAATTTGGCAAAAAAATACCATCCCGACATACACCAGGGCAACAAAAAAGAGGCAGAGGAAAAATTTAAGGAAATCGCGGCTGCCTATAAAATTCTCAGCGACCCCAAACAGCGCCAGATGTATGATAATTACGGGTTTGACGGAATGAAAGGACGCGGCGGGTTCGGGGGGTATGACGACATATTTACGAACATGAACATGGGGGATATTTTTTCCGACCTTTCCGACATATTCGGGGATTTTTTCGGTTTTGATATAGGCGGATCGCGCGGCGGTTCAAGGAGAATGCACGGCGAGGACCTTAAGATAGATATGTACGTTGAGTTTGAGGAAGCTGCGGCTGAGCACAATCATGTAATCGAGCTTTCAAGAAAAGAAATATGCGATACCTGCGGAGGCGAGGGAATAAAGCCGGGAACAACCAAGAAAAAATGCGCGACCTGCGGCGGCCAGGGCAAGATAAGAAGGACGCAGGGATTTTTCTCCATGGTTACGGTCTGCCCCGCCTGCAGGGGAGAGGGGAAAACAGCCGAGCATTTATGCGAGTCGTGCGGAGGGCAGGGCCTGAGGAACAAAAAGAGGAAGGTGGAAGTAAAAATACCGTCAGGCGTAGTTGACGGCTCATACCTTAAGATGCGCGGCGAGGGAAACACCGGCTTAAACGGTGGAAGGACCGGGGACTTATATGTGGTGATAAATATAAAGCCCCACGAAATATTTGAAAGGGAAGGCGACGAGGTGGTGCTTAACCTGCCCATTACAATGAGCCAGGCTGTTTTAGGGGATGAAGTCGAGGTGCCCACGCTTTACGGCCCGCATAAGATAAAAATACCGGCCGGTATTCAGAGCGGTGACGATATAACCGTAAAAGGCAAAGGGTTTCCGCATCTTAATTCGTTCGGTAAGGGGGACATGCATGTCATAGTCAAGGTAGAAACCCCGAAGAACGCAAATTCAAAGTTGAAAGAAGCATATAAAAATGTTAAATTACTGGAAAAAGAGGATAATTATTCGGAAACAAAATCCGGAATGAAGAAGATACATAAGTATTTGAAGAAAAAGAAATAAAGACAGAGATTGCCACGCCCCGTAGGGGCTCGCAATGACACCCACTTTTTTGTCATTGCGAGGAGGTGACGCGAAGCGGAGCCGACGAAGCAATCCCTGTAGTTAAAAGGAGAAAAACATGGGTGAAGAAGAAAAGTTTGACGTGATAGTCGTGGGAGGAGGGCCGGCGGGCATGACCGCGGCATATGTCATGGCAAAGGCGGGCCTGGAGGTAATAGTGCTCGAGCGCGGCGAGTTTTGCGGCTCAAAAAATGTGTTTGGCGGCATATTTTTTACCAATGTATTAAAGGAAATAATGCCGGATTTTCTTAAAGACGCGCCTGTAGAAAGGGTTGTTACAAAGAGGCGGTGGTCGCTTATGACGCCCGGCGGCGAGATATCCGGAGGGTTTAAGTTCAATAAATACGCGGACGGTTCAAACTCCGGCTATACGGTCCTCAGGGCAAAGTTTGACAAGTGGTTCGCGGACAAGACAGAGGAAGCGGGAGCCATGATAATAACGGGCGCCGTAGTCGATGATTTTATAATGAAGGACGGCAAAATTGCGGGTGTTAAAGCAAGGATGGATGACGGCGATATTTACGGGAACATGGTGATCCTGGCTGACGGCGTGAATTCGCTGCTGGCTAAAAAGCTTAATATGCACAAAGAGCTCCAGCCCGAAGATACTATTGTTTCGGTTAAAGAGGTTCTTTCCCTTCCGGAAGAAAAGATAGCGGACAGGTTCAACCTGAACGGGGAAGAGGGTGTTGCCTATGAGTATTTCGGATACTCGGCAAAAGGCGCCGTGGGTTCGGGCTTTGTATACACAAATAAGGATACAATATCAGTCGGCATCGGCGGAACAATAAAGTCGCTTACCGAACATAAGCTTAACCCGAACGACGTGCTAGAGGCGTTTAAGGACCACCCGGCAATCGCGCCCCTTGTAAGGGACGCGGAACAGAAAGAATACTCGGCGCACCTTATCCCGGACGGCGGGTACAATAAAATATCTTCGCTTGCCGGGGACAACGTCCTTGTCGCGGGCGACGCGGCCGGCTTTGTAAACGCGTCGCTGTTTCATGAGGGGACAAACCTTGCGATGGAATCAGGCAGGCTTGCCGGCGAGACGGCGATAGCCGCAAAGGAAAAGAATGATTATTCAAAAGAGTCCCTTTCCGGATACGTAAAAAAAATGGAGAACTCTTTCGTGATTAAGGACTTAAAGCAGTTCAGAAAGCTGGCAAAGACGCTTGAGACAAACACGAAAATTTTCGATAAGTACCCGGAAATAATGGAGGAATTTGCGGCAGGCATGTTTACTGTGGACGGCGAGCCGAAAAAAGCAAAGCAGAAAAGGCTGATAAAAAACCTGCTGAAAAAGGAATCCATATTCGGATTCATTAAGACCGCGCTTGCGATGAGGAGGGTGATACTATGAGCCAGAGATTCAAAACAATGGAAGATAAGCTGGGGCTGAACAAGTTCAGCGCCTTTGAAAAGACGCACCTGAAGGTGAAAGAAGGGGTAAACGCGAAGGAACTGGTGGAAAACAAGCTGTTTATCTGCCCCGCGAAGGTATACGAGCTGAGCGATAAAGGCGAGGCCATAGTATCCTTTGAAAACTGCCTTGAATGCGGCACCTGCAGGGTGGCTGCTCCCGATGAAATTGAATGGGATTACCCGCAGGGCGGATTCGGCGTAACGTTCAGATACGGATAAAACATGGTACTTGTATTTGACATAGGCAACACAAACATAACAGCCGGAATTTTCAGCGGCAGCAGGATAGTCAAAAGCCTGCGCATGAGGACAAGCGAGGCTTACACCCCGTCAAAATATTATTCAATTGTAAAATCCCTTTTACAGGCAGACGGCCTTTCTTCGGTTAACGGGTGCATAATAGGAAGTGTTGTGCCTTCTATCACGGGAACGCTTTCACAAATGGTGAAAAGGTATTTAAAAATAAAGCCGGTCCTTATAACTTCGCAAACAAAGCTGAATATCAGGAACAGGTATAAAAATAAAGCAGAGGTCGGGGATGACCGGCTGGCAAACGCAGCTGCGGGAAAAAAAGAAAACCCCGGCAGGCCCCTTATTATAATTGATTTTGGGACAACAATTAATTTTGACGTGGTTAACAGAAAAGGGGAATATCTCGGAGGCATTATTATGCCGGGGCTTAACCTTTCAAAAGAAATACTTTTTAAAAAAGCGGCAAAGCTGCCAAGGGTGGAAATGAAGCTGCCGGGAAAAATAATAGGGAACACCACGGTTCACAGCATACAGTCGGGAGTGGTGAATTCAACCATAGCGGGAATAAATTATATGATTGCGGGGATAAAAAAAGAGCTGAAATCGGAAAACCCTAAGATAATACTGACCGGCGGCGAAGTGGATAAGAACATACTTAAGAGAATAAACTCCCGGGACAAGAGGATTGATAAGGATTTTACGCTGAAGGGGTTTAAGATAATATATGATTTGAATTCAGCAAATAGAGATTAGAGATCAGAGATTAGATAAACCATAAATAGGGGTATGATAAGTGGGGAACAGTAAAAAAAGCACTAAAAAGCTTTATTCAGCCAAGAGGCCGGCACATCCTGACGATGCCCATACAAAATCAAAAAGGTTTTTTAAAAAAAAGGGCAGGAAGAGAGTCAGGCAGGCGCTTAAAAAAATGTTAAACAAAAAAGGCGAATAGGTTAATAATATTAAATAAATTTTTAGATTCAACGGCAAATCTAAAAAAACCTGACAAAAAAATTCTTGACAACTAAATATTCATTTGATATATATAGTATTGGCGCAGGGTTGAGCCTACCTTAGCTCGTAAAAACCCCTCTATATCCCTGCGCTTTAAAATCCGACCATTTTAAATCCAAGCAGGGAGATAGAGGTTCCTCTGCCGGAATCATTTTTACGCAGTAAAAATGCATATGATTAAAGGCAATACCCTACCGGTGCCGCATAAGCGGCAATATCCCTGCGCTTTAAAATCCGACCATTTTAAATCCAAGCAGGGAGATAGAGGTTCCTCTGCCGGAATCATTTTTACGCTGGTAGCCGCAACCTTCAGGTTGCGTAAAATTAAACAATTAACCCTTATTTTGTAGGGTTCAGGCATGCCTGAACCCTACGTGTTTTTTCTGTAGAGACGTAACGCTTGTCCGCCGGAGTTTCAACGCAGGTGGATGCTACGTCTCTACAAATATTCCTTTATTCTTGACATATACGCGTTTCTAATGGTTTAATTGTCTTTGTAGGGACTGCATATATGCAGTCCGGTTTTTGTTATAAACCCAGGAACAGGAACGCATGTATATCACTGTTAAATGATATAACGATATGTGCTTTGTCTGTGATGTTCGCCTCCGGCTCACCACAACGTTATGCGTTCCCTACAGCGAGGAAATAATGAGAAAAATTATTAGAAACGCCTCAGGCGCCATAGTCTTTATAATTTTCGGGTCCCTTCTTTACATGAACCAGGTGAATTCCATATTCGGGCCGTTTCAGACGATTTTCACCTGGATTTTGTTTGTAGCTTCATTTGTGTGGATGCGGTTTTTCGGGTTCCCGGATAATTACAGCAGGAAAAATGCCATCAGCTTTATACTTCTTACGCAGGCCCCGTACTTTCTGATTCTTATAGCCGCAATACAGGTGTCCATGCTTGTAAAGAAGGGTGTGGAACCGGGACTGCTTCTTTATTTCATCATGTTTTTACTCGGGCTTGGCGCGTGCATGCTCGTAAGCACGGGCGTGCTTTATTATTTTAAGAACAGGAAATTAAGGGCAAAATGAAAACAGCCGGGCTTGTTTTAATAACCGTATTTTTCGCGGGAATATTTACACCTGTTTTTGCGGACAAGGTATATCTTAAATCGGGAAAAATAATAGAGTGTGAAATAAAAAGGTATATGACTGACCAGATAGGCGTGCAGGAAGGAAAAAAATTTTATTACATAAGCAATAAATTTATCGAAAAAGTCGAGGAAACAGAAGAACAGAAAAAGGATACAGATGTTAACTGGGGCGTTATAACAGTTACAGTGGTTTTTTCCCTGCTTGGATTTATACTGGGAGTGTGGGGAAGGAACATCTGAAATCCGGAAGTCGGAATCCGGAGTGCGGAATGAAAGCAGGTAGCCGCAAACTTTAGTTTGCGTAGGGGTGAAAGTAAGTTCGGAGCCCGGAGTTAAACCTTAAAATAAAAAGACGGAGATGGTGCTAGATGACCAATGCGGAGAAGACAGTTACAAAGGTGTTTTTAATCGCGGTAATCGCCGGGATTGCGGCGCTTACATATTATATTTTTACGGTTTTTAAACATTGGCTGGTGCCTGTAATCGGAATTGCCATTGGCGTGATGATAAGAAACGCCGTGGAAAGGATTGACGAAGAGCCCGAGTCAACGCTCACAACAGAAGAAAAGGTTGTAATGATAGAAAAGACAAAAAAAGGAGCCAAGGGGTTTTTTGATGTTGTTTTCCCTTTACTTGTGGTTTTTATGGTAATAGTTTCTTCTTCAGGCGGAAGAAAGCTGATAAAAAAAGGGGTTGAATTTTTACGGCATCAGCCCGGGGGGCAGGAAACCGTAAAAAACGGCGGGGTTTTTACCGGTAAAAACAGGCATGGGGAAAAAATTATATATACCCTAAAAGACAAGAAACTTGAAGGCGCGTACAGGGTATATTACAGGAACGGAAAACTGAAGGAAAAGTGGATGTATAAAGATGGTAAGCTTGACGGGAAATCCCTGGCCTATTTTAAGGACGGAACAATACATAGGGTGCAGCCGTACAGGAATAACAAGCTGCACGGCAGGTACGCGGTTTATGACGGAAAGGGGAATCTGGCCAGGGAAAACATGTATAATATGGGGGTGTTTCATGGTTTTTACAGGGAGTACTATCCCGGCGGAAAGCTGAAAAAAGAATATATATATGAAAATGGAAAAATAGAAAGTGAAAAATTATATGATTTAAAGGGCAATGTGTTAAAAAAATGAATGATAAAAACGGCGGTTTTACTTATTTATACCTTCTTGTAGGTCTGCTTGTGATAGGTCTTTTATGGACGGCAAATGTGCAGAAGAACAAACTGCGGTTTGAAGAACTGCGCAGGGCGGAAATAATTGAGGCGGTTTTACATGAATCTTTTTGTAACGGCCTTAGATGCCGGGGGATAATAGAGAAAAAGCATCGTGAAAAAGACAGGAATGTAAGCTGTTATGTTGAGATAGAGTCGAAGGAACTCAAAAAATTTATCGCAAATATTGAAATGTGTAAGTTCAGGCCGGAAAAAGAGGAAATATGGAAAGATTTTATAAAACGTTTCAGAAAATACGGCATTATTCATCCGGAAATGGACAAATCAACCGTGCTTTTTTCCGAGTGCGAGGACTGTGAGAATCTTTATAATGAACTGCAGTCGTATTTTGCCATGTCAAAGTCGTGCAGGCATGACTTTCTTGCTAAGTAGGAGCTGACATGAAGATAAAGCTTTTATTCCTGGTTTTCAGCGTTACAGCGGGGGTTATCATTTATTTCGGGCTCGGAAGGTTTCCGACGGGAGCGGAATTTTCCGTCCGGGTTAATTACATAGAAACATTGATACTGGAATGCGAGTCAAATGTGTCAATAATAGGGAACAAGGCAAAGGGCTATTCCCCGGGATATAATTCAAAATTAAGAGCGCCTGAACTCAAGAAGTTTTTTAAGCATGCGGAAAAGGTATATAAATTCAGCGGAAAAAACATGAAAAAACTGGAAGAACTGCGGCTTAAGTTTCAGAAGACGGGACTGATAACAAATCCGGAAGTGTCGCTTGACGATATGCCTGTGGGGCAAATGAAGGAGCTTTATGACGCTTATTTAGATTACGCGGGATGGATAGATAAATCCCGCATGCACAGGCATAATTTTTTATTTGATTAATGTTTTGGGGTGGGGAATGAAAAGGATATTGATTTTATTGCTTTTACTGCCATCGATAATATACTGTTCTGAATTTCAATATTCATACCGCGGGCCCGTAGCCGCTGCTATGGGCGAGGCCTGCATTGCAAGGCCGGATGACGCCGACGCCGTATTTTATAACCCGAGCTGGCTGTCGCAGGTGAAAAAACCAAAAATATCCGGTGTGCTGGATTTGGGTAACCTTGCTTCTCCCGCGCTAACCGGCGCAGGTTTTTATACTATAGGGCAGGTTGAGCTTGCAGCCGGGTTTGGAATGACAAACTTCGGTGTTTTAATAGGAATAACTTCAAATAATTTTATATGGGACAGGGATTACGGCGCAGCCGAGGACCTTGATGTAGAAAGCGTTGCTGAAGGGTATTTAATCCTAGGATTTGGTGTAAACATAGTGAAAGATGTGTTTTTATGGGGGATGAATTTTAAATACGGGCATGAATCAAACCCGTTTTTTCATATGGTCAGCCAGGATGTCCTGCATATGTTTGCGATGGATTCGGCTTTTACTCTTAGAATCGGGGATTTTCTTAATATAGCGCTGGTGTGGCGGGATATTATAAAGGGACACTTCATAGGCTATGGAACCTGGCATGATGAATTCGGGGTGCAGCAGGAAGTATCGGAAATTTATGTTGAGTTTCTTCCGGTCTGCGACCTGGGAGTTGCCTACTATGCCTCTGATCGTGTTTTGCTTACAATGGACCTGAAAAATATAGGATTATATTCACCTTACAGGCTTTCACATTATCCCGATTTGCGGACAGGCTTGTATTACGCGAATATTTCATTTCACACAGGCATGGAGTATGAAATAATTGAAAAAACATTCTTTTTAAGAACGGGATTTTACGCGAAAAATGAAATTGAAGTGTATGCCGAATCCCCGCTTATAGTAAGCAGGGTAGGGGTTTCACTGGGCGTTGAATTCATGCAGGAAGAAACAAATGTCCAGAGGATATATGTTGTTTATGATTTCAGGGAGACGTACAGCGGTTTTCCTGCGATACAATACTGCGCTTCCCTGGCGCATATTTTTTAGGGGTAAAAATGAAAAAAATGCTGGTATTATTATTTTTACTGCCGTCTTTGGTTTGCGCGGCGGAGATGCCTTTCTTTTTTGAAGACGCGAGGCCCGCGGCAATGGGCGGCGCTTTTATAGCTGTTGCTGACGATGAAAACGCAATACATTATAACCCAGCGGGTTTAGCTCTTATTTCTTTAAATTTTATTGATATTTCCGGAAGAGCCAGCCATTATTTTAACAGCAGCAGGGGAGTCAGCGGGCGCGGGCTGAGGGTTTCATATGCGCGGCCGAATTTCGGGTTTTACGGGTTTTATGAGTATTATTATGTAGATTCTGTAGCGCATGCGTGGGATTCTTACGGAAACCCCATAGATGCTGTCTATGAATCAAATATATTTCAATTCTGTATTTCAGCCGGTTTTTACATTTGGGATAATTTAGCAGCAGGAGTAAATGTTAAATTAAGCGAGCAGCATGCTTCCGGCAATGTGATGTCAGCTTATGATATTACTTCCTGGGTTGCTGATGCCGGGATTTTATATAAGAACAATGGGTTTTCAGCTGCTATTACCGCTGAAAATTTATTTGATTTTTCCAGTTCAACCGTATTTGTTGAAAATGCCTATAATGACGCTATTTGGGTCAATCAGTGGGCCATATTGATTAATGCGGGTGTTGCTGTTGAAAATGAATTTATTCTTGCGGTTTTTGAAATAAAGAACATATTTGAGCCGGGATTACACGATACTTTTCCCGACTTAAGCCAGTCGAGGAGAAGCTTTCATTTAGGCGCAGAGATAACAATATCAAATATGTTAAAAATCAGAACAGGATTAAATTCCCGCGGCGGGATTGAAGGGGATTATGCTATAAGCGAATTTTCAGCAGGCGCAGGAATAAAAGCGTGGGGGCTCGAATTTGATGCGGCTTTAGTTGCGGGTTGTGTATTTGACGACCCTATGTTTGTGGTTCCTAAAGTTTACTTGTCTTCCATATATGAGTTTGAATAAGGGAGAATAATGGATACCCCCTTTAACAAAGGGGGTGGCGAGTGAAGCGAGCCGGGGGATTTAGTGCGGCAGGACATGAAACCCCCTGTGGTCCCCCTTGTTAAGGGGGACGAAGGCAGATACCCCCTTTAACAAAGGGGGTGGCGAGTGAAACGAGCCGGGGGATTTAGTGCGGCAGGGCATGAAACCCCCTGTGGTCCCCCTTGTTAAGGGGGACGAAGGCAGATACCCCCTTTAACAAAGGGGGCAGATCGACCACGGGGAGATCGGGGGATTTATGCAGAAAAAACAGCGAGCCAAACGCAGGAACTTATTATACAACCCTAAGTTAAAGGATACAGCGCGAAAGCTGAGAAAAGATATGACGGAACCTGAAAAACGGCTGTGGAATAAGTGCCTTAGAAAATTTAAATACAGGTTCGTAAGGCAAAAGCCAATAGGTGATTATATAGTTGATTTTTACTGCGCAAAACTAAAGCTTGTAATAGAAGTTGACGGGGAAAGCCATTATAGTGAGGACGGTATTAGAAAAGATAAGACCAGGACCGGGTATCTTGAGAGTTTGGGGCTTGATGTTTTGAGAATAACGAATAAGGATATAATGGAAAATATTGAGGGTGTTTGGGAGAGAGTGAGTTTTAAGGCTGTTTAAAACCCCCTATATCCCCCTTTGTTAAAGGGGGACAAAAACTAAAAAAGCGGACAAAAATGCAACAAGGGATTAGGGATTTTTAATCAGGGATTAACTGCTACTCCACCTTCAGTATCGCAAGAAACGCTTCCTGTGGTATCTCGACCGAACCAATCGATTTCATCCTTTTCTTTCCTTCTTTCTGCTTTTCCAGCAATTTCCTCTTTCTCGTGATGTCGCCGCCGTAACACTTTGCGGTAACATCCTTTCTCATGGCAGAGACGGTTTCCCTGGCAATTACATTGCCGCCGATAGCTCCCTGTATTGGGACGGGAAAGAGCTGCTTTGGTATGACTTCCTTCAGCTTTTCAGTTAAAGCCCTTGCCCGGGAATAGGCAAAATCCTTGTGTGTTATAAAGGAGAGGGAATCAACTTTTTCCTGGTTGACCATGATATCTACCTTTTTAAGGTCCGCTTCCCTGTAATCTTTGATTTCGTAGTCCATTGAAGCATAACCCTTTGAAAATGACTTTAATTTATCATAAAAATCCCAGATTATTTCTGAAAGAGGTATTTCATATTTAAGTATGGCCCTGTATTCGGTTAAGTATTCGGTGGTTAAATAGATTCCGCGCCTGCCCTGGCAGAGCTGCATTAAGTTGCCGATATAATCAGGCGGTGTGATTACAGAGAGTTTTACATACGGCTCTTCTATTTTTTCTATAAGGGCAAAATCAGGGAATTCGGAAGGAGAATCGCATATATGCTTTTCGCCCTTGGTTGTGTAAACCTTGTACTCAACATTAGGCGCGGTAGCGATAAGGTCAAGGTCATACTCGCGTTCCAGGCGTTCCTGTACTATTTCCATGTGCAGAAGCCCTAAAAATCCGCACCTGTAGCCGAAGCCCAGCGCCTCGGAACTTTCGGGCTGGAATGAAAGCGAAGAGTCATTAAGCTGAAGCTTTAAGAGCGCGTCTTTTAAGTCGGTATAGCGCTCTGAATTAATAGGGAAGAGCCCGCAGAAAACCATTGGCTTTATTTCCTGGTAGCCGGGCAAATGGACCTTGCAGGGCTTTTGCGCGTTGGTAACGGTATCGCCTATGCGCACGTCTTTTAATGATTTTATGCCGGCAATTATGAATCCAACGTCCCCGGCCCTGAGCTCTTTTGCGTCAACCATCCCGGGCTTGAATATGCCGACCTGGGAAACCTCCCATTTGCTTTCGGTTGCCATCATTTTTATCATGTCGCCCTTTTTTACGGTTCCGTCATAAAGGCGGACAAAAACAATTACGCCCTTGTAATAATCAAACTGCGCGTCCATTATAAGCGCCTTTAAAGGCCTGTTAATATCGCCTTCGGGCGGCTTTATTTTTTTTATTATCGCGTCGAATATCTCGGGGACGCCGGTGCCTTCCTTTGCGCTTGCCTTTATGCCCTGTTCAGCCGGTATCTGCAGCAGCTCTTCAAGCTCTATCATTACTTCTTCGGCGTCAGCGTTCTGCATGTCTATTTTATTGAGCACGGGAATTAAAGAAAGGTTGTGCTGCATCGCGATGTGCGCGTTTGCCATTGTCTGCGCCTCAACGCCCTGGGTCGCGTCAACAACTAAAAGTGCTCCTTCAGAAGCTATTAAGCTGCGGGAAACCTCGTATGAAAAATCAACGTGGCCGGGCGTGTCTATTAAATTAAGAATGTAATCCTGCCCCTCGTGCTTATAGTTCAGCTGGACGGCCTTTGCCTTTATGGTAATGCCGCGCTCGCGCTCCAGGTCCATTGAATCAAGGACCTGTTCTTTCATTTTTCTCTGCTCGATTGTATGGGTGTGCTCGAGCATCCTGTCGGCAAGTGTTGACTTGCCGTGGTCTATGTGCGCTATTATGCTGAAGTTCCGTATGTTGTTAAGGTATGAATTGTCCATTATTTAACCTGTATGTATTTAAAGTCAAAATACCGCTGCTGGGTGGTTATCCCGTGATACTGGAGCATGAACGCCACCATCTGCATGTTGGATTTTTTGTAGTTTTTTTCCATTGCCTTGACCTGGAAGGCGAGGGTTTTTATTTCCCCGGGAGCCAGGTAGAATTTCTGCACAATGTCGCCGAACATTTCAAGGTTCGTTATTTTAAGCAGCTTTATGTAAAAATCCATTGTGATTGCCGAGTTGTTTTTTATGTTGATTTCGACGGTAAAAATTTCACCTTTGTTTACCCTGTCGGGGCAGTCCCATTCGACTTCAAATGGGAACAGGTGCTGCTGCTTTCTCAGGTAAGAAAAAGAAGCGGCTCCTGATATTGCCCATTCAATGGCCGAGTACGGGCCGCGCGAGTGCATGAAAGCGCGCGTTAAATCGTGCCAGAAAAGACCGAGGTCGGGATTATATTTTAAAAACCTGTCAACTGCCATTTGCTGCCTTATGTAATGTTCTTCAGGGCCGGCCGGGTCATAAGTCCTGCCCAGAAGGTTCCAGTCAACACACTGGCCGGCAAGCAGGTTTGTGTTTCCCCTGCGCAGGTAATCTTTCCAGTCGTCAAGCAGGTACGGGTATGTTTTTTTATCAATCGAATAAAACATTGCCGCGTTTATATCCACGCCCGCGTCTATGAACATGAGCGGGTCCTGGCCGTGTTCCTTGCCCTGCCTCCAGGTGAGTGAAAAGACCCACAGGGGTTTCTTGATTTTTGATTTTATTATTATCTCCCGTATTATGTGGGACATTTTATGGGCGCGCCACCAGTTCCACATTTCCTGTATGTCCTTATCTTTTTCCACGTCAATTTTAGTGGCAAGCCACTGCATTTTTTCCAGGTTTTCGAGCTCATCCCAGTCCTGCGGGACGCCTTTGAGCGGCATGTCGCGTACAAAAGGGGCGGCGTATTCATAACCGCCGAAATCGGTTCTTACGTAATCAAGCCCCAGGTAATCTACGTAGGGGTTGGCGTCCATTTTCCGTAGCAGCTTTATTATGTCCGCCTGCCTTTTCTGGTCGTATATTGAGACATACTTGAGCTTTTTCAGCCTGCCCGTTGATTTATCATAGGCTATTGTCTGCATGTAAGGGGAGAGGTCGGTCCTGTTGCCAAGGACAACGTAGCTTGTGATCCACGTCCCGTATTTCATGTTGTACTTGTGGCAGGTTTTTCCCAGGTCGGTAACCTGCCTTAACGCTGTTTTGTCCCAGGGGAAGACCATCGGGTTTATCTTGTTCCATATCTGGCTCTGGCCGACGCAGTGCCACAGCGCAGAGGCGCCCATGAATTTTGACCACAGGATATAATTTTCCCAGATTTTTACATTTTTTCCGCCCACGCCCGGGACTCTTTTTATTATTGAGTCGCCCGGTTCTATGTTCATAACACAGAACCCCTTGGGAAGCTTGCGGGGAGTTCTTTTACGCACTGTGAATTCAATGTTAGCGGCATATTTCTTTTTATTTATCCTGAGGACGATAAGTGCCTTGTAATCTCCGAGCTTCGGGTTCCAGGGTATGGGCCATTTTGCTATCCACCTGTCAAGCGCAGGGTTATATTTAAGCGAGAGCTTATCCACGTTTCCCACGGTTTTTACAAGCCTGTTGCGGTGAAAGATTTTTGCGCTGCACTCAGCGCTTTCCTTGAGCGGCGCCCAGTCGGTTTTTTTATTAAGAAGCCCCTGTTTTTTAGGAATCCTGAAAGATGC
>Ga0272442_10006175_pt1 | contig 15869 bp, 14 predicted proteins | sample SSMForm2O_FD_200262 | JGI IMG/M metagenome (GOLD analysis project Ga0272442, IMG submission 200262) | Marine sediment archaeal communities from Little Sippewissett salt marsh, Falmouth, MA, United States - SSM-Form-2O | ecosystem: Environmental > Aquatic > Marine > Wetlands > Sediment ...
ATCCGGTCCAGCAGCTCCATGATCTCTTCGAAGCTCTTCCCTTCGCGAATTGCAAGGGCGGTGTCCTGGACGATGACGCTGTACGCTGAAGTGAGGAAGCGCGCGTCCACGTAGGTAACGTCGAGCTCATCGTGTTCGGAGATGACCTTTTTCACGGTGTCCTTCGTGACCGTCGATGCGCTGCTCGACTGGTGGAGAGAGATGATCTTCTCGCCGGGAAAGCGGTTGTATGCTGCCAGAAGGTCCTCCTCCCGGAGACCGGAGGTCGAGAACTTGTTGTTCTTGTCCTTCAGCATGACCCGCAGCTTTTCCTTCTCTTCGCCGCTCATATCTATGGATACGGGATAGGGCTCCCCGTTCAGATACATTGGATAATCGACTACAGTGACTCCGAGACTCCTCAAGGTCTCCGGGCTCAACTGACATGCTGAATCTGCTATCAGTACCATATCTACCTCCCCTTGATTGGATTGCGCGGCACCTCGATGACGAGGTCCGAACGCGGATATGACGAACAGGGATGGAACCACCCGAACTTCAGATCGGCCTTACGGCGGCTGTCATTCTCAGGGGGCACGTGGATCCTGCCGCTTACGAGACGGCTCCGGCACCAGCCGCACTCCCCGCTGCGGCAGAGCGCGGGAGGATTCAGACCCGCCCTCTCCAGGGCCGTGAGGACGGTCTCACCGGGATCGGCGGGAAGTATTCTCTCCGTTCCCTCCGAACACGCGGGAGAACTTTCAAGAACGGTGATCTTCCACTGATCTTGCGCTGCCGGAGCGGTTGCGGCCGGGGTGACTGCAGAACCGGCTGCACTGTCGCTTCCAGAGCCGGCTGTATCGATTGAAGACCGGCCGTAGTTCTCCTTCCGGAGCCTTCGCGGAGTCAGGGAAAAAGCTTCCAGCTCCCGGGTCACGAAATCGTACATCCCTGGGGGGCCGCAGATGAAGAAGCCGGGCCGGCTGGAATCGGTATGCCCGGCAGCGGGCTGCCCGGCATTGGTGCCGCCGACGTCAGGCTGTAATTCGGGAACATACTTCCGTATGAGATCTGCGGTGATGAATCCGCTCTCGACATGCTGATATAGATCGCCGGTCTTGGGGGCATGTCCGCCGATATTGCCGGCGGTCTCACTATCTTCGGAAAAAACCGTCACCATGGAGAACCGCTCCGGATACTCCTGCTGCAGCTTCGACAGCTCCGGACCGAAAATCAGCTCCTCCGGGCCGGTCGCCCCGTACAGCAGTGTGAAGCGGAGATCCGGCACATTATGCAGGCTGTCGAGAAGAATTGACCTGAAGGGCGTGATCCCCGACCCTCCGGCCAGGCAGACAATGTGCCGGGCATCGCGGAGGGCTTCGTAGTAGAAGGTCCCTGCAGGCTCGGAGCAGGTCAGCACCGTACCGGTCTTCCACTCCCGCTGCGTCCAGGGCGCGAAGTAGCCCTCTTCTCCTGCTTTGATGGTGATATCGTAGAAGTTGCCCTCCGCCGCGTCGTCGGGAGTCGAGGAGATCGAAAAGGGACGCGACACCGGGATTCCGTCCACGACTTCTTCCACAGCGATGTACTGCCCGGCCCGGAAAACGGCCACATGGCTGCTCTCCCCCGCCGGCTCCAGCCGGAAGGTCCGGGTGGACGGTGTCTCCTGTCTGACCGAAGCGACCCGCAGCACCTGCCGGCGCGGGTGGAGGGAGGCGGCCAGGAGGTTCATCGGGGCGGGACCCAGAAGAGTTGACGCTCCCCGCTTGAAGAGCCGCTTCCTCTTTTTCAGTGTTAGGATGAAGGCGATGGTGTCCCTGAGGGGACTCTTCACGACAACTTTCATACCGGCATCCCCATTTTTCCCAGGACCTTCTCCACTGCGGCCTTCCCTGAAAGGATGGAGCTCCCGTATCCGTGACAGCGGAAGGAGAATCCACCGCAGAACTGGAGGTTGTCGAAGTAGGTCTCGCTGTCGGCAGCCAGGGCCCGGGGGACAATGGAATCCCAGGGTTCGGGCTCATACCCGTAGACGATCCCGTCATGGGCGCCGGTGTAGCGGGCGAAGGTCTGCGGAGTCGCGATCTCTATCTCTTCGATGTGATCCCGGATCCGTGTGCCCGTCGCCCGTTCGAACTGATCGATGAGCTTCTCCGCAACACTGGTCTTCACCCTGAAATAGTCCCGGGGGGTTACATCGGCCCAGGCCTCGGAGCGGAACCCGGCTGTCAGAGCGAGAATGGTCGTGCCCGCCGGTGAACAGTCGGGGTTGGCTATGTTGAGACAGACCGAGGCCTGCATGATCCCGTCTGCTTTCAGATCGTAGATCTTCCCGTAGAGCCTGTCGGTGTCCATATGGGGGGCGATGAAGTAGCTGTAGTCTTCGAGCCCCAGTTCCGCCGGAGCGGCATCGAGTCCGAGGTATACAACCACCAGGCTGAAACCGTGCTTGCGGGTGTTGATGTTGCGCCGCGCCGCAGCCGGCACCGCCGTGCGCGGGGAAATCAGGGAATCGAATACCAGGGTCGGCGATGCGTTGGATACGAGGGCCCGGCAGCTGATCTGCCGGCCGTTGTCGGTTTCCACTCCGGTGATGCGTCCGTCATCCGTCAGGATCCGTTCGACCCGGGTGTTGAAACATATCTCACCGCCGTTCTCCCGGATACCCTGAACGAAGGCGGAGGATATCTCGTGAGAGCGGTGCTTCGGGATAACTGCGCCCCAGGAAATGTAGGAGTTGAGGAGGGCCGCCCAGATTGAAAAGGACATCCGGTTCATCGGCACACCGAGATAGCACCAGTAGGGATAGATGAGGTCCCTGGCTTCACGGGGTACTTTCAGGCTGTCGGCCACCTCCTCGGCGCTGTAGGCACCGGTCCGGATGAAGTTGCCGTGTTCCTTCATCAACTCGCCGTATTCGAGGTTCTCCTGATGTTCGGTGAGATAACGGAATGTCCCCTGGATTTCGTCGCAGAGCTCCATGTAGGCGGTGACCGATTCACGGCTGCCCGGAACAGTACGCTCGACTGTATCGATGAGGGCGGGAACCCCGAAGGGCATACGCACATCCACGTTTTTATCAGTAAGAATGACCCGGTAGGCATCGGGTATCGATGTGAACTCAATATCAAGGCCCGCTTCGTCCTTCAGATACCGCACGACCCCGGAAGCCTCCTCGAGGGAGCTTACATCCGGCATCTCATGCAGCGATGGTTCGAACTCGAACCGCCCCCGCACGAAACTGGTGGCAAATCCCCCCGGAAGGTTGTGCTGTTCTATCAAGAGAACCTTCAAACCCTTCTTCGACGCCTCGAAGGCCGCGCAGAGCCCGCCGAGTCCGGCACCCAGCACGATGATGTCATACACTTCAGCCATAGTATAGTTATACCCTCCGGCAGGAGAATTCACAATGAAATTTTTTTCTCCATTTTTCTCCTTCTTTTCTCCTACCGGGATTGCAGCGTCCCTGTTATACTATCTGCAGCTACACATCTAACGGAGGATACACAATGGCGGAAAAAGTGAATATCGGAATAATTATCTGCGACCGGTACCGGCGGTGCGCCGGCGGCAAGTGCTTCCGGTCGGCCCGGAACCGGGAAGGTGCCTTCAGCCGGTATAGGGATGTGGACATCGAAGTCGTTGGTTATACATCCTGCGACGGGTGTCCCGGCGGCAACATCGAATACGCCGTCGACGAGATGATCAAGAACGGCGCCGGGGTGGTCCACCTCGCCACTGGACTCGTGGTGGGATATCCCCCCTGCCCATATATAACCTATTTTAAGGATTTCATTGAAAAAAGGTACGGCCTCGAGGTGGTATACGGGACCCACCCGATACCGGAAAAATACCTGATCATGCACACCGCCCTGGGAACCTGGAAAGAATCTGAGTGGAAGGCAATCATCGAGCCGACCATGGCTGACCCGGACACACGGCTGGCGTACAACTGATCGGCACGGCTGAAGCCGGATTTAGAACCGCATCCCGAATACTCAGGAGTCGGGGCCGTCCCGGCGGCCGCTCAGGAGGGGTACGAGCAGGACGGAGGCGACGAAGAGGGAGCCTACAATGATGAAGCCGAGGCCGAATGCACCCTGCTCGGCGAGCCGGCCGATGAGGGCCGGGACGGTCCCGCCGCCGAAGAGGTAGCCGAGGGGGACGATGAGGCTGACCGACAGGTTCCGCTGCTCGGCGGTACATATGCCGGCCATGGCGGTAATGCCGGCCGGGAAAAAGGCGGAAATAAGCATCGGCTGGATGTAGAGGGCGGCAATGAGGAGCCAGCCCTGGGCAACTCCAAGCAGAACGGTGACCGAACCGCAGAGAACGGCTGTGACCGCCATCATCCGCTTGTAGCCGAAGCTGTCGGCCAGCCATCCGGCGGTAAAAACCATCAGCAGCGATGTCAGCCGGGATGTGCTGACGATGGAATTGACGAAGCTCTGGTTGATTCCCCTGCCGTCAATCAGGTAGGCGGGAAGCATGGAGTAAATCCCTACTTCATGCCCGATGGACAGGACGAAGAATATCGCTATGATCCAGAAGTCCCGCTGTTTTACGATGCCGTACAGGGCACGCCAGTGCGGAGGAGTGCCGTAGAGCCGGCCGCCCCTGCCGAACCGTGCGAACAGGATACCAAGAGTCAGTGATACAGCGCCGAGGACCCACATCAGGGTCCTCCAGTCAGTCATTCGAAGGGCAATCTCGGCAATGAGCGGACTGGCGGCCAGACCGAGGATCGGTCCGAGCTCGTGCATGGCGATTCCCATACCCCGTCGCTCCAGAGGCACCAGTTCGGTAATGGTAACGATCCCCGAAGGAAGGTAGAGCCCGGCGGCGGCGCCGGTCAGAAAGAGCCCGATCCGGAACCACAAGAGGTCCCTGCTCGCCGCGAGGATGAAGAGGGCGACCCCTGTAATCACACCGGACAGGGCAATACAGGTGTGATGCTGTATATGCCTGAGTACGAAGCCGGAGAAAAACATGGTGAGGATCAGGCCGAGGGAGATGACGAAAAAAAGCGCCCCTCCCTGAGCGTGGTTCAGCCCCAGCGCCTCCTCGATGGGAAGCAGCAGGGGGGAGAGGATCACCCGTCCGACAAAGGTCATGAAGAAGACGCTCACGATAAAGAGGGCCGATCCGAGGGGAAATGATTCAGTTTTTCTGTCGCCGGCAGTCCGGTTTGACTTGTCGATATCCATACGCGGCCTCTATCATACGGAAAATAGCGGACCGCGCATAGCCCTGTGGAAAAACTCCTGTATACGTTTCCTACCAGCCAAGGATATCTCTGGTCTCCTCCTTCGAATCGCCCAGCCGGTAGGGGATGAAGAGCAGGAGTCCGATCAGACAGGATGCGGAGCACATCAGCCAGATGACCCGGACGCCGAAGGGATTTTCGAGGCTGTACCCGAAGCGTGCGAAGGTCGCGGCCAGAATGAATGAGCAGAACGCCCAACCGACCTTGCGGACGATGCCATATATACCGTAGTAGACCGCCTCGCTGCGATCGCCATGCTTCAGTTCGCCGTAGTCGCTCAGATCGGCGATCAGACCGATGGAGGCGGTGAACATACCTCCCATCGGAATAGCCGCCGCGGGCATGATGATCAGCGCCTGGGCAAAGGGCGTGAGGACTCCGAATTGTCCAACGAAGAAGCTGAGGAAAAAACCGGCCGCCATGAGCAGGATGATCCACCGCATGACCCGCCGCTTGGGATATCTTCTCAGCAAAACATACCAGAGGGGGGTCGACAGAGCGATCAGGATGATCACCTCCCCCATCAGGACCGAAGCCATACTCTCCTTCTGCCGCAGGATCAGGGTGGTCATGTAGGGAACGTTCATCAGCATGAGCTGGTAGGTCAGCTGCACGAAGAGGATCATCCCGGAAAAAGAGAGGACCTGCCGGTCCCTGAATACCGCCGCCATGGTGCGGAAGAATCCACGGGGAGCTTCGCTGCTCTCGGGGGGCGTGTAGTTCTCCTTCATCCCGAAGAGGGTGAGAATACCCGCCGCGAAGGCCGTCCCTCCAAGGATAAGGGCCATCCCGAAGGCCCCCGATCTATCGATGAGGGAACCGGAGAGCCCGCCCCCGACCGCCGCTCCGATGATTCCTATGGCGATGCCGATCGCAATGATTTTGACCCGCTCGTCGTTGTCCCTGCTCAGCTCCGGTACCGTTGCAAGCCAGGGCACCAGGAAGGCGGTGTAGGCCCAGTAATAGACGAAGAGGACCGCTCCCAGGAAGATGGCGTTCACCCAGCTGACGCCTTCGACGGGCGGACGCCAGACCAAAATAAAGGTGAGAAAAAGGAGGGGGCCCGAGACGAAGATGTAGGGCTTCCGCCGCCCCCAGCGTGATACAGTATGATCGCTCCAGTAGCCCACCAGGGGATCAGAAACAGCATCGAGTACCCGTCCCGCCGCCAGTATAATGCCGAAAACGGTCAGGGAGACGAAGGCGGTCCGCGCCGCTCCCTCCGGCGGCACGTAGTAATACGGCAGCCAGGCGTAGAGCACGGTGTCGTAAAGGTTGAAGGCGTATCCGGCCATATTGTACAGAAGAATGGTGATCAGAGGCAGTCCCGCAACTGCCCCTGCGCCCGCCCCCGCGGTCCGTCGTGTTCTGTTGTTCATGATCGGCCTCCGACAGCAGTTTCCGTTCTGTAGACGGCGGTCATATCGACCATCATATAGCCTCTGATTCGTCCCCGCACGGAATTCCGGGGATACTCGAGGACTATCTCCCGGACGAATCCCTCCTCATCGGGAAAAACTGAGGTCCTGCGGGCGTAATTCAGACAGACCGGCGCGCTGCTGTCTGCCTCGACCAGGAGAATTCCGTAGACATGTTCCCCGGCCTTCAATCCGCATCCCGCGAGGGAGGCCCGGGCGCTCTGCGGGCCGATGTCGAGACTTATCGATCCGGCTGCGGCGGGGCCGATGTCCGGCCCGGAAGCCGGGCTGCCGTCCCACAGGTCCACGTCGACGGCGCCGCTGACGGGCATGCGGCCGGTGCGCAGGTCGGACATCCCTGTGAGCTTGAGGAAGCTGCCGTAGAGCTTGATCTCCCCGCTGCGGATCAGGGCGTTCAGAGCGCCCGGGCGGAGGGCCTTCCCGCTGACCGGATCGACCTCCGCGGCGATCCGGTAGGTGCCGAAGGGCATGTCCCAGGAGCCGAAGAAGCTGATGGTGAAACCTTCATAATTGGAGAGGGTCACCAGCCCCTCATCGTAATGCATGGTCAGCACGTAGAAATCCTTCCGTGAGGGGTCCACAAGCGTCCGGCCGGTCTTCTCATCAAGCCGGCCCTGCACCGCCCAGAGAATGCTTCTTCGGGGGCCCCCCTCCACCAGTCCCGCCAGATAATGCAGCGAGTCGAAGCCGATCTGATTGTAGGACGGCAGCATGGTCGGATTCGGACAGGAGAAGCGGCTGATCTCGAGCACTGAAGCCGGATCGCCGGGTTTCCCGGGTATGAGATAGGGGAACCGGACCGGCTCCGGGGTCTTCTCCCGCGTCGCTTCCGGGTTTGAATCCCGGGCCGGGCAGGAAAACACGATCTCCCGTTCAAGCCGATGGGTCTTCCGGCCGCCGAAAAACTTCAGTCCGATCCGGCGCAGCTCCGTCCGGACCCGGCAGCTTACCTGCAGACGGACTTCGCCCCCTTCAGGTCCGGTCCAGGTCTCATGCGGGCAGATGGTGACGAACTTGCGGTTGGCTGCCAGTTGGACCTGAACCGGTGTGCCAACCGGCGTCCTGACGACGAGGCTTCCGGAATCGATGGCCGACAGGAGAGTCCGGCCTTCGGCTCGAACGACATGGACCAGAGAGACCGGTTCGTTCGCGTTGAGAAGAGCCGGCGGATCGGGAAAGAGGCGGCCGAAGCCGTTGCTGTAGACGAAAAAGCTGCCGTCAGCGGGGAGCATCGATTCGTGATCCCTGATTGCCCGGGGATCTTCCCGTGCGGCCCCGCTCAGCGGATAATCGTAGGGTATGAAGAAAATACCGCCGTCTTCTCCGCCGATCACGACACCATGGGGACCGAGGGCCGGGGAGCCGTTCAGATCGTTCCGGTCTCCCTCAATGCACTGGTAGGCCCACCTGAAACGTCCTTCCCGGTCGATGCAGTAGAGCCGTCCCTCCCCGGAACCGAAATAGATCCGGTCCAGGGCATCAACCGCCGGGGACGAACGGATAGGCTCACTGGTTTCGAAGGACCACTTGAGTCTCCCGGTCTCCGGTTCGAGGGCGTACACCGTACCGTCACATGAAGGCTGAACGATAGTCCCGTCCGAGAGCTGACAGGGGCTGGAATAGATGTGATCCCGGGTCCCGAACTTCCAGATCGGACTGCCGTTCTCCTGGGAAAATGCCCGTACGATCCCGTCGAAGCCGCCGACCACGAGGGCGCCCGTTGCGCTGCGGGAAGTGAGCATCGGCGATGCCGACACCGTCCCGAGACCTCCGGCGGTCCAGAGTTTTTCCCCGGAGGAACTGTCATAGCAGAAGGTGTTCACCGCCGCGAAGAAGCAGGTGCAGAAAAAAAGTCTGCCGGTGGCGGTATTGACCGCCGGGGCCCCCCATATCATTTCGTTGCCCAGGTTCTCCCCGACGGGTTTGCCCGATTCCCGGTCCAGGGCATAGACCAGATAGTTGTCATTGGGGGCGATGACGGTGCCGTCGGCGAGCATGGAGATGTTCCCCTCGAACCAGTCCAGGTTGTAGGTCCTGATTCCGTAGCGCTCGGCCACTTCGGCGGGGCTGTCGGCCCGGAAGCGCCAGCGTTCCGTCCCGGTCCGCCGGTCGAGGCAGTATACATGTCCGTCACCCGCTCCGAATATCACCTGCCCGCGGTCATCCAGGAGGGCCGATGCATCCAGGATGTCGCTGGTTGCGAATTTCCACTTCACCGCGCCGGAGCCATCGAGGGAATAGAAAAAATGGTCCGCCGAGCCGATGTAAACGGTCCCCTCCCCGTCGATCACCGGGGAACTGAAGATCCCCTTTGAGGTGCTGAACTCCCAGGGCTTCATATCGCCTGGATTCGGTTCGACTGATGACCGCCCGTTCTGCAGGGCGTTGGCCCGGAACTTGGGCCAGGGACTTGAGGGGTCGACGGGTATGGTCTCACCTGCATCCGGATCGGGGAGCATGGTAGTGCCGCGCGGTGCCCGCCGGCCAATCTGCTTGAATATGTCGGTGATCATCGGCCCTCCTTTTTTGTATCAAAAGTATAGGAGGCTTATCCGCGGAGCACAAGCAGATATTTTGGAGGCTGAGGGGGGAGCGGAATAGCCGGCCCCGGCGCCCGGCGGAGCGGAGGAGCGGAGCCGGAGAGAGCGCCGGGGTTCCCCGGGCCGGGGTGGCTTGGATTCACCGGGCCGGGACGGGAGTGGCCAGCTACGCGGGCCGGGCCCTCTGGCTGCTTGAAACCCGGCCCGGGCGGCTATGAAGCGCGGGGGCCCTCCCCCGCTCCATACGGAATTCCGGTCCGGGATCCCGTTCTGAAAAAAATAATATCCAAGCGGTGTTTTTCAGATTACACTTATACTCAGGTTTGAAGGGGGTTCAGGATGAAGATCGGAGTCATTGTCTATTCACAGACGGGAAATACCAGGGCGGCTGCGGAACGGGTCGAGGCGGCCCTCAGGGAGAAGGGGCACGATGTGATGCTCGAACAGATCCGGCCCGAAGACGAGGTGCCTCCCGGAACGAAGCACGTTCGTTTTCTCGAGGCCCCTGATGTCGCGCCCTATGAAGGGATAGTCTTCGCTGCGCCGGTGCAGGCTTTTTCTCTGGCATCCGGGATGAAGGCCTACATGCAGCAGATCGGTTCACTTGATCGAAAAAAAGTCACCTGCTTCGTTACGAAACAGCTGCCGGGGAAATGGACCGGCGGGAACCATGCGATCCGCCAGTTGTCGGCACTGTGCGGAGAGAAAGGCGCCAGGCTAACTGACGGGCACATCATCATATGGTCCAGCAGGGACCGGGAGAAATTAATCGAGGAGACGGCGGCGGAGATTGCGGGGAGCTTCTGAGAACCGGGTCGCTTTTTAGCGGCGGGGCTGAAGGCAGCCTGTAAGGTTCGGGCAGCCGGTATAGTGTCGCCTGCCTTGATGCTGAGGGCAGCCGGTGTGGTTCAGACGGCCAGTATTATGGTGGGGCAGCCGGTATAGTGTCGCCTGCCTTGATGCTGAGGGCAGCCGGTGTGGTTCAGACGGCCAGTATGGTGCGGATGGACTAAAAGAGGCCGTCGAGACCGGCGGCGGCGGTATATACACTGCCGACTCCGCTGATGTACGCGGCCACCCGCATGGCTTCCATGACTTCCTCTCTGGTCGCCCCGGCCGCTACAGCCTGTTCCGCAAGAGCCCGGACACCGTTGGCAGCACCCCGTGCGGCGTCCAGAGCGGCGGCGATCAGGAATTTCTCCTTCGCACCGAGAGCACCTGGTGCAAACGCGAGAGCCCTGCCCTTTTCAATATAACGGTACAGTTCCCCATCGTTTGATTCGATGATTTCCAGCGGATTCTGTGCCATGGTATCCTCCGATAGTGGTGTATACTGTAATAGTCTACATGATTCCGGAGCTGAGGTCCATTCAGAGGCAGCTGCAGCATTTCTCCATTTTACCGGGGAATTTGAAATTCACTTTGTCCGGGTTTACAATTATAAGAGAAAATGAAAAGAATGACGGGCTGTATTCTGTTGGTTCTCTTACTGGCAGTGACCAGGCCGGTATATGCCGATGACCTGGAGACCGTTTCCGGCGCGGATGATCAGCTGCTCACCATCGCCGTCATGGACTTCTGGTCGCTGAACTGCCCCGAAGAGCTCGTTCAGGAGTTCCGCCGGCGAATTCAGGCCCGTATCCTGTGGTATGAACGGCCGGACCTGAAGGTCGAGATGGTCTCTTCTTCGGATGAAGACTTCCGGTCCATCGAGGGGCGGCCCTCATTTGCAGCGCTCGGTATAGAGTCATATATCATCGAGCTGGGCCGGCTCAGAGGGGCTCAGTACCTTCTGACAGGACAGATTATCACTGCCCTGGACGGCGTTTTTATCACCCTGTACCTCTACTCGATACGATCATCGGATAATGTCTGGAAATTCAGTTCACGCTACTCCGACAGCACGGACCTGTACAATCAGATTCCCGTAATGGTTTCATCGCTCCTTATGACTGATTTCAGGTATGCGGAACCGGAGCCGCCGTCTGACGTCCCGGGAGAAATGCCGGAGGAAGCGGATACTGCCGCTGAATCCGGCGAAGCTTCGAAGGTTCACGAGTTCTATCGTGCTGTCGGTATAACTGCCGGCACTTCCCTGCGAGCGGACTTCCTCGATGGTTCAACCGTCTCGGCGCTTTCAGCCGGACTGACCGTCGAGGTGTCGTCTTTTGATGCCCTGGAGGAGCTGTTTCCGAACCTGATCGCAACTCAAGCCGGATTCGGCTTCGGGCTTCACTATCTATGCGAGACGGCGCCTGACTTCGGCGGATCACACGAACTACAGGCCAATCTCAAGGCGCTGCTGCCCATCAGTATCGATTATTTCAGTCTCGGCGGCACGTATGCCCTTCGATGGCAGTCTGACGGAAAGGTGCACCAGCTGAGCGGATTCTCCTTTTCACCGCTGTTTCTCTCTTCGTGGGATTTTTACCCCCTGTCATTCGAGATTCTGCCGATTACCGTGCTGTACGACTTCAACGATGAGAGTTGGAGCGGAACCTTCGAACTGCTGAGGATTGCTGCGTGTCTGGAGTTCTAGGGATTCCTCATTACAGGATTTTTTTATAGTCGCATCGTCAGTGATGCTGTACACTTTTATGTGAGGAGCATGTATGAAAAAAATCATCGTTATTACAGTTACCGCCCTGCTGATTCTGTTCGTGAGCGCCGCTGCGGTTGCGGCTGATGAAGGATCGCCCCGGGCCGGCAGACTGGCCGCAGTTGCCCGGCTCGACATCGGCAAAGACGACGGGGATGATATCGGTCAACTCGCGGTGGGGATTGAATATGGTCTGATTCCCCACTTGTCGGCCGGAATCGGTTATGTCTATATCGACGGGATGTTCCCTCTTCAGGAGAACGGGCTTGATGTTTCTCTGAGGGGCTTCCTTCTGGACGAGGCTCTGGACGTATATGCCGATCTCGGGTCGCAGCTCTACTTCAGTGATGACTTCGGCGCTGTATTTACTCTGAAGGCGGGGCTGGAATGGCAGAGCCCCTTCGGTGTGCTGGTCGGTGCAGAGGGCGGGACCGTGCTGGAAAATTCAAAATTCGGGTACCTCTTCGGCGTGCGCGCCGGCTACCGGTTTTAGATCAGGGCATCCTGAAGGCTGCGGCTGAACACTGTCATACCGTCTGACAGCAGCCCGCGGCTGAACGCCGTCAGCCCGTTACTATGAACTTCGCGCTGCCTGTCGCATAGACAGTACCGGCATCATCATTTAGCACAGCCTCTGTCCTGGTCAAACGGCCTCTGGGTTCAGCGGCTGAGCCGTGAACATTGACCTTCGTCCCTACCGGAAGCGGCGTTCTGAATCTGACCGTCAGTTCCCCGGTCACCCCCTGCAGTTCCCTGCTCTTGCAGGCATGGGCCATGGTCTCGTCAAGGAGCATGGAAATGAGGCCGCCGTGGGTTATTTCCTCCCATCCTGAGAAATAATCGGGAATGACGAGACTGGTCTCCGCCGCGCCCGGCTCCGGATATGAATATTTCAGATGAAGTCCCTTGTCGTTATTGGCCCCGCAGCAGAAACAGTGTTCATCGTCGCGTATTGACTGTTGTGACATATTTATTCGCCCCTTTTTGCTATATTATTATATTTCTTATTGATTTACTACTATTCGACTCATAGTATTAGTATCGTACAAATGATAATTTAGGAGCTTAACTATGAGATTAAGATTTGTCTGCATGGCTTTGTTTCTATCGGTCCTGCTCAGCTCCTGCGGAGACTTGCTGGAAATCGGATTGAATGCCTACAGTGACATGAGAGACGCCGATGAAGATCTGGTATTCTACTATCCATTCAACGGAAATACCAACGATGCAAGCGGGAATGGAAATAACGGAATAGTAGGCGGGAATGTCACCTATAGCTTTGCAAATGACAGGTTCGGCGAACTCGGTACGACCTTGAGCAATTCGAATGATACGTCGTACCTCGATTCATCATGGGGACTTGATTTCAATCTGACTTATGCTTTTTCGGTCAACTTCTGGGTGTATTACCCGAACTTCGTGTCTGAGCCGGATGTCCGTTACATTTTTGGAGTTTCTTCTGAGTCCTATCCTCCTGATGGGGTACGTTTTTACCTCTCCAAGAACGATAGTACAGGAGAAATGAAGTTTGTCATGAACAGTACAGGCCTCTCCACTGATGAAGATTCGCTCACATTCAACAGTCTCTGGTCAGATTTTCAGGATGCGAATTGGCATATGGTCACAATCGTCCATCAGGCGGGAACGGGGGCTGATAAACTCAGCCTGTACGTGGATGGAGTGAAGCGGACCCCGTCGAGTACCCTGAGTAATCTCTCCGCGGTCTATTTAGAGGGAAGCATCTACTTGCTTGCGGGTCGTCAGTTGAATAATTCCACAGCTATAGGCAGTACCGAGTACACCTGCATAGATGACTTCCGTTTCTATTCCAGAGCTATCGATTCGATAGAGATCGATGCTCTGTACCACGAAAACGGCTATGATCTATAGGTTCATACGGTAAAATAAAGGATAATAAAATGGACAGCACTATAAGCAACTTCAAACAAATAATTGCAGGTGTATTTCTTTGTTTTGCAGTTATCACTCCAATGTATTCTCAGTCGGGAAACAGCCCTCAAACCCTTGCTATCCTCGAGATTGAAGGAAGCGGGGTAACGGATGATTTCCTGGACCTCGTTAAACAATCGCTGGAGGAGGCATTCTACAATATTGACGGCTTCGATGTCATCGAGAGAGAAAAGATCATGCTCGTCATTAGCGAGCAGCAGTTTCAGCTTTCGGGTATGGTGGACGAAGAGACTGCAGTTGAAATCGGTGAATTGCTGGCCGCCGATATGGTAGTCACCATATCGGTAACCCGTTTGACCGATGTAGTGCTCACCGTGAAATTTCTGAATGTAAAAACCGGAGCGGTTGTATTTATTGAGACACATCCTCTCAAGAAGCAAGATGATATCAAACCGGTAGCAAGAAAGGTTGCCAGGGGTGTTGAGAAAGCGGTATTTCCTTCGAGGTATCTACCCTCACATATGGTTATATACGCAGGTGCAGGCGCCACACTACCGGTTGGTTCGATGAACGATCTGGTTACCGTCGGCGGCGGGGGACATGCAGGTATTTACCTTCATAACATCTTTATGAACTACCTGGACGCGGGGTTCGAAGTTGAATATCTCTACAGTCCCGGGAAAAAGGACGGCGCTGCAGAGTGGTATCAATTTATTCCAGTCACTTTCAGCGCAGGATATCGATTCCCATTTGCCGACCGATTCTACCTGCGGCCGCAATTATGGACCGGAATCCTTATAGGACTGGCAAGCATCGATCCCGATGGCTATGTAGTAGGCCTGGAAGATCCTGAGTTTTCTACTTATAACTCCTTCTACTACATAATAGCAGCTGGTTTCAGTTCCGGTATTGAGCTCAATTCACTGCTCGTCGAAATGTCTCTGAAATATTCGCTTACTTTCGGAGACAGTGAACCCATAATGAAAATACCTTTCGGCTTATCCCTTGGGTGGTACCTGTAAAACAGAATAATTAGTATTTTATTTTAAGCGATCTGAAGCATAGGTGCTAACAGAAAACCCTGTGGGATAGTCAGCAAATGAAGAATGAAGTATAAGCACATCCTTAACTGCTGACCGAGACGAGGTTACGAGAATCCTTATCCCTTTGAAGAATATCTAGAACCGGAAAAAGCTGTATTTGTTGGTGTAGTAGCTTTCGAAGAAGCCGAACTGTTTTTTCAGGAAGTTGTAATGGCCTTTCTCCCAGTCGGCGAGATAGTTAAAGAACTCCGACAGCTTCGGCTGTCCGGATGCCTTGGCCATTTCCCGGTAGAATTTTTCCGATTCGACTTCGAGCTTGATGCCGATCGAGAGGGTGGCCATCTCGAAGTGCTTGTCGGCGATGGTCTGCTTGAACTCCTTCGAGAAAATCGGACTCTCGGCATCCTGAAAACTGGTCGGCCGCGGCAGATCGGGGATGGTGACATCCTTTCCCTCCGCATACTGCTGAGCCAGTGTAACCAGGGTGTCTAAATGCTTCTGCTCCTCATTGGCCAGCATATTGAAGTTCTCGGCGGCTTTTTTATCGGTGGTTTTGTCTGCGGCTGCTTTATAGAGTTCCCGGCCTTCTATCTCACCGGCAATGGCGGTTTGAAATGCTTCTTTCAGGTCCATATATGTACCTCCAAATATGATCTATATTGTATAGTATAAATAATATGTAATCCAAATGCAAAAAATCGACACAAAAAAAGGAGAATAGTATATGGAAGAGATACATTCAGGGGAAGCGCCCAATCCGGCCGGCCACTACGCCCAGGCAATCAAACACATGGGACTGGTATTCGTATCCGGGCAGCTGCCGGTAAGCACGCGGGAAGGGACTCGAAGAATCGGGCCGATCGAAGCTCAGACCCGCCAGGTCCTGGAGAATGTCGAGGCAATCCTCACGGCGGCCGGCTGCGGCAGGCAGGATGTAGTAAAGACTACGGTCTACGTAGCGGATATAAGCTTATGGGACAGGGTCAATGCCGTCTATGCGGAGTTTTTCGGGGACCACCGCCCGGCCAGAGCGGTAGTTCCCACCCGGGAGCTCCACTTCGGGTATCAGGTGGAGATCGAAGCGATTGCCGC
>Ga0272442_10006176_pt1 | contig 15869 bp, 13 predicted proteins | sample SSMForm2O_FD_200262 | JGI IMG/M metagenome (GOLD analysis project Ga0272442, IMG submission 200262) | Marine sediment archaeal communities from Little Sippewissett salt marsh, Falmouth, MA, United States - SSM-Form-2O | ecosystem: Environmental > Aquatic > Marine > Wetlands > Sediment ...
CGGACCGATTCCACAAAAGCTGTATCGGTTATGCCGACCAAGACCGGGACGCGGTCTGCTACCTGGGAGCAAGTGCGTTCGATCAATTCACAGCGCAGGCGATACCCCAGGCTGGGAGCTTCACCGGTGGTGCCCAGAATAAACAAGCCATGTACTCCACCGGCGAGAATGTGCTCTATGAGCCTCTGGAGCCCTTCTACATCGAGGGTGTCGCGATCCAACAGAGGAGTCACCATAGGTGTAATAACGCCACGCAGAGGCCTGGGCAAAGTAATTTCACTCATGCAATCACCTCATGTGTTGTTTGTTATCTGTTCTGGTCCATAACATTAAATCAAGGATTTGTAATTCTATACGAAAATCAGCGAGAAAGCCAGACTACTTTGATGCAAAGCGCCTGGAGGTGGCATAGACGTGAACGTTGAAGGAGCGGATGCCGTCACGAAAACGGCCATTTTTGACAGTTACGGTTTCCGGATTAGAAAGTCGGTATAGCATTTTACTATCCAGATCTTGCGGCAGGGAGCCAATGGTGAAGGCCAGGCCGGAGCGGGTTTCATTGGCTATTATAAGTAAATAATCTTTATCTACTTTTTTTAGCATCCAGGTCAGACCTTTATCATCCACAGAACCGGATACCTCTTCGAGAGTACATTGCGGGGCCGGCTGGCAGGTGGGAGCGACCAGGGCATCTTCCAGAGCGCTTAGTTCCCGGGCTAAACGCAGCAGATCCCGCCAGAGTTGGGTATCCAGGGTATATTCTGGCTGGGGATTTGATTTTTCTAAATTCTGGTTTGAGGTTGTTGGAGACACTTTGTCCTTTGCAAAGTGGGTGCCCCAATAGATGATGGCGTTGGCGCCGTGAAGGATGGCATCGTAGGCCATGAAGCGTGATTCTTCAAAGGTGGGACGGCGGCCCTGATCAGGATGATGTTGGTTGTCAGCCGGGAGGGGATGAAGGTCCCGCCAACCGAATCCCTGCAGGACCATCGCACAGGCCTTGCCGGGGGCGGCCTGGCGCATGCGGTCGGTATATTCACCTACACAACTCAACCAGACATTGGGAAAGTCACTGTGACCTATCAGCAGATTAGGCGGGACGGGATAGATGTCGCAGCCGGCCATGTCCACAGCGCGATTGTAAAAACGCAGAGACGCGATACTGTTGCGGGGGGCGTGGTTGAGAGAGATAATGTTATCGGGATCCGCCTTGCGCACAGCTTCAATACCATCTGTGATGCCCTGGCCTACTTTGCGGGCCTGTTCGGGGATCTGAGCGAAACGCAGATGGGGTAGAGGAATGGGTTGTCCGGCTTTTTTCCAAAACTCATCCCGGGCGGCATCGAGCTTCGACCAGAGGGCACGGGCCTTTAAGAGTTCTATCCGACGAGCCAAGTCCTGCAAATCCTTATGTTGGGCGGCCAACTCTCTTATCCGGGGAAGTTCCTTATTGGAAAAATTGATATCATTGAGATACCAACTATTCCAGAGTGCTTCGTCGGGTCCTTCCCAGACTAAAAGGGCCGGATGATTTTTAAATTTATTTACAACTTCAAGTAGGCGAGCGCGGTGATTATCGATATCCTGACTTAAATCTAGTGTACGACCTAAACATATCCAGGCATGGGCGTGGGCCTGATGGATCCGGTCTAGATCCGCCTTATTGTCGCTGGAGCGAAAGATGTTAAATCCGGCCTGAACCGCCTGCTGGAAGCGCTGCTCATCAGCCGGGAGTTCACACAAGCCCAGCAGAAAACGGGGTTTACCGTCGATCAAAACCATTTTATTAGCACTAAACAGGGGAGCGGCGGTAACTGAGGTGGAAAATAAAATCCCTACAAAGATAACCTCTGCCAGAAACAACGAGCAAATCTTCTTGTAATAAGTCATAACAAAATTATCCTTCATACAAGCTATGTTATTGGTTACATTTTAAAAAGCTTAAAAGTAAAAACCAACAATAATTTTAACAGCAATAAACGAGGAAAAACACTACAGGAGAATATTCATGAATGATAATAGGGTTGGACGACGTAAGTTTTTAAAAATTAGCGCCGGGGCGGCGGTAGGTAGTTCCCTGTTGAGTAACTTTGGTCAAACAATCAAGGCCAAGGAAGAAAAAAAAAGATTTTTAAAAGGCGTCAAGATTGGGATGCTACCCAAAGAGCTCGGCGACAAGGATAAATTCCAGTTGGCCCGGCGGTGCGGTTTTGACGGCATAGATGGAAAGCCCATGAAAGATTTTACAAAGGCGCGGGAACAGGCGAAGATAGCGCGGGAGGCGGGGTGTCCGCTGCATGGGCTGGTGTACGGGTGGTGGCCGCCGTTTACTGACACAACGGAAAGCGTAGTACAGAAAAGTGTAGACGATATGAAGAAAGCCCTTTACTGCGCCAGGGAAGTCAATGTCGATACGGTGCTGCTGGTGCCCACCAGGGTAACGGAAGAGTTTGGATATGCCGAGGCCTATAAGCGGTCGCAGGAATATGTTGCTAAACTTATTCCCACAGCGGAAGAAACCGGGGTGGTGATCGGACTGGAAAATGTCTGGAATAAATTTCTGTTGAGTCCACTGGAGTTTGCCCGTTACCTGGATGAGCTGGACAGTAAATGGGTGCGGGCGTACTTTGATATAGGCAACGTGATTATCGAAAGTTATGCCCAGCACTGGATACGCACGCTGGGTAAGCGTATCATCAAACTGGATGTCAAGGACTTCAAGCGCAAAGGATACAAATGGGAAAATCTGGGTGAGGGCGATGTCAACTGGCCGGAAGTTTGCAAGGCGCTGGACGAGATCGGATATAGCGGCTGGGCGACGGCGGAATTGCGCGGTGGGGACGAAGCCTATCTGACCGACGTAGCCCAGCGTATGGACCGGCTGATGGGGATCAAATAATCGATTGCCTGAGAGGCTCTAACCAAACCACCAAATTCCCCCTCGATTTTACATCGGGGGCTATTTTCTCCCGGCTTGGTTAGGTTGCCTTAGTGCATTTCCACGTCGCAGGTACCGATACCGTGGCGATAGAAGTTGAACTGCACATTGGGGTGGTCGGCCAGGAGCGACATGGGGACGGCGCTGTCGGGGAGCTTTTTGCCGATCATCAAGGTTGTCAGTCTCATGCCAAAAGGATTGTCGTGGGTGCCGGCCTGCCAGATAGAAATTTTCTCGGACTGCCAGGTCTGGACGGGTCCTACGGTTATCGCCTGGGTGGGAACGCCGGTTACTACGCCGCCGCCGCTGGTGCGGGCGTTCTGCATAACCGTGACGGGGTGTAAATTCACAATTCGGGTGCTGAGTTTGCGGTATTCCTGCGGTGAGGGGGGTGCATCCTTATAAGGTCCTTCGCGTTTGAAGGGATCGTTAAAGGCCCAGTGCTTGATATCACCCTGGCCGCCCTGCATGAGGGCGCAGCGGACGCCGTTCCAACTATTAATATAACTATCCAGGTCGGCCTTGGGGAAGTGCAGGTTCTGGTCTGGCATGCATAGTTTTTTGTTGATCCGACCGAAACAGAGTTCGCGGTCCGCCTTCTCAAATGAGAGCGGATGGGTAACCGGTGCTTCCCGGCCGTCAATGTACCATTCGTCCATGCCCCAGAAGTGTCCTTCTCTGATGTCCAGTTCCAATTCGTTGACCAGGCGGGCGACGAGGGGCAGTTGTTCGGTGGGGCCGATGGGGCCGCAAATACCGACGGGATTATCGGCAGTGGCCTGGCGCCAGGCATTGATATATTCCAGGGCCTCAGCCAGGTAAAAGTCTTCCAAGGTGTCGTAAAAGACGACCTGAAAACCATCCCGTGAGAGGGATAGCATATCCTGAGGTGTTAAACGAGCCGCCTGATCCAATATCTCGTCATCCAAGGTCGTAAAATCCCACCACTGGGGCGCCAAGATACTTTGTTTTCGCGCCATGACATGTTCTCCTTATAGTGCGATTTCGCACTTTTGCTTGTTAAATATTTTGACATAATTGTAAGAAAGGGCCTTTGAAAGGCAATAACTGATTTTTAATAACTTTCGGGGATTTGCCCGAAATCAGCAATAAATATAAACGACCGCCAGAAGGCCCTTTAACAGGCGATAAGCGAAATATAAAACTGCGAAAGTTAAGCTTATAGTAAGTGCACCAGATCACCAAGTTCCGCTTTGAGGATATTGTCATGGGGAAAGGCATGGCCCAGGTGTTGGCGGAAACCTTCCCCATAGTTTGCGCCGACAAGTTTTCCCGTCTTTACATTCCATCGTTTCATGGATTCCAGATATTCATCTATACCATGATGTTCCAAGAGCCAATTTCGCTGACTTTCATGGCAGGCCAGCATTTCCTTTTTAGTGTCAATAACAGAGCTGATGTCCACAACCATACTAGGGGTCACGGGCCGGCCCAGAGTGTCTTTTCCTTCTACCGTGTCCATATAGAAAAGATACGGTACGGTGTCAAAGGTATCCACGCCCGGGATTTGGATGTTGGGAATGCCGCAGCTAAAACAGGCGGTCTGAACCAGGGTTCCGGTAGTGGTATGATCGACCATGTAATCCTCCGAGCTGAGAGTGAAGACCAGGGTGGGCCTTACTTTTCTAATCAGCTCAATTGTCTTGAGCAGGGTAGGCCGATCATACATAATAAATACATCGTCACATTCCAGGCAGTGATATTGTCCCTCTAAAAGAGACGCCGATTTGGCCGCTTCGGCCTTGCGTATTTTGCTGATTTCTTCCCGGTTGTATTGGGCGGAGCCACAATCACCGGGGGTCATGGTGGCGCTGTGCACCTGCCAACCCTTTTGGCGCAAAAGAGCGAGGGTTCCGGTACAGAAAAATTCCGAATCGTCCGGATGGGCCCCGATAGTTAAAACGATTTTGTTCTGTTCATTATTATTCATAAAGTTCCTTCAGTAATATAGAGCCGGCCCAAAGTCTTTGGATTGCAGGTTATGCTTGAGCCTAGCCGTGTTATTCAACCTGAAAAAGCTGCGAGTCTTTCCGCTGCCAATTTGATATCACCAAACCGGTTTTCACCTGCTTCCCGCTCGATGGCTAAAGCGCCTCGGTAACCGATTTCCTTGAGTGTCTTTAAGAATGATTCGGTATTCACCTCACCTTCCCCCCAGGGTACTTCCTGGCCCCAGGTGCCGGGTTGCTTGGTCTTTAGGGCGTCCTTGGCGTGCACATGCCGCACCCAGGGGGCCAGGACACGAACGGCCTGGAGCGGATTACCCTTGGCGTAAAGAATCATGTTGGCCGGATCGAAATTGACGCGCAGGGCGGGGTGATCCATTTCCGTTAGAAAGTGTTTAAGTTCCTCGGCGGTTTCCTGGCCGGTCTCCATCAGAAACTTGACGCCTTTTTTCTCGGCGGCATCGGCCAAGAGCCGGGTTCGGTCATAAAACTTCCGGGCGTAATCAGGTTTGGTATGATCGATAAATCCAAAGTGCATTAATAAATACTCGACGCCCAGTTGAGCCGTTATATCTATCGCGCCCAGAGCCAGAGATTTATTTTGCTCCCAGTGTTCGTCGGGACCGATACCCCCGGTTACTTTAATGGTATCCAGAGTCGAGTAATCCTCGGTGGGGAAGGCGATCATGGTGGCAGTAATGGTCCAATCCTGTCGGCGAATAGCAGCTAGATAATCCTTGCCATTCTCAGTCAGGGCGGGGCCGAGAGCCAGATTTACAGAGCCGACATCCATTTTACGCATGGCTTCGACCACAGCGTCCACTTCATGTCCCAGCGACCAACTGCAAATTGCTATGGGCCAATCGTTACACTTAAGCATCAGCTTTACCTCCATATAATCAGGTTATCAGCTAAGTATCTGTTTATGTGTGGTTACAATATTATCATAATGATACGGATTTGCCCGTGCGGAGTGATTCTATTTCGGCGGTTATAATACGAACCGAATCACGAGACTGCTGGAGAGTCAACACGGTGGGCTGCTTTTGGCCCAGAATGGAATCGGCAAAATAATCAATCTCACGAGTGTAACCATCTCCAGTGGGTACTTCGGGGGAGAAGGCATCTGCATCCATGGGACAGACCCTAAAAGCAGGATCGCGGGTGCAATCATAGGTTATGGTGGCTTTTTCCAGGATGATGTTAAAGCTCATTTCAAAACCGAAGGAAGGAGCCATTACCCAGCCCCCTTCACCTGTTACCAGGATATCCTTATCATAAAGATATTGGGTAACCGAATGGGCGAGCATACCTTCGGTGGTCTTAACGCCAAAAGTACTTACCGCCCGGGGCAGCCCCAAGAGATATTGTACGTAATCGGTATCGTGAATATGGAGGTCCAGGATGACTCCGCCGCTGCGTTGTTCGTTGAGGATCCAGTTTTCATAGCACCAGGTGGGCAGGCAAGACAAACGCCGCAGCGAAGCGGCAAGGACCCGGCCATACTTACCGCTGTCAATAATCTCTTTGGTAACGGCGTATTCGGGCCAGAAGCGGACACAATGACCTATCTGTAATTTTTTGCCGCTGCTTTGGGCGGTCTCAATCATTTTATCACAACGGGAGATGTCCAGCGACATAGGCTTTTCACACAAAACATGAACGCCTGCTTCCAGGGCCAGGCAGGTGTTCTCCGCGTGCAGATAAGTGGGCAGAGTAAGCGAAATGGCATCGAGTTTTTCCTGAGCGAGCATGGTTTTGAGATCGGTATAGATTTTTATGTGAGAAAAATCAAAAGCCTCTTCCGCTCCGGCGATATTGCCGCCGGCTTTTTGCGAATCTTCCACAATGTTTTCATTGGCATCACAGATTGCAACGATCTGGGCATCTTCCCTTCCCTGCCAGCAGCGATAGTGCATACGCCCCATGAACCCGAAACCAACAATTCCTATTTTCAGCATGATTTGCACTCCTGTATTGAAAGACTCATTGTAACGTCAAAACCTCACCTCTTTAGAGAAAACGAAAATCTAAGGTATTCAACTGACAAATGCAAGCCTTTTTTCCCCGCAAACCAAGCCGGGGTTCTTTTTGCAATTGCCTTTGTCGGTTTGCATGTATATAATGCGCATCCAGTTATAGACGAAATTTATCTGCGCTGGCGGCTGTGAAAAATAACATCTTTTCAGTGGGTATTGCGTGCGGCAGCCCATTAGGTTGTCGAGGGCATTTACTGTCAGCACAGATCAGTTCCTCAGCACAGAGGGATATCATTTAATATATTAAAACCAGAACGTTAGGAGGCGGCTATGAACAGACGTGATTTTGTCAAGGTGGTAACAGGTGTTTGCGGCAGCGCTGCAATAACAGCAATTGCACCATCAGCTCACGGGCAAACTGTAACTAAGAGTGAAGAGGATAATAACATTAAATGGTATAAGGTGAGTGCTGAAAATGTGGAAGGCATGGGATGGAAAGATACAGAAAGTGAGTTCGATCGACTTCCCAGTCGAGCAAAAAATGTAGTGAGGGAACCGGTATGGAATATGAGTCTTCGCTCGGCAGGTATATCATTACGATTCGTGAGCAACTCGGATAAGATATGTTGCCGGTGGAAGCTTTTAAGCAGGTCGCTGGAAATGGTACATATGCCGGCAACGGGGGTCAGCGGGGTGGACCTATATGCGCAGGATGAAAAGAAGCGTTGGCGGTGGCTGGCCACGGGTAGGCCGAAGCAAGCAGAGATGGAACAAAAACTCGTCTCCGGATTGGATCCGGGCAGCCGGGGATATATGCTTTACTTTCCACTTTATAATGGAGTGAAGGAAATGGAAATCGGTGTAGATGCGAAATCTGATTTCAAATTCCTGGCGCCGCGGAAGGACAAACCTATTGTTTTTTACGGGACCTCGATCATGAATGGCGGCTGTGCGTCGCGGCCGGGAATGTGTCTAACCGGGATTCTGGGTCGGCGGCTGGATAAGCCGACCATTAACCTGGGATTCTCCGGTAACGGCAGGATGGAAGCAGAGGTAGCTGAGCTGGTGGCGGAACTGGACGCGAAGGTTTATGTGATTGACTGTCTGCCGAATATGAATGGTGAGATGGTGGCCGAGCGAGCGGAACCTTTGGTAAGGATTCTACGGAAAACACACAAAGAAACGCCAATCGTACTGGTGGAGGACCGCACTTATTGTAACGCATACTTAATAGCGTCCAAACGAGAACGTCACCGCCTAAGTCGAGCGGCGCTGCGCAAAGCTTATGAGAATCTTACCGCCTCAGGAGTGAAAAATTTATATTATGTTTACGGCGAACATTTATTGGGAGACGACGGCGAGGCCACCGTGGATGGGTCGCATCCGACCGATCTGGGTTTTATGCGACAAGCTGAGGTTATGGAAAAGGTACTGCGGCCACTGATTTAAGGTTACAATATTAGGAGCCTTTCGATGAATCGTCGTAAATTTCTGAAATGTATTGGTCTTAGTTCAGCGGCGCTGGCCCTTTCGGGTTGTGCGGATATGCTCAAACGCAAATCACATCAGGGGCTGCCCAATATTCTCCTGTTTGTTTCCGATGACCAGGGCTATCATGATTTGGGGTGTTATGGCAATCCGGAGATCAAAACACCTAACCTTGACAGGCTTGCCGATGAGGGGGTAAGGCTTACCAGTTTCTATGTTACCTGTCCGGCCTGTACCCCTTCACGCGGGAGTCTGCTTACCGGTCGTTATCCTCAGCGCAACGGGACCTATGATCTGTTCCGTAACAACGAGGTCAATTACGATCATCAGTTTACCCTGGAAGAATATGCCGTCTCACCGGAGATGATACTGGGTATGGACACGCGCGAAATACTCCTGCCCCGCCTGCTCAAACAGAAAGACTATGTCAGCGGTATCTTCGGTAAATGGGACCTGGGACAGTTGCATCGCTTTTTGCCACTGCAGAGAGGCTTTGATGAATTCTATGGGTTTACCAATACCGGCATCGATTACTGGACCCACGAACGCTACGGCATACCTTCGATGCATCGCGATAATAAGCGCACTACGGAAGATAAAGGTGTCTATGCTACGGATCTGTTCTGCCGGGAAGCGTTGAGTTTTATTAAGAAGAATCATCAGCGTCCGTTTTTCTGCTATGTACCGTTTAATGCTCCGCACAGCGGGGCCAATCTCGAGCGTCCGCGGCCCGGTGTGCAGGTGCCGATCGAATATGTTCGTGAGCACTATGGGGGCTATGATCCTGATGAGCCTCACACGAAGAGTGCCCGCCGCAAACGTCACATGGGAGCCGTGACCTATATGGACGAGGCCATCGGTAAAATTCTGGATCAACTAGAAAAACTCGGTGTTGCCGACAATACCATCGTTATCTTCCTTTCCGACAATGGGGGGGCGGCTTGTGGAGATAATGCGCCACTGCGCGGGGGCAAGGGGGAGATGTTCGAAGGGGGTCTGCGTGTGCCATGTATAATCCGCTGGCCCGGTGTAATTGTGCCGCAAAGGGTCTGTGATGAATTTTTAACCAGCATGGATATCTTTCCCATGCTTCGTTCGGCTTGCGGTTTACAACTACCGCTGGGTTTGATGATAGACGGTTTTGATATGACGGCAGTCCTTATGGGCAGGAGAAAATCACCGCGGTGGGGGATGTTCTGGAAGCGGCGTGGAGATAAGGCAGCTCGTATGAAAAATTACAAATGGGTCCAATCCGAGAAGGGCTGCGGTTTGTTCGATTTGGACCAGGATATCAGCGAAGAACACGATCTGTCACTGGCAAAACCGGAAATCCTGCGTAAAATCAAGGAGCGTTTCGAGGCCTGGGAAGCTCATATGGCAGAAGCTGAACCGCGTGGGCCTTTTCGCAACTTTTAGATAACCTTTAAGGTTTATGCCAGGGTTATAGTTGCAGGAATCACACAGTATTGGGGTGATTTTAATATTACGGCAAAAGAATAAATTTTTGGGCACATCATTATTTTAAATCTTATACTTTGGCTGGAAAGTGTATGCCTATATACTTCTCCGCAGCTTATAGGACTAATTTGTGCCCGTAAAAAGTTCCCTACAAAAGAAAATAATCAGTTATATCCTGCTTATACTACTTGTATTGAGCCTGGTTAATCTGTTGGCCTTTGGTCTGAGCTGGAGATCAATCTTTTTTATTCTCCAAATCCTGTTGGCCCTGCTATTAATCCATGTTCTGGTCAACTATCTAATTACCCATCCCCTGCAGGAGTTATTAAACGGCCTGCGGGAGTTTCGCCACGGTAAACCTCACAAGACAATACGACTGGATCGTCTGGACGAGATAGGTAGTTTGGCCCAGGAGTGCGACCGGCAAATTCTGGAAATCAAGCGTTTGAGGGAAGAGTTGGTGGATTTTAATGAAGGGCTGGAAAGAAAAGTCGTTCAGAGAACTGCGATTCTGAAACGGGTTATCAATCATCTGCAGAAAAAGATGCATACCGAATCTCTGTCGGGGCTGGCCAATCGCCGATATTTCGATGAATATTCACAAATGCTTTTTGAACATGCGCGTAAAAACGGTCAGGACCTGGCGTGTCTGATGATTGACGTTGATAATTTCAAGCAGGTCAATGATTGTTGGGGGCATAGTGTGGGTGATGCGATTATTGTATTTCTGGGCGAACTTTTAAAAGCTTTTACCCGGTTGGGTGATTTATGCGCCCGTTACGGCGGCGATGAATTCGTGGTTCTGTTGAACAAATGCAGTCGTGAGGAAACTGAAAAGATTGCTGAGCGCATACGCCTGCATTTCGCACGCGAAGTGTACCGTTTTGCGGGGAATACGTCGCAGAAAAAAACCAAGACAAATGGAAGCGGAAACGAAAATCCAGCCGGGGATAACAAGCGGGGATTGGCGCGGGAGTTCGAACCTAGGCTGAGTATAGGCATTGCGATTCTCAAGGAAGGGAATGTCAGTAAAGTCAGTGACCTTCTAAAGATGGCGGACGAAGCGCTTTATCAGGCTAAACAGGCGGGGCGCAATTGCGTAAAGTTGTACGCCTGAGTTTTTTAGCGAGTTTATTTTACAAACTTTTTCATCAAAAGATTTCTCTCAATAAAAATTCTTTCAAGCTTAACAAGGCAATGTAGGACATAATCAGAGAAAATATAAACGAAGCAACCAGCCCGCTATTTAACAAGATACCGCCACGATGCCCTTTCATATCTCTGCTGTTGACGAGAATAATAATTCCACCGACAATTAACGGTAGCACAAAGACCTGAGCTATCTGGGTAGCAATCTGGGCTAAGATAGGGTTGACCCCAAGAACCGGAACCAGAAGTCCCATCAAGCACGCAACCGCGGTCAAAGACCGGAACAAAACAGAACGTGTAACCATTTGCCCCTGCTTATAATCAGAGATCAAAAGCGGTGCGACCATCATAATCGGAAGTGTCGAGGAAAGTCCCGCACTTAGAATTCCAACTAAAAACAAAGCAGTTGCAAATTTCCCGGCAAAAGGTTCCAAGCTGTTGGCCATATCCAATACGCTGTCGATACTCTTACCGTTATTATACAAGGCCCCCGCAGCACAAATCATAATAGAGCCGCTAATAATAAACATAAAAAGAGCAGAGGTAAAAGAATCTTTGCGCTGCTGCTTGTAATGTGTTGCTGTCCAGCCTTTTTCTTTCAGCAACAATGGCCGGACGACAAAGGTCGGCGCCGCCATCGTCGTCCCCACGAAAGCGGCCATAATAAGGCCTGCACCTTCGAGTCTGGGCACGGAGGGAACAAATCCTTTTATAATTTGCTCAGGTGAAGGAAGCACCAGAAACATCGAAATCAAAAAACTCAATCCCAGTATCGTAACAAAGACGATCAGTATTTTCTCAAAGAGCGAATAGGTGCCTACCCACAAGACCAAATACATACAGATCATAATTATAATAGCAATCGCCAGAACGGGAAGGTAAGGATCAGAATCTGCAGATGGATTGACCAAGTGAATAGTTTCGTAAATCGCCGATGATGACAAACCGACAATTCCTGAAAGACAGCACCACTGACCGAGACTAACAAGGATGATGGCCAAAATCGCAAAGAATCGGCCAAATTTAAATTTGGTTTTAAAGCTGTGTATCGCTGTCCGACCGGTAATTATTGCATAACGACCGTAGGCTTCCATCAAAACCCAGGAAAACAAGCAGCTAAAGAACAAAATCCATAAAAAGCGAGTTCCAAATTGAGATCCCGCCTTACTCATCGAAGTGACACTGCCGGTACCAATTGTGTAGCCAATACAAAAAATACCGGGTCCCACCGAAAGCAGTATGCGCCAAAGTGTCTGCACGCCCGGTAAAAGTCTTAAAAAGCCCTTGTTTTGTGTCTGGGTTGACATAGCTTTTCTTATCTCACAACCCGTCCCGATTCAAATCCATGCATCAGGGCCAGGACCTCTTCATATTTAGTAAAGTTGTAGTCACCAACAATCGAGTGTGAAAGACAGGAAGCTGCAACGGCAAAGGCAAGGGCACTTTCGCAACGGCATAACTGGGGATGATTGAGGGCAAAAATCAAACCCGCAGCGAAAGCATCCCCGCCACCCACTCGATCAACAATATGCGTAATATCGTATGGGCAGTATTTTCCGTCCTTTACCGGCGCATAATGAAATTGCCTTGAAGCCCCATCAAAAAGCATTGCCCCCCATAGATTCCGACTGGCGGAAATACTTTCACGGAATGTTGTTGCAATTTTTTGAATATCAGGAAACATTTTCAGAATCGCCAAGCAGACATCCTGATATTGCTCAACATCAAGGCGGCCTTTCTGAACATCGGTATTATCCGCCGTAATTCCTAAAACAGCCGCGGCATCCTCTTCATTTGCAATCAAAACATCAACATAGGGCAATAGCTTGATCATCGTTTTATGTGCCAGTTCTTTTGCTGAAAGTGTTTTGTCCCAGCGCCATAATTTACTGCGATAATTCAAGTCACAAGAAACCGTCACACCATGCTCTTTTGCCTTCTGAACACTCACCATAGCAGCTTGGGCACTATACTCGGACAAGGCGGGCGTTATACCGGTCAGATGGAACCAGCAGGCATCGTTTAGTATTTCCTCCCATTTGTATGCTTCCGGTGGCGTCAGAGATATCGACGAGTATTCACGATCATAAATAACCCGACTGGGACGCTGATTAGCGCCTGTCTCCGTATAAAATAGCCCCAGACGTCCCTGATCTGTCAATAACACATGCGAAATGTCAACATTCAACATTTTCAACTGACAAAGACAGGCTTCGGCAATATCATTCGAAGGCAGTGCCGTTACGAACGACGATTGTCCTCCAAGGTATGCAATCGAGACCGCGACATTGGCTTCCGCTCCGGCAAAAGTCATCTTAACCGAGCCGGGCAAAGCCTGCCGAAACCTCAGTAAGCCTGCCGGCATAATACGTCCCATGATTTCACCAAATGTTACGATTTTACTCATAATGACCTTCTTAAATTAATTTGATCCAGTTAGCTGTTCAACATCATAAGCCATTTATAAATTTTCCGATTGAATATTGTTATTGGTGCTGATAATGTCTTTATCAGCTTTTTTACGAGAGGATACTGAACCGGCCAAGGCATCGATCAGGGATCGGCAGTGACGGGCACAACTGCTGATGCCGCTCCAATCCCGCGCCGCAATTTTTGCACGAGGAGCGAGCCAGGATCCGCCCACAGCAACAACTAAATCTTCATTCAGATAATCAAGAAAATTTCCTTCATTTAACCCGCCTAGAGGAACAAAACCAATTCCTGTATGTTTATAGGGGGCTGCCATAGCTTTCAAATACGTAATCCCGCCGGATGGTTCGGCCGGGAAGAATTTCAGGTTCTTATAATTATAATTTAAGGCAAGTTGAATATCAGAAGGTGTCATTACACCCGGTGAAAACGGCAGTTTGATCGCCAAGGCTTTTTCCAAAACAAGCGGATCAATGCCCGGCGATACGGCAAAATTACCACCGGCATCCTGAACCGCGATCAATTGCGAGGGAGTTAATACCGTGCCAGCCCCAACCAAAACATGGGGCAATTTATCGGCAATCTGCTGAATCGCCTGCAGGGCGCAATCGGTTCTCAAGGTCAGCTCAATGCACCCAATCCCAGCTTCATATAATGTTTCAGCTAACGGCATAACAACTTTTAAATCATCGATCACCACCGTAGCGACAATTTTTTCATTTTTAATACGCTTAAATACGCGCTCTGATGAAGAAATATCCATTATCAACCTTTAATACGTCAATCTCGAGTAAATCCTGAACGGGCCTTCCAGTCCCCTTTTTTTGTGAACTTAAATATTGTCTAATTTCTTTTAATATAGTATATTACAACAATATTAAAACACCTTTATGCGAATAAAAAACACCTTTATGCGACAAATAAACGGTTAACCGAGACCACCCAATGCAAGACCTTAAAAAAATTGCCTTGTTAATTGAAACATCCACTTCCTATGGGCGAGAACTTATCAGAGGCATCGCCCGATACGCAAACCTCAACACCTCCTGGATATTTTTTAACGAACCGCGAGGTATCACCGATAAACTACCACAAATTCGCAAATGGAAACCGGACGGCATCATCATGCGGGATACTCCTGAGAATATGAAACTGTTAAAACTGAAAATCCCCATAATTGTTTCAATTCGATATGAAAAAAGAGTAGAGAACTTCCCAAATATAATCAGCGATTCCGATGGTATAGGTAAAATGGCCTGTGAATATTTTCGCAACAAAGGATTTACGCGATTTGCTTTTTGCGGATTTGACAATATGCCTTGGTCCCACGAACGCCAACAAGCATTCAGGCAATCTTTAGTACCCAAGGAACATTTTTATATTTACGAGAACAAAAAAAGTAATTTAGATTATGAACAGGAACTGAAGTGGCTGGCAAAGTGGCTTGAATCACTGCCGAAACCCATCGCTTTGCTGGCTTGCAATGATGTCAAAGGTGCAAAAATTATAGAAGCATGTAAACTGGCCCAAATAAAAATTCCGCAGGACATCGCCATACTTGGGGTAAACAACGATGACATGATCTGTGAAATCACCTCTCCGTCGCTTTCAAGTATCGCGCTGGATATTGCCAAGGCCGGCTACGAGGCGGGGAAAACACTCGACAGGATCATTAAAAAAAGAATTATTGATGTAGATGAGATTATTGTTAAACCCAAAGGAATCATAACAAGAATGTCAACTGATTTTTTCGCCATTAATGATGTAATTGTGGCCCACTCATTACATTATATCTCTGAAAATGACAAAAGAATTATACAGGTCAGTGACGTTGCAAAGTATGTCGGAACCAACAGAAGAAATCTCGAACGGCGTTTCCGACAGATCCTCGGCAGGAGCGTCCATCAGGAAATCAAAAGAACAAAAATCGAGGCTATTTCAAAAGTTTTAATCGAAACAGATATACCGATATCAGAGATTGCATTCAATATGGGATTTAATGACGACCATCATATTTCCCGGTATTTCAAATCAATAAAAAATATATCCCCTTTGAAATTTCGTGAGCAGTACAGATTAAACATGCTTAAATCCAAAGATACGAATCGTCCGTAAACAGCAAACTTTAATCCTTCTTTTTGCCGTCACTCCTGCTCTCCGGAGTCACCAGCACTCACAAGCCAGGGCAAAAATCGTTGAATGAGGAACCACGATTTAATCCATCTTGTCCAAGGACCTTCAGTTAGAGATCAGTCCGAAAGGATAAGCCGGACGAGATGTTCAAAATTCAAAATATTACCCCCCCCCAAAAAAAATGAAATTGAACATGTTTAAGCTGTGCTTTGGTATGTTTCGTTTTTTAGTTAGAGGTACCACTAATTAGAAATACATAATCATTTTGAATATTATTTTACCCCTTAATTGGCGGCGGGGGGTTCTTTTGGTTTTTGGTTGCTGAAT
>Ga0272442_10006177_pt1 | contig 15868 bp, 10 predicted proteins | sample SSMForm2O_FD_200262 | JGI IMG/M metagenome (GOLD analysis project Ga0272442, IMG submission 200262) | Marine sediment archaeal communities from Little Sippewissett salt marsh, Falmouth, MA, United States - SSM-Form-2O | ecosystem: Environmental > Aquatic > Marine > Wetlands > Sediment ...
AAGAAGGAACGATCGATGCAGACGACTCCATGTCCGTCGTGTGGTCGAACCGACGGCAACCACTCTCATCGAGCGCCGGCAGGCAGCTCCGAACGCGGGACCGGCTCCCTGAAATGCGCTATCTGCACGGGACCACTCGCCGACCATGAGATCGGTGAACACGCCGCCCGCGTCGTCGAACGGCTCGCAGCTCTCGGGTTCCCAACGCCCGTGAACGTCGGAATGCCCTAGGCCGAATCTCAGAGTCAGTCGCCCACGCGGCCCCACGCCACGACGAGGGCGAAGCGAACACGCGGAAGAGACAAGCGCTCCCCAACGTTGCCCATTCGACAACACTGGGAACCCCGCAACCAGAGGAATCCGATGTTCGAACTAGGACTTACCAGCTTCGCCGAGGCGCCACCCGAACCCGTCGGCGGGAAGATCATCACCCACGGCGAACGCCTGCTCAACGTAGTCGCAGAGATCGAGAAGGCCGACCAGGTCGGGCTCGACGTCTACGGATTGGGCGAACACCACCGCATCGACATGGCGGCCTCGGCGCCCGCCATCACCCTCGCTGCGGCCGCCGCGCGAACAGAACGGATCCGACTCAGCTCAGCCGTCATTGTCCTCAGCTCGGCCGACCCGGTCCGGACGTTCCAGGACTTCTCGACGCTCGACCTCATCTCCTCGGGAAGAGCCGAGTTGCTGGTCGGGCGCGGTTCGTTCATCGAGTCGTTCCCCCTCTTCGGCCAGTCCCTCGAGGACTACAACGAACTCTTCGCCGAGAAACTCGATCTCCTCGTACAGATTCGAGACAACGAACGTGTCACCTGGAGCGGCGAGTTTCGCGCGCCACTCGACGACCAGGCGATCTACCCGCGGCCGCAGCAGGACCCGCTCCCAATATGGGTGGGCGTCGGAGGAACACCTGCCTCGATCGTACGAGCCGCCAAACTCGGCCTGCCGGTGGCGCTCGCCATCATTGGAGGAGATCCGGTTCGTTTCCGAGCGTTCGCCAGCCTCTACCGCAGAACCCTTGCCGAGTCGGGCTTCGACCCTGAAGCGATTCCGCTGGCCGTCCACGGCCTCGGCCACATCGCAGACAGCAACGAGGAAGCCGCCGACCAGGTGTACGCCTCCTTCACCGCCAACATGAATCGCATCGGACGCGAACGTGGCTGGCCGCCGCTGACCCGAGAGCAGTTCGACTGGATGCGAAGCCCCGAGGGATCGCTGGTTCTCGGTGACCCAGCGACGGTCGCGGCGAAGATCCTCCGATGGAAGGAAGCCCTCGGCATCGACCGTTTCATGCTCCACACCGCAGGCACCGTCCCCCATGAGATAGCGATGCACTCAATCGAGATGCTCGGAACGAAGGTTTCGGAGATGGTCCGCGGAACGTAGACGGGTCTTCCCCTCCACCACCGAGTGGCGGAGGGTGCCCGAGCACAGCGAGGCCGGGAGGGGGCGGCCTCGGAGCCCGAACCGCAACGGACTCAGCCCCCTCCGCTGCGCCCCGGCCTACTCGGCCGGTGCTCGCGCCTCCCCCACTCCGTGGGAGAGGCGAAGACCGTATTCCCGTCCACCGCCGAAGGTGGGGGAGGGTGCCCGAGCGCAGCGAGGGCGGGAGGGGGGCGGCCTGGGAGCCCGAACCGCAACGCACTCAGCCCCCTCCGCTGCGCTCCGGCCTCACTCGGCCGGTGCTCGCGCCTCCCCCACTCCGTAGTGGAGGCGAAGACCTCTTCTCTTCTCCCCTCCCCCGCTCCATGGTGGAGGTGGAAGGACCTCTCGCCGGTAGGGTGACCATCCCCAAGGAGGCCTTCTTGATCAACACAGCAAACCTGAGCCACAAAGACGCGGTCGTCGTTCTCCATGCCATCAAGAGTGAACTCGAGCGACGCGACAAGGGTGCGGCGGTGGCCATCGTCGACGACCACGGCGAACTCCTCGCGTTCGTACGGACTGACGGCTGCAAGCTGCCTTCGATCAACATCGCCATGAACAAGGCCTACACGGCCGCTCGCGAGCAAGACGAATCGGGCGTCGTCGGCGGACGTTCGCGCGCCGAGGGTTTCCCCATGACGAACTACGGTGAGTTGCGCTACGTGTCGTGGGGCGGAGGGTTCCCCCTGGTCGCAGACGGTCGTGTTGTTGGAGCCGTCGGTGTCTCCGGTCTTCCCGAAGCCGAAGACATGGAGCTTGCGCAGCTCGGCATCGCCGCATTCGAGGAGAACCTCGCCGCCGGTCGCGGCTGAGAACCACCGCCGACCAACACCGTCAAGACCGAATTCGCATTCTCGAATCGTCAACACCGACCCTATGTTGCTTGGAACCCATTCGGGGGGCCTCCGGCCGTGAGGAACCATGTTGAACGAGTCACACAACCATCACCACGAGGGGCTCTATCACCCCGGCCTCGACCATGACTCCTGCGGCATCGGGTTCATCGCCGACATCAAGGGCCGCAAGAGCCGGAAGATCATCGACCAGGGCCTCACCGCCCTCACCAACCTGACCCACCGAGGTGCCGTCGGGGCCGATCCGCTCGCCGGTGACGGCGCCGGCATGCTCCTCCAAATCCCGGACCACCTGTTCCGATCGGAGATGGCCAAACAAGGTGTTGACCTGCCGGCCGCCGGCGAATACGGCGTCGGCATGCTCTTCCTTCCGCAAGACCCGGTCGACCGGGTCGTATGCGAGAACCTGCTCCGGGAGTTGGTGATCCGAGAAGGCCAGGTCGTCCTCGGATGGCGCGACGTCCCCGTGGACTCCTCATGCCTCGGCGAAAGCGTCACATCGATCGAACCGGTGATCCGCCAACTCTTCATCGGACGCGGCGAGAACACCCCCGACAGCGACACGTTCGAGCGAAAGCTCTACGTGATCCGCAAGCAAGCGCACACGCAGATGGCGATCCGCGCGCCCTGGGTCATCGAGAACGGCACCTTCTACATCCCGACACTGTCGGCCCGCACCATCACCTACAAGGGCATGGTGCTCGCCGAAAGCCTCTCGACCTACTACCTCGACCTTGCCGATGAGCGGACGGAATCAGCTCTCGCCCTCATCCACCAGCGATTCTCCACCAACACCTCCCCCTCCTGGCGCCTGGCCCACCCGTTTCGCTATCTCTGCCACAACGGCGAGATCAACACGATCCAGGGGAACATCAACTGGATGATGGCCCGCCGCCAAAACATGTCGTCCAACGTCCTCGGCGACGACCTCGAGAAGCTCTGGCCCCTCATCGGTGATGGCGCATCCGACTCGGCGACGTTCGACAACGCCCTCGAACTTCTGCTCGCCGGCGGATACTCGCTGGGACACGCCATGGCGCTGCTCATCCCCGAAGCCTGGGCCGACAACCCACTGATGGACACCGGCCGCAAGGCCTTCTACGAGTACAACGCAGCTCTGATGGAGCCGTGGGACGGTCCGGCCGCGGTGGCATTCACCGACGGTCGCCAAATCGGCGCGACCCTCGACCGAAACGGACTCCGCCCGGGTCGCTACTTCGTGACCGACGACGACCTCGTCGTTCTGGCGTCGGAGATGGGTGTGCTCGACATCCCCGAGGAGAAGATCGTTCAGAAGTGGCGTCTTCAGCCCGGAAAGATGCTGCTCATCGACCTTGAAGAGGGTCGGATCATCAGCGATGAGGAGCTCAAAGAGTCGCTGTCCGGGGCCAAGCCGTACCGGCAGTGGCTCGACGAGACGCAGATCCGACTCGACGACCTTCCGCCCGAGGTCGCCTCCATGCCGCCCGATGCCGTGACACTGCGCAGCGCGCAAAAGGCGTTCGGCTACACCAAGGAGGACATCGAGTTCTTCCTTCGGCCGATGGCGGTCCAGGGGCAGGACCCGGTTGGTTCCATGGGCCGCGACACGCCGCCCGCGGTGCTCTCAGACCGGCCGAAGATGCTCACCGACTACTTCAAGGAACGGTTTGCCCAGGTCACCAACCCGCCGATCGATCCGATCCGGGAAAAGACGGTGATGTCGCTGGTGTCGCTGATCGGGCCACGGCCGAACCTCCTCGACCTTGAGATGGGTGGAACGCAGAAACGCCTCGAGGTCAACCACCCGATCCTCACCAACGTGGGCTTGGAGCGCATCCGACGCATCGAAAACCACGTCGATCATGCGTTCCGAACCCGGAAACTCAGCATGTGTTACCCGGCGGACGAGGGTGCCGATGGCGTCGGCCCTGCCCTCGACCGGCTTCGCGAACGGGCCACGCAGGCGGTGCGTGACGGGCGGAACATCATCATTCTCTCCGACCGGTGCCTGGAAGCGGACCGCATCGCGATCCCCTCACTGCTCGCCACGGCCGCCGTTCACCACCATCTCATCCGGGAGGGGTTGCGCACCGAGGTCGGCCTCGTGGTTGAGACCGGTGAGGCTCGCCAGGTCCACGACTTCTGCCTCCTCGGCGGATACGGCGCGGAAGCCATCAACCCGTACCTTGCACTCGACAGCATTCACTCGCTCGTCGACGAACTGCCCGGTAGCCCCACACCCGAGGAAGCGGGGGCCACCTACATCGACGCGGTGAAGAGGGGCATATTGAAGGTGATGTCCAAGATGGGCATCTCAACGTTCCAGTCATACTGCGGTGCACAGATCTTCGACGCCGTGGGCCTCAACACCGAATTCATCGACGAGTATTTCACCGGCACACCGTCTGTGATCGAAGGGATCGGCCTTGAAGCGATTGCCGAGGAGACGGTCCGTCGTCACACGGCGGCGTTCGGAGAGCAGACGTACGAGACACCCGACCTCGATGTTGGTGGTGAGTACGCGTTCCGCATTCGCGGCGAGGAACACGTGTGGACGCCGGAGACCATCTCCACGCTGCAGCACGCCGTACGTTCCGGCGACTACGCCCTCTTCCAGAAGTACACCGGGATGGTCGATGACCAGACGCGCAAGCTCAAGAACCTGCGCGGCCTGTTCGAACTTGACACACTCGCCGAGCCGATCCCGCTCGACGAGGTCGAACCCGCGTCCGAGATCGTCAAACGATTCGCCACCGGTGCGATGTCATTCGGCTCGATTTCGTGGGAGGCACACACGAACCTCGCCATCGCCATGAACCGCCTCGGCGCCAAGTCGAACACCGGCGAAGGTGGCGAAGAACCAAGCCGCTACGTGCCGCTCGAGAACGGCGACTCGATGCGCTCCGCCGTCAAACAGGTCGCATCCGGCCGCTTCGGTGTGACGACGGAATACCTCGTCAACGCCGCCGACATCCAGATCAAGATGGCCCAGGGCGCCAAGCCCGGTGAAGGCGGACAGCTCCCCGGCCACAAGGTCAACACGTGGATCGCCGAGGTTCGGCATTCGACGCCGGGGGTCGGCCTGATCTCGCCGCCCCCACACCACGACATCTACTCAATCGAGGATCTGAAGCAGCTCATCCACGATCTGAAGAACGTGAACCCACATGCCCGGATCAGCGTCAAGCTCGTCTCCGAAGTCGGGGTCGGCACCATCGCAGCAGGCGTTGCGAAGGCGCACGCCGACCACGTCCTCATTTCCGGCACCGAAGGCGGAACGGGAGCCAGCCCCCTCACGTCGGTGATGAAAGCCGGTTCACATTGGGAACTCGGTCTGGCCGAGGCGCACCAGACGTTGATCGAGAACAAGCTGAGAGGACGCATCGCGGTCCAGATCGACGGCGGCATCCGCACCAGTCGCGATGTGGTGATCGCAGCCCTTCTCGGAGCCGACGAAGTGGGCTTTGGCACCGGAGCACTCATCTCAGAGGGTTGCATCATGATGCGCAAGTGCCACCTCAACACCTGCCCGGTCGGCGTCGCCACACAGGATCCCGAACTCCGCAAGCTGTTCCCGGGTGAACCCGAACATGTCGTCAACTTCTTCATGTTCGTCGCGGAGGAGACCAGGGAGATCATGGCCAGCATGGGGTTCCGCACCTATGCCGAGATGATCGGTCAAAGCGACCGCATCGGCGTGAACGAGGCCATTGAGCACTGGAAGGCTGAGGGACTCGACTTCTCGCGAGTCCTGTTCAAACCACAGCCCGACGTTGGTGTCGCCACGAGCAACACCGAGGAACAGGACCATCATCTCAACCGAGCACTCGACAACACGCTCATCGAGCGGGCCATGCCGGCCCTCGAGTTCGGCGAGCCAGTTTCAGTTGAGACAACGATCTCGGGCTCCAATCTCACGGTCGGCGCCATGCTCTCCGGCGAAATAGCCCGCCGCTACGGCCACACCGGTCTGCCACCGGGCACGATTCGCGTGAAGCTGAGAGGCACGGCGGGCCAGAGCTTCGGCGCCTGGCTCGCACGAGGCGTCACCTTGCATCTCGAGGGTGATGCCAACGACTACGTCGGCAAAGGCCTCTCCGGTGGCCGGATCGTCATCGAGGCCGAACCGTCCGGTCCCATCGTGCCGAAAGAGAACATCATCATCGGCAACACGGTGCTCTACGGCGCCATCTCCGGTGATTGCTACTTCAACGGAGGAGCCGGGGAACGATTCGCCGTCCGCAACTCTGGCGCCATCGCCGTCGTCGAACGGGTCGGCGACCACGGCTGTGAGTACATGACCGGCGGGTGTGTCGTCGTGATCGGGAAGGCCGGCAGGAACTTCGGAGCAGGGATGAGCGGCGGCATCGCCTACGTGATCGACGAGGACGGCGACTTCGAGCAGCGCGTGAACCACGAGATGGTCGAGATTGAGCGACTTGCCGTATCCGATTCGCCATTCGACGGGCCCGAGAACCCGACCCGCCGCGAGCTGCTCGCCGACCCGTTCAGCCACGATGCCTGGCGGCTGCGAACCCTCATCGCTCGCCAGGCGCTGTTCACCAACAGCTCCCGGGCGCAGGAGATCCTCGAGAGCTTCGACGAGTACCTCCCTCGCTTCTACAAGGTTGTCCCGGTCGAATACCGCCGGGCGCTCGAACAGCAGCCCGCTGCAGTCGGGAGCGTTTGATGGGGTCACCAACCGGATTCCAAGAGATCGATCGGCGTCAACCCGGCACCCTCCCGGTCGAACAACGACGCAGGAACTTCCTCGAGTTCTCGATCCCCCTCACGAGTGCAGAGGTGTCCGGCCAAGGTGCCCGGTGTATCGACTGCGGCATCCCCTACTGCCATTCCGGATGCCCCGTCGACAACCTCATCCCGGATTGGAACGACCTCGTCTACCGCGGCCGGTGGCGTGAGGCGATCGACGTACTTCACTCGACCAATAACTTCCCCGAATTCACCGGGCGGGTATGTCCCGCTCCGTGCGAGGAGGCATGCACGCTCAACCTCCACGACGCCCCCGTGTCGATCAAGGCGATCGAGTACTCGATCATTGAAAAGGCGTGGAGAAACCGCTGGATCGAACCGAAGATTCCGGGCCGACGCACCGAAAAGCGCGTTGCCGTTGTTGGTTCGGGACCATCCGGCCTGGCCGCAGCACAGCAGCTCGCCCGGGCCGGTCACAGCGTGGAGGTGTTCGAAAAGAACGCCAAGATCGGCGGCCTGCTCCGCTACGGCATCCCGGACTTCAAACTCGACAAGGACGCCATCGACCGGAGGATGGCGCAGATGCAGGCGGAAGGTGTCGAGTTCCGCGTCAACCGCCACATCGGTGTGAACTGGCCCGTCGAACGTCTCCTGAACGAGTACGAAGCGGTCGTCCTTGCTGCCGGATGTGAGCAGCCACGGGACCTCGACGTCCCCGGCCGAGGGCTTGACGGAGTCCACTTTGCCATGCCGTTCCTCGCGCAGCAGAACCGCAGGGTTGGCAGCGAACCGCTCGGCGATCAGGCGGCGATCTCCGCCGAAGGCAAACACGTCATCGTCATCGGCGGCGGCGATACCGGGGCCGACTGTGTTGGGACGTCGAACCGGCAGGGCGCCGCTTCGGTCACGCAACTCGAACTCCTTCCGAGACCTCCGGAACACCCGGACAAGACGCTCGTGTGGCCCGACTGGCCAAACAAGCTGCGCACATCAACGTCCCACGACGAGGGCTGCGAACGTCTGTGGTCAGTCTCGACCACATCGCTCGAAGGTTCGAACGGAACGGTTAAGACCCTACGCGGGACCAGCATCGACTGGCAGGAGGTCGACGGTCGCTGGGAGATGACCGAAGTCGCCCACAGCGAGTTCGAGCTCAAGGCCGATCTCGTGCTCCTGGCAATGGGCTTCGTCAGCCCGGTCCACGAAGGCCTTCTCGAACAGCTCGGCGTCGGCTTCGATCCACGAGGCAACGTAGCGGCCAACGACACCGACTACGGAACCAGCATCCCCGGCATCTTCGCTGCAGGCGACATGCGCCGCGGCCAGTCCCTCGTCGTATGGGCCATCCGAGAAGGCCGCCAATGCGCCCGCGCGGTAGACGAATACCTGATGGGCAAGAGCGACCTGCCCGAGTAGGCGACGGGCCTCCATCTCCGCCACGCAGCGGAGGGAGCAGACGCCGCGGCAGACCTCATCGTCGTGATCCAGACTCCCAGGCCGCCCCCTCCCGCCTCGCTCCGCTCGGGCACCCTCCCCCACTTCGTGGTGGAGGGGAGACAGACGAGGCCTTCGCCTCTCCCACGAAGGAGGGGGAGGCGCGAGCACCGGCCGAGCAGGCCGGAGCGCAGCGGAGGGGGCACTCCGCCACAGACCTCATCTGCGCGATTCGGGCTCCCAAGCCGCCCCCTCCCACCCGAGCTCCGCTCGGGCACCCTCCCCCACCTTCGGCGGTGGAGGGGAACTTTGGCTCTGGTCTGGGACTTGAGGCGGCGGCAACGTTGGGATATCTCCACGGAGGTCCGAATCCTGAGCGTCGCCGCTGTCCGTCTGATCGGGACCTTCGCCTTCGCCGCGATCCTGCTCGCATCCTGCACGTCGACCGACACGACCACCACCATCGCTCCCCCCGGTCGGGTCCTTTCGGTGCCGGGTGCGGAGGCTCCGACGATCGATGGCGTCATGGAAGCCGGGGAGTGGAATGAGGCAACTTCCACCATGATGACCGATGCGAGCCCACTCCACTGGATGCACTCCGGTGAGACGCTCTTCGTCGCTCTCGAAGGTGGCGACCTTGGTGCCGTCAACCTGGCCATCACAACCGGCGACGAGGTGTGGATTCTCCACTCCTCGGCTGCACTCGGCTCTGCGCTGTACACCAGGGAGCAATCGTCCTGGGCGCTCACACACGATTTCAGCTGGTGTTGCCGAAGCACCACCGACGACACCGACCGCCGGGCACTCCTCGACGAGGAGGCCTGGCAGGCCAACATCGGCTTTGCGGGTGATGTCGGCGTGGTCGAGTACGAAGTTGTGATGCCGTGGGTCGACAGTTTCGTAGCCGTCTCGTATCAGACACAGTCGAACGACCCGGCCTACTGGCCGACGGACCTTTCGGACAGCGCCGAAGCTGCCCTCATCGGTCCTTGGTCTGAGAGCGAGGAGTTCCATCTCGACGAGTGGTACCGGCTCGAGATCGGCATCGGGTAGCAGTCAGGAAGGCTGGAGGCGTGTCCGGCGGTGCGGACCGCCGGGTTGGGTTCAGGCGTTTCGCTCGCGGGCTCGGCGTTCGCGCTCTTCAGCCCGCTCCCGGTCCCGCTCGGCGCGTTGTGCCTTCCGCTCGGCGCGTTCGCGTTCCTTCTGGAGCTTGCGCTCCGCCTCATAGCGCTCGCTCTCGATCCGGCGCTCCTCTTCATGAAGGTCGTGGGAAGCGGTGCGCTGTTCGTCGTAGGCCGCTCGCTGCGCTTCACGCCGGTCGCTTTGCTCGCGCCGTTCCTCTCGTTCTCGTTCGGCACTCGACTGTTCGCCGTCCATGAAATCGGGCTCCGTCTCAATCGATATCCGCTCTCGCCAAGGAACAAGGTAGCGCTGTTCCGAGCCCGGCACGCCGATTCTTGGGCATCGTCGGCATAGGCCAGAGCCGCCGCGTCGAGCCTTCAACTCCGCTTGGGACCCTTCTTTGCAGCCGCGTGTAGGCTCGCTCGCAGGACTCGAACCAGTGAGGAAGGACTCCAATGCCCGCCGAATTCAACGGTGTAGTCAACGTCGACATCCGGGACTCAGTCGAAGACTGGACGCCGTTCCTCCAGCCAAAGGCGCCGGACGGGGCACCAAATGTCCTCATGATCGTCTGGGATGACGTCGGCTACGGAGCGATGGACGTCTTCGGTGGACCGATCGAAACCCCGACCATGCGGCGCATCGCCGACTCGGGCCTCCGCTACTCGAACTTCCACACGACCGCACTCTGCTCTCCCACTCGATCGAGCATGCTCACGGGCCGCAACGCCACCAGCAACAACATGGCGTGTATCACCGAAGCCTCAGCCGGCTTCCCCGGGTTCTCCGGTCGCATCCCGTTCGAGAACGGGTTCATCTCGGAAGTGCTCGGCGAACAGGGGTGGAACACCTACGCCATCGGAAAGTGGCACCTCACGCCCGGCGATGAAGTCGACATGTCGGCATGGCGGGCCCGCTGGCCGCTCGGTCGTGGCTTCGAGCGTTTCTACGGATTCCTCGGTGGTGAGACCAACCAGTGGTACCCGGACCTTGTTTACGACAACCACACAATGGATCCCCCGGCGACACCCGAAGAGGGTTACCACCTGTCAGCGGATCTGTCCGAAATGGCAATCCGGTTCGTTCGCGACGCAAAGGCCATCGCGCCCGAGAAGCCGTGGTTCATGTACTTCTGCCCGGGCGCGGGTCACGCACCGCACCACGTGTTCAAGGAGTGGGCCGACAAGTACACGGGCAAGTTCGACCAGGGCTACGAAGCGATCCGGAGCGACATCCTCGCCCGCCAGAAGCAGATGGGCATCCTTCCCGAGAACACCGAGCTGGCACCGATCAATCCTCATGGCGAACCGACCGGGATCACCGGACCGGAAGGCCAGCCGTGGCCTCAACTCGACTTCGTCCGGCCGTGGGATTCGCTCGACGATGACGAAAAGCAGCTGTTCATCCGGATGGCGGAAGTGTTCGCAGGATTCATCAGCTACACCGACCACGAGATCGGGAGCTTCATCGACTACCTCGAGGAATCCGAACAGCTCGACAACACGATCATCGTGGTCGTATCGGACAACGGCTCGAGCGCCGAAGGAGGCCCGAACGGCTCGTTCAACGAGAACAAGTTCTTCAACAATGTTCCGGATACGGTCGAGGAGAACCTCAAGCATCTCGATGAGTTGGGCGGCACCAAGTCTTACAACCACTACAGCACCGGTTGGGCATGGGCATTCGACACGCCATTCCCCTATTGGAAACGATTCGCCGGATACGAAGGCGGCACCGCCGACGCGTGCATTGTCTCGTGGCCGGACGGAATAGCTGCCAGGGGCGAGGTTCGCGACCAGTACCTCCACGCCGTTGATGTTGTCCCGACCCTCTACGACCTGCTGGGCGTAACACCACCAGAGGTCCTCAAGGGCTACACCCAGAGCGAGATCGAAGGCGAGAGCTTCGCTGCCTCGATCACCGATCCGTTGGCGCCCGAGCGCGAGACCCAGTTCTATTCGATGCTCGGTCAGCGTGCGCTCTATCACCAGGGTTGGCTGGCCAACACACTCCACCCGCCGCTCTCGGGTTGGAGCGGGTTCGATCAGGACGAGTGGGAGTTGTACCACCTCGCCGAGGACCGCACCCAGTCGCACAATGTCGCAGGCAAGTATCCCGATCGTCTTGAGGAGATGAAGGGACTGTGGTTCTACAACGCGGGCGTCTACAGCGGACTCCCGCTCGACGACCGTTCCGCGATGGAGATCCTGACGTCCGACCGGCCCCAACCATCACCGCCGCGGAACCGATACGTCTACTACCCCGACACTGCCGACATTCCCGAATCGGTAGCGGTCAACATCCGGCGACGCTCGTACACGATCGCTGCGGGGGTCGATCTCGATTCCGCCGACGCTCATGGTGTCTTGTTTGCGCACGGCGGGTTCCCGGGCGGGCATGCCCTCTATCTCAAGGACGGCGAGCTCCACTACGTGTACAACTGGCTCGGCGAGAAGATCCAGACGGTGACCTCGACCCGGACCATCGAGAAGGGGCGACACCTCTTCGTCGCTGAGTTCGACAAGACCGGCGACGATCCGGATACCGCATCCGCGATCGGAACCTTGACGCTGTACATCGACACGGAAGAGGTCGGCTGGGCAGAGATCATGACGCAGCCTGGCAATTTCGCGCTCACCGGCGACGGTCTGTGCGTCGGCCGGGACAGCCTGTCCGCGGTATCTCCGGACTACGACCCGCCGTTCGACCTCACCGGCGGCACCATCGATCGCGTCATGGTCGACGTGAGCGGCGACGACTACGTCGACCATGAGAAGGAGGCCCAAGCCTGGCTCCTGCGTGACTGACACATCGGTGATCTCGGAAACTCGCCGGTACCAGCTGACGTGGTCTCGCCCGGTGGGGTAGGTTCTACGCTCGATCGGGGAGGAACACCATGTCAGAGATCCAGCGACCTGCGCCCGAACGTGCGCTCGACTGGTCGCCTGCCGAAGCGCGAGAGTTCGGCGATCATGCGATCGACATCTGGACCGAACTCCTCGAACGCCTCCATGGTGATCTCCCGGTGGCTCGCAACCGATCCGCCAGCGAGGTTGCCGACGCCGTCACGCTTCCCATCCCGAGCGAGCCGATGCCGATCCAGGGCCTCGTCGATCACCTGCGCCACGTCGTGTTCGAGGAATCGATGTATCCCGGCCATCCGGGGTTTGTTGCCTACATCAGCGGAGCAGGAACGGTGCCGGGAGCGGCAGCCGACCTGATCGCCGCAGGCCTCAACCAGAACTCGGGGGGATGGCGGCTCTCCCCCGCGGCGAGCGAGATCGAGCAGCATCTCATGAGGTGGTTTGCGGCGCGCCTCGGCATGCCGGAAGGTTCATCGGGCTACGTCACCTCGGGCGGAGCCATGGTCAACCTCATCGCCTTGACGGCCGCCCGCTCCCGTCACGCCGGATGGGACGTGCGCGGGGCCGGCATGCGTGCAGGACCACAACTCACCGTCTACGTGTCGTCGGAAGTACACGACACGGTGGACCGCGCCGTTCAGATGCTCGGCATCGGCACGGCAGGGATTCGCCATATCCCCACCGACGAAGGCCTGCGCATGGATGTCGCCGCGCTCCGATCTGCGATCGACACCGATCTCGCCAACGGGAACCGACCGATTGCGGTCGTCGGATCCGCAGGAACCACCGGAACGGGGGCCATCGACCCCCTCAATGCCATCGGCGACGTGTGCGCCGAATACAACCTCTGGTTCCACGTCGACGGCGCCTACGGTGGGGCCGCCGCCCTCACCGAGCCGCTCCGGCATCTCTTCACCGGGATCGGACGAGCCGACTCTGTTGGCTTCGACCCGCACAAGTGGCTCTACACGCCGATCGCTGGCGCCTGTCTCCTTGTCCGCGACCCAGCGATCCTCAAGGAGACGTTCGCTGTTGACGCCTCCTACATCGTCGACGACGACACAACCGGATGGGGAACCGACATCTATGCGCTGAGCCCGCACTTCTCGCGTGCGTTCGCGGCATTGAAGATCTGGGTATCGCTCCTCGCCCACGGATGGGCAGCCTACGAACGGCGCATCACTCACGATGTTGCCCTCGCCCGCTACCTCCACCAGCTCGTCATCGACCATCCGGAACTCGAACCGATGACCGAACCCGGGCTCTCGATCACCTGCTTCCGCTACGTCCCGACGGATCTTTCCGGGAGGCCCGAAGCCGACGAATACCTGGACACGCTCAACGAGCGGTTGATGTTCGAACTGCAGCTCGGCGGACGGGTGTTCCCCTCGAACGCCATTGTAGGCGGTCGATTCGCGCTCCGGTCCTGCATCGTGAACTACCGGACCGAGGCCGACACCATGGACGAGCTAGCTGCAGAGACGATCCGGCTCGGCCGCGACCTCGACGCCGAGCTTCGGCCAGCGCATCTGAACTGACGCCGGGCACAGACCGACTTTCGACCCTTGTTGCTCACCGCCGAGGCGCGGTACGTTGCCTGGTGATGCAGCACGCCGCACCTGTGCAATCGTCCCGGGAGGAAGCCCGATGAGCACATCGCAGAAGGCTGAGAGACGTCGGCCGTCGAAAGGAACGCGGCGGTTCGGATACGGTATCTCCATTGTCGTCCAGGTCGCCCTGCTGATCCTGGTGAACAACCTCGTCGCGTGGGATATCGCCCCATTCATCACTGACGAGTTCAACAACCTCGTTCCCTACATCAACGTATCGCTGGCTGCCAGCATGGTGGTGAACGTGGTGTACTTCGCTTTCGACGCGCGCTGGTTCAAGTCCTTCACCCAGGCGATCCTCAACGTGATCAGCCTGGTCGTGATTGTCCAGTCCTACCGGATCTTCCCGTTCGACTTCTCAGAATCGGACTTCAACTGGACGGCGCTGGCTCGGACCGGCCTGGTCGTGCTGATGGTGCTGGTCGGCATCGGGATCATCGGGGAGGTCGTGAAGATGTTCCAGGCGCTGTCAACCGAGGGGGCGACTCATCAGCAGCCACCCCCGGCAGCCGTCTGAGGCCGATCCCACGTCGAACATGAACGTTCTCTCTAGGGCTTCGAGACGACGCCCCTGACCCTTGGGTACTTCAGCGGCCGGTGGATATGGCAGAACTTGGCCGTGTTGTAGCGGGACATGACCACGGAGCAATCCTCGCTCTCGCAGACGCGGCCCACCGCTGCAGTTTTTGGTCGGCGTAGGCGACCAGACGGCCTCGATGCTTTCATGGATTCGTTCATGTTTCACCTCCGAAGCTGCTCTCTACCTGGGTACGAAGCCATCGTTGCGTTCGGATGACGACGCGCTGCGGCTTCTCTCGGGGAATGCGCAGGTCCTGCAGCGAGTTGCCCGAGATACCACAGAGGAAAGTGCCAGTGAGCCAAGGCCGCGTACGGATCGAAGACGGGCAGAAGAGAATCCGGGTGTACTTGGGCGGCGAAGTCGTCGCAGACACCACCCGCCCGAAGCTTGTGTGGGAGAAGCCCTACTACCCCACGTACTACTTCCCTGAGGCCGACGTACGCGTCGACGCCCTCGTCCCGAGCGGACTCACCAAACGCTCTCCGAGTCGCGGCACGGCCGAACTGTTTGACGTCAAGAGCTCGCGCCGCACCGCCGAACAAGCCGCCTACCGGCACAATGACTCCCCCATCGAGGGACTCCAGACGATGGTGGCGTTCGACTGGGCTGCCATGGACGCGTGGTTTGAAGAAGACGAGGAAGTCTTCGTGCACGCCCGCGACCCGTACACCCGGGTTGATGTCTTGCCGAGCTCCCGACACATCGAGGTGAAGATCGACGGCGCAACCGTCGCCGACTCGACTCATGCCCGTTTGCTGTTCGAAACCGGACTGCCCGTCCGCTACTACCTACCGAAGACCGATGTGCGGATGGACCTCCTCACCCCGACCGAAACGCAGACGCACTGCCCCTACAAGGGAACCGCTCAGTATTGGTCGGTGAGGGTCGGCGAGACGGTGCACAACGACATCGTCTGGGGCTACCGGACACCCCTGCCGGAGAGTGCAGGCATCGCGGGCCTTGTCAGCTTCTACAACGAGAAGGTCGACATCGTCGTCGACGAAGACCCAGTGGAGCGCCCGAAGACCATCTTCTCGTAGTCGTATGTCCCCGTCGGATTCCTCCCCCTGAGGTGGCCCGAGCTGCGCTCGGGTTGGAGAGGGATCTGGGAGCCCGCACATGACAATAAGGCCTGTCGCGATTCGGGAGGCCCCCTCTGCGCCCAAGCATCAGCTTGCCCGAGTCTCCCCCGCTTCGTGGGAGAGACGAAGACCCCGTCCTCCTCGCCACTTGTGGCTCTCTGACCCATACCGCCGCACGCGTTCGAAAACAACACTGAGG
>Ga0272442_10006179_pt1 | contig 15861 bp, 10 predicted proteins | sample SSMForm2O_FD_200262 | JGI IMG/M metagenome (GOLD analysis project Ga0272442, IMG submission 200262) | Marine sediment archaeal communities from Little Sippewissett salt marsh, Falmouth, MA, United States - SSM-Form-2O | ecosystem: Environmental > Aquatic > Marine > Wetlands > Sediment ...
GGAACGGATCGAGGCCTCATCGCGCATTTCCAACATGCAGGTTTTTCAATCGCGGGTGGCCGTGGCATTTGATCTCCTCAGTGAGGCGAATAAAGCAGCAGCCGCAGGTGACGCTTTGAAGGCGGCAAATCTCCAGGGTGAGGCAAACGGGATCCTTGCCGATTCCCTGGTTGGTGCTTATGAGGGCGGGCTCGCAAAGGGCTCCCTCGAAAAGGGGGAGGAATCCAAGGAAGAAGATCCCAAGGGAGAATCGGGAGAGGAAGAGGAGGAAGGAGAGGGAGAGGAAGAACCGTCCACGGAAGACAGAACCGTGCCCCTGCCCACTGCCTTCACCGATCTTCAAAAGCAGGAAGATCTCCTGAAAATGGATAACTTCAGCGAGACTTATAAAAGCCGTGAACCGGATCACCTGAATCTCTCCCTCCGACAGCTCATCCAGCTGGTTTTCAACGACTACATAACCTTAAAGCTCTTCGAGTGGCTGAGTTCTCCGGAACCCGGCAGTCTGGGAGACAACAAGGTCCTGTTTGCCGTGATCATGAACGTCAGCTGCCGCCCTGGACGCAAAACCTATAAAAACTACCTCGCTGAAATCGACGTGCAGGTAAGATACGGGAGAAAGGAAGGGAATGAAATTAAGATGGATGAACTTCATTATCCCCTCTCCTTTGCCGTCTTTCCCGGCCTGGATTCCCAGGTTATGGATCTTCGGACCGGGATCCGGAGACAGCTCATACTCTCCCTCCTTCTTCATGCCATGTGGAACAAGGCGGAGCTCAAAACCCAGCAGGACCTGATCCGACGGCTCGAACACGATGTGGCCACAGTCACCGGCAGGAACGTGGTGGTGGGATACAACATGAGCGGAAGGCATTTCGGTTGGCGCTTTTCCCCCCGCATGGTGGCCCAGGAGGACCCGACCGATATCGAGACAAAACCGGGCAATATCCTCGAGCCCCAGACCTTCCCCGCACTGATCCTGATCCTTGCGGATAAAGAGGATATCGATCCGGAGTATTGGGAGGATGCAAATCACAAAACCCTGAAAGAGCAGGTTTGCCGTTTGAAAGATAAAATCAAGGATCTTCGAAAACGGATTCAAAATGAGAGTAACATAAATCAAAAAGCCATGTCTCTCATTACATTACAGCTGGATACGATCGGGAAACAGGTGGATAACCTGGATATCATGAAGGACCTGGTTTTGGATGATAATGAAAAGAGAGAACTGTCAGAAAAACTCGAAAAGATTACGGAGAATCTTGGATCCGTAAAAAAGGAGATTAAATCGTATTACAAGAGGAGAACGAGATATCGAACGAATCTTGATATATTTGAGGAACCCGGCGAAGATTCAGAATTCGCTTGTTTCGATCACTTTGTTTTCCAGTTCACTCCAAGGTGGCTCAGGGCCCCGGCCCCTTCCGTGGATCGCTCCTGGATTCCCTTTCGGCGCACGATTCACGGGTGGAAAACCCCACGCCTCGGTGAGAAAAAGGTGATCGACTGGGCCATTCGACTCCAGGAGGTGTATGATATCCTCTTTCACCAATGGCCGAAAGGATCTGAAAAAATTGATTATGTTCTGACCGCCCTCAGGAAACGATTCAGGATCCTCGAAGCCGCGTGTCTCGGATGCGATCACTGTGCCTCCATCCCGAAGTCCAAACCCGAACCCAGGGTGGATAAGGTCAAGGATACCCTGGAGGGATGGACCAATGTGAAGAGCCGGTTCGTTGTAACCGGCAGGCATTTCAAGGACCAGGTGAGGGGGGCGATCATCGGAAACCGGGCCTGCCATACCGAGGTGGTGAGCGATCACACCGTGTTCGTCACCGTGGAGGAATGGAAGGTGGAGGAAAAGGAAAATGGCACCATGTATCCCCTCATCCTGGTAACCACGAGGGGAAAGAAGAAGGTCGGGCAAGTGCGATTCCGGAGGAAGGCCCTGGTAAAGCCCGCCTTAAAACCATTCGCCACCCTGGAAGACAGGTGGCGCCTTGCCGGCGATTGGCTCACCTTCAAATGCGATCCCCCGGAGGCGATCCCTGCCTGCTATCACTCGATCAAGGTCCTTTTCCGGGAAACGGGCAAAACCTTCGAGGATTGGAAAGAGGAAAAAGACGCACGGGTGAAACTTGATCTCAAACAAAAGAGCCTCGGGGTCAAACTTCCCAATAAAAATAATTTCATAAAGGAATGTCCCAAAAAGCTCGATATCGATCTCCTCCTCCTGGAAACGCCCGGTGATAAAGCACCGAAACGAATCGTCAAACAGATCGGGACATTTGTACTTTTTTCCGATAAAGCCAAGCTGGATCTGAAACTGAATACAGATACCGTCACATTCAGTGAGGAAGGAAAAACCTCGGATCGGGTCGAAATCGCGTATGAACATGGATGGAATCTCCTCTTTTCCGCATTTCCGGATCTGGAAAAGAGAATAAAAAGAGAGAAAGGTTCCCCGCCCTACCTGGTTCTGAAAAAGAACGATAGAATAATTGAACTTCCCCTCAATTTCGATGGAGATGTTATGTATGTGAAAAAAGAGGATCTGAATAAAGAACGAGAAAAACTCCTTCCTGGAATCACCCCGGAAAAGGGTGGCAATATCGAGTATGAAAATTTAAAGGTCATGTGGGGCGATAAAAGATTACCCATCACGGGGAATCTGAAGATCGATCAAGAAAAGAAAGAGAAAGAGAAAGAGAAAGAGAAAGAAGAATCAGAGAGTTGATCCTCCCTCCTTTCCGGTTGACATTTTGAAACGTTTCATCGAGGGGTAAAGTCAACCCAATCGAAAAAACACGAGGGCCATACGGCTCGAAGGTTTTTCTTCCGGGGGGATTTTATTTCCGGGGAGGAGCAGGAAAATGGAAGAAAAAATCGTGAACCCGCCTCTCGAACCCAAAAAGAAACGCGTCGAATCCATCGACGCGTTCCGCGGCTTTACCATCTTCGCCATGATCTTCGTGATCCAGGTGGCAGGGTACAAACACCTCCCCCTGACCTTCCCGCATTTCAAAAGCGCTCCCGTCTCCACGTTCAAGCACGCGGCTGAAGACGGCGAGCCCGAGGAGTGGGCCTTCTGGGAAGGACGCGAACCCTCGACGAAATACCGAGAGGCACGCATCCTCGAGAAACACTCGAACCGCATCTACGACATCGCACTCCTGGATCATGAAGGAAAAACGGAAAAGACCTTCGAAAAGGCAAAGGTCATGCATGCAAGGCCCCTCGATCCGGACGACCGCATCATCGCCATCATGAGATCCTCCGGCCAGAAGCCCGAGTTCCGCGGGATCGGAAACGGTTGCACCTTCACCGACCTGGTGGCGCCCTTTTTCGTTTTCATCGTGGGACTATGCATCCCCTTGAGCCGCCGGAGACGGGGGGGCGAATGGTGGAAACACGTGGGAACCCGCACCATCGCCCTGATCATCGCCGGTGTGATATACATCTCCCTGATCCTCAAGCTGTCCTACTGGTGGGGGATCCTCCAGGCCATCGGGATCGCTTATTTCATGGGGGCGGCCTTCATGTTTTTGAAATCCTGGAAGCGATGGATCGCGGTGGCGGTCATTGCCGCGTTTCACGGTTTCATGTCCTGGCATTTTTCCTGGTGGCTGGTTCTGGGGGAGAAGGGGAGGTGGTTTCTCACCGTCGCCAATCCGGGCGGCGATCCCCTACGGCCCCTCATTGTTCACTGTACCCCGTGGGCCTCCATTTCCTACGGAATGATCACCGTGGTTGGGACCCTCCTGGGGGAGGCGATCGTCTCGCGGGATCCGAAGAAGATCATTCGCCAGTGCCTCCTGATCGGGATCGTGTTTACCGTTGTGGGATATCTATTGCACGTTTATCAGGCCCCCATGAACAAGGATTTTGTTTCGCCCTCTTACGCTGTTTTCACCTCCGGGATCGGGGCTTTGTGTTTCCTGGGTTTTTACCTGATCATCGACATGTGGGGATTCAAGGGATGGTCGTGGCCGTTCAAGGTGTACGGCGCGAACGCCCTTCTTGCGTATTTCATGCAACCCGTGGTTCGGATCTTCGTGGTTGCTCTCGGGTTCTACGGATACCTGAAGGGGCTTTCCGGATGGGAAGGCATGTGGGGCGGCTTCCTCTGGACCATGCTCCTCTGGTGCGTGGTTTTATGGTGCAACAAAAAGAAGATCTACTGGAAGTTGTAATTCGGTCAGTAAGGGGGTCAGACTCGAATGGCACTGACTTAAGGAAATAGAATCATTTTCTCCGAGGAGATATATTTCCTTCCTCGCACTCGCACTCGTCCTCGCACTCGACATCTCACCGATTGGGGTCAGTCCCTTTCCGAAAGTGTCTATTTTGAAAGATCTTGCGGGGGCAGATCGGACGGATCAGTCAGATCGGACGGATCGGACGAATCTGAAAATATTCCTTAAGTCAGCTCCATTCGGGTCTGCCCCCCTAACCGCTCGCTTCCCGCTCACCGTACTTTTACACTCACCCAAACCTCGCCGGTGATCCGGTGTTGAGTTTCGGGAGGGGATTGGGTTCCCGGAACCTCCCGGCGATCACGTCGCTCTGATACAGGGCCTTCTGTTTCTGTTCGAACTCCCGTTGCTGTTCGATCCGTTCCCTTTCCAGGGTGTCCTCGGGTTCCAGGTGATGGCGCCATTCGTAGGTTCTGTGTTCCCAGCTGAGGCGGTCCCGGTCGCACCGGAAGATGGTGTATCCCGGTTCGAACCCGAGCCAGTTTCCCCCCCACCAGGCCGCGCTCGCAGATGCTGAAGTTACGTACCATACCCCGTTATAGAAAAACTCCTGGATGTCGTGGCTGTGTCCCTGGACCAGGGCCTTGACGTTGTGCCGTTCCAGGATGTGGCGAAGTTCTTTGTTGTTGTTTATCACCATGCTGCCGTCCATGGCCTTGCGTTTCGGATTGCCGCTCAATTGTCCCACGTTGCAGAAGGCCGCGACATGGGTGAAGGCGATTGCGGGACGGCCTCCAGCCCTCCCGAGATCCGCGGCCAGCCACTCGAGCTGATCCCCGTCGATCTCCGGGGTATAGATCGGTCCATTCTCCGGATGATCGATCTGTTTGATGCAATCCAGGATAACAAAGTGCCATCCCCTGTAATCGAAGCTGTAATACGAGGAGGGCCAATCGAGCATTTTCATGATGCATTTCTTCCCGAGATCCGGATCGGTGACCGGCACCTTGCGTCTCGGGCTGAGCCCGAGGGTGTCGTGGTTTCCCATGCAGTGGAAATAGGGGATGCCAAGCTCGTTCGAAACGTCCCGGTAAATCTTGATTTCCTCGATGAATTTTTCCTTGGGATTGTAATTGCCGTCAAAGGCAAGATCGCCCCCCATCACGGCGAAGTGGGGCATTGGGCGGATCCTTTTGATGGATTCGATGCATGCGAGATATCCCTCGTTTCCCCGCCTTTTTTTCTGAACGTGCTGATCCGTGATATGAACGAACGTGAAACCGCCGGAGGATCGGGGCGCCTCCGCCTCCAGGGATTCCTCCTTGAGACCGAACCGGGAACACGACGCTGCCAGGAGGGCCGTGGCCCCCATTCCTGCAACGCCTCTTAAAAAATCCCGCCTTTCCATGAGTTGCCTCCTGTTTGAATCTGTTCGCATATCATGAAGGGAGAAATATCGGGTTTCAACTTTTTTGTCGCGGTTTGAAAATACCGGTTGATCCCCGGGTTCGACACAATTACAAAAAGAGACGAATATTTCGATCGTGGGAGGAAAAAATGAACGAATCGAAAAAGATTCCGCTGGTTCGAACCGCCATCGGGATAGCTCCCCTGGAGGTGAAGGAAGAGGGAGCGGAAAAGGTCGTGATCCGCAGGATTTTTACGGAAGCCGAAGGGGCGCCGACGTTTGCCATGCGCCTTTTCGAGCTGGCCCCCGGAGGGAATACCCCCCTTCATCGCCACCCCCATGAACACGAGGTCTATATCGTGGAGGGCAGGGCTGAAATGACCACGGAAGAGGGGGCGGTCTCACTGCAATCTGGCGATGCGATCCTGGTTTATCCCGAGGCACTCCATAATTTCAAAAACACCGGCGAATCGCCTCTCCGGTTCCTCTGCTTTGTTCCGAACAAACGCTGAACGCGGCAGGGAAAAGCAGGCGAATACAAGATTGGCGACAATTGTCGGATTCTCATGATTTTTGATTGTGTGAATGACTGTTTATGTAAATTTTGATAAAGCCGTTTATCAACCCTTCCCCGAGTTTTCCCGTATACCGAATTTTTTTACAATTGATTCCCGCAAGATTTTCTGTATGGATCGATGATTCGTTTTTCCCTAAAAAGAGAGGACAGGAAATGAAACTTCTGGAAACCAGGGTGGAACCGGACTTCGAGGCCATGATCCGGTGCGTCCTTCGAAAGGAAGATCCCAAAAGGGTCTACCATATCGAACTTTACCTGGATCAGGAAATCATTAACGCGGTCTCCGAACGGTTCGATCTCGCGAAGAACCTTCATCCTTCGGATCCCTTGTATTCAATAAAAAGGGATGTGGCGGTTCATCGCTTCCTCGGGTACGACGTGTTCCGGATTACCCTGCCCGGACTCGATTTTCCACTACACTGGCACCCGGTGGGAGATCCCGCCAATCCCCAAGGGCAGGTTCGCGATTCCCGCGACTGGGTGGAGGAACACAAGGGTCCGATCCAAACCTGGGACGACTTTGAAAACTACCCGTGGCCGGAAGTGAAAAACGTGGATACGAGTGTTATCGAGTGGTGTGAAAAGAACCTCCCCGATGGAATGGCCGTGTTCGATCTCACCACGCACATCTTTGAAAACCTTTCCTGGTCCCTGGGTTACGAAACCCTTTGTTACAAGCTCTACGACGATCCGGATCTGGTTCAGGCCCTGGCCAAAAGAATCGGGGAAATATACCTCGATTTCACCAGGCTGCTTTGCCAGTTTTCCCGGATAGGGGCGATCTGGGGCAGCGACGACATGGGGTTCAAGACCCAGACCCTGATCCCTCCGGATGCCCTTCGCCGCCTCATCCTTCCATGGCACAAAAGGGCCGTTGCAATCGCCCGGGAGTATGGAAAACCCTATTTCCTCCATGCCTGCGGCAATATCGAGCCGGTTATGGAGGATCTGATCGAGGACGTGTGTATCGATGCCCGGCATTCCTTCGAGGATGAGATTATTCCCGTCACCGAGGCGAAGAAAAAATACAGCGGGCGGGTTGGGATCCTGGGTGGGATCGATATGGATTTCCTGAGCCGGGCGAATGAAGCAGATATCCGCAGAAGGGTAAGGGAGACTCTTGATGTGTGCCAGCCTGGCGGCGGTTACTGCCTCGGGACCGGGAACACGGTCGCCAACTACATCCCCCTGGAAAACTACCTGATCATGCTCGATGAAGGCCGCCGTTACGGACAGATCTGACGCTTTTGCTCATCAGGGATCCATCCCAATGGGGGTCAGACACGCCCATTTTTTCAAATTTCTCCCAGTTAAGGTTTATAATCCCCTTGTGACCGCCTTTTTGAACTCATCTTCTTTTATGTTCCAGGCGATGAAGACCAGTGCCGTGCCGCTTTTGCCTTCGGCCGGTTTTTCCTTTTCCAGGATCTTTCCGGCCACGGACTCGATGTATACCGATCCCTCCCCCAAATCCACGTATCCCTTCATCCGCAGGATGTGATCCTTCAGCTCCTCCAGCATGCGGTAAAAACCCTGCCGGCTCATCAGCTGGCCGGTTTTGACGCTGAAGGAAAAGATCGCCTGGGGGGGGGCTTTGAGGGGCTCGGCCTTCCTTTCCCTGTGAACGATGCCGGTTATGAAATCCTCGGGGATGGCCCCGTACGAAACCGCGGCGACAGGGGCCTCCGGATTCAGGGAATGAAGGACTTCCCTCAGTTTTTCCCGCTCCCGCTCCGATACAAGGTCTGTTTTATTGATCACCAGGGAGTCGGCCGATCGGACCTGGCTCGTGGCGGCTTTCAGGTGGGGGGCCAGCTTGGTGAAATTCACCGCATCCACAATGCAGATATTCCCGCGGATGAAAAAGGCCTCTCTCAGGTGCGGTTCCTCCACAAAGCCGAAAAGGTCCCTGGTTTCCGCCACACCAGTTGCCTCGACCAGAACGAGTTCGGGACGGATTTCCCGGGCGATCGAATCCAGGGTTTTGAGAAAATCCGTCTTGATGCAGATGCAGAAGAGGCTTCCCTTGTTGAGTTCGAACATGGTGTAATCGCCGGGTCGGACCAGGCTTCCATCCACACCCAGGTTGCCGAATTCGTTGATGATGAGGGCGGTTTTCCTTTCCGCTGCAAACGGCAGCCCCAGAAGGTGGTTGAGGAGTGTGGTCTTTCCCGCACCGAGGTAACCGGTAAGAAGAATGATGGGTATTTTATTCATCGGATATCCTTGATCCATTCCTTGATAATAACATGTTCCGGTATGGTTTTGGTCGATTTCACCTGGTAGCGCGACATGATGACCGCCGGGGTCTGGACCGGTGAAATCCCGAAGGAATAGATGGCCTTTTCATCCGTGACAATGGCGACGTCAACGTCCGCTCCAAGCTCGAAAATGGCCTTTTCGGCGTTCTTTTTGATCTCCAGGCATTTTCCCCCTCCATCCCCCAGGATAAAAAGCGAGGCTTTCTTCCTCTTGATCTTCATCTTGAGCTTTTCGAAGATGCGTTTCTGGATGGCCCCGATGAGTTCCTCCCTCGAAGGAATGCGCGATACAAACGTGATCTTGCCGTCGATGCAGATGGTGGGAATATTCTTCACCATGAGGGAGGTCATGAACACCAGGGAATCCGGGGTTTTGATCTTGTGTTCACGCCACTCGACAATGCCCTCGAATTCCGGGGCCACGGCCCTGACCGATTCCACCATGTACTGGCAGGGGGCGCAGGCCTCGGAATCCAGGGTGATGATATCCACGATAACCTTGTCCGCCTGCCCGTATTCCTTCATATCCAGGATTTCGGAGGTCTTTTCCTCCTGCTGCATGGCCATGACCACGTCCCTCTGGTAGGGATCGGTCACAAGCAGGGAGACCGCCTCGAGGTTTTCCTGAGGGGTGGAATAGGGCAGGTCGCAACCGGGGGCGAGGATGAACCCCTTTGTGTTCCCGGTTTCCATGCACTCGAGGGCATGCCGCTGGGCATCCAGGGGCGTTCCCAGGAGAAGGACGGTGGTGAGCTTCATGTTTCCCCCGTAACTGATTCCGCGATCCAGGCAGATCTCCCTCACGTAATCCAGGGGGATATTCTCGTCGATGGAAACATTGTCCGGTTTGCATTCGCACATGGCCTCGATATTCTGCTGGGCATGGCCGCAGACGAAAAACGAGCCAAGTGCGCCCCTGGAGCGGATTTCCTGGAAGACCGGGGTGATGAAGGGGGTGACGTATTCCCGGAACTGATCCGGACCGATCTGGCTGGTCATGGGATCCACCACGGCAATGACATCGCACCCGGCCTCGATATAATAACCCGCCATGGCCCTGCTGACATCCCCGGAAAAAGCCATAAGCTCCTTCACGCCATCGGGATCGTCGAACATGGCCATGAAGATGTTGGTGCCCAGGAGATGGAGGGAAAGGGTGAAGGGACCGGTCACAAGGCCGTAGAGGGCGATATCGGGATGGGCCTTACGGAGGCGGCGGGTGGCCCCGAGGACCGTTCCGATCCGACCCGACTGTGGAGTCGGGATGGCCAGATCCTCGATTTTTCCACCGGTCTCCAGGGGATGCGAGGTTACGGCAGGGGGATTCTCCGAGGCCCAGGCCAGTTCGCATCCCAGGGTTTCCGCCTCGAGCTGGAGATCGAAGGTCACCGGTATTCCATCCGGTCGGTAGATCTCTATGGCTTTCTGGATGCCCCGGACCATGAGGTCTTCCGACTGGAGATACTCCTCGGCCGTGACTCCGAGGAGAAAGCCTCCGTGACATCCCACAAAAGGTACCCAGGGGGTGCGATCCAGCTCCTCGCACGCAAAGGCCTTTTTTATCCGTTCCTTTCCTGTAGGCATCGGGTTTCTCCTTCTGAGTGGTGAATAAGTGAAGATAATACCGGGAATAATCGATGGATGGGTCGGGTGGGGTCAAGAGATTTTGGTGGGGAAAATAAATAGCGGGGACAAAGGGTTGGGGGGTGGCCTTCGAGCAAAGGTATGGTATGGGACAGACCTCACCAGGAGGTGCCCGAAGGCGGGGTGGTGAAAGAAAAGGAACCCTCGGTCCCCGCTCGCGGAATGATAGCCGCGGGGCTTTCAACGCCGTTTGCGGCCTGGAGCGTTTTATTTGTAATGTAAGTAACGGGAAGGGCCTTCAATTCTTCTCCCTCTGAACCCTTCCCGTTTCTAAAAAAACTCTCCTCCCTGTGCAAAACCTTCCTTGAACCCTGTTATATGATCCCGTCAGATCATGAAAAAAGTCTAATTTCTGAATCCTCGAATCCTTTTTACGTGGCTGCCAATTTTATAATGAGTAAGGCAATCGTCGTACAATTCTCTTGAAACGTTTCATAAGCAAAAATGATTCCTGAATCGGAAATTTGAGGAAAAGAATGAATCAGAGCATTGAAACGATTGATATTATGTACTTTCTGGTAAAAAGAGGGGATCATGAGGTTCCGTGGGAATGTTCGGTTTTTGCCACACAGTGACACAGATGCCGGTCATGATGGGACAGAAATGACCCATGAAATATTGGCGGGGAGATCGATCCGGAATCGAGCCGCTTCTTCAACCCGGGGGCGCCTGTTGCTGTAAAATGGACTGAAGCTCGAGGTTTTTCTCTTCCCAGAGCTTCATATCCCGTTCCAGATCCGATTCGAGGGTTTTTTTCTCCCTCACAAGAGTGGCGCAACGGTCCGAGTCGGTATATACCTTTGGATCCTGGAGTAATTCGTCGATCTCTTTCAAACGCTCCTCCGCGTTTACCACAGCCTGTTCCAGGAAACGGATCTGCTTTTCAACGGGTTTCTTTTTCCGATGAAGCTCGTTGCGTTTCCTGGCCTCGACGCGTTTTTCCTGCTTTGTTTTTTTCCGGGAATCCGATGCCCCGGTTTCCTGTTCCCCGTTATTTTTTTTGACCGACTGGGGGAGATTCTCACCGAGAAACGGAAAGGGAATCGAGTCGGAGATCCCCTCCGCAACTTCCCTGTTTTTGGCCCGGATATAATCCGTGAAATGGCCGGGATACATCCGTGTCCCTCCCTTGTGGATCTCCACAACCTTATTGGCCAGGCGGTCCATGAAGACGCGGTCGTGAGAGACGAATACAAGGGTGCCTGAATACTGCCTGAGGGCGTTTTCCAGGGTGGCCCGGGAGCTGACGTCCAGATGGTTGGTGGGCTCATCCATGAGCAGGAGATTGGCCTTCGAATAAAGCATCCGGGCCAGCCTGAGCCGGGTTTTTTCCCCACCGGAAAGCACCCCCGTTTTCTTGAACACGTCATCCCCGGAGAAGAGAAAGGCGCCCAAAAGGTCCCGGGCCCTCGCACTGACGTCCAGGGGGGCCTTCTCCAGGATCGAGTCCAGAACCGTGCTTTCCGGGTTTAATTCGTCGTGCTGGTACTGGCTGAAATACTCGATTACGGTTCGGGAACCAGGGACTCGTTTTCCATGGCTGGGGGGTTCCGACCCCGAAAGGAGCTTCATCAGGGTGGATTTGCCCGCCCCGTTGAGTCCCACCAGGGCCACGCGGTCTCCCCGGTATATACGGAGGGTAAAGGGCTCGAGCACCCTGTTGGATCCGTAGGATTTCCCGCAATCCACAAGGGAAACCACCTCCTTGTTCCCCCGGTCCGGTTGAGGGAACTCAAAGTGGATGGTTTTGTACGAGGGAGGGAGTGGGAGGGGATCGATTTTCTCGAGCTGCTTGATGCGGCTTTGAACCTGGGCGGCCCGGCTTTTGTCCGCACGGTTGCGGTCTATGAATCGCCGGATCTGGTTGATCTGCTGTTGCTGGTTTTCATGGGCCCGCCTCATCTGCTCGTACCTCTCTTCCCTCTGTTCCAGGTAATCGGTGTAATTGCCCTTGTAGATCGAGAGGGATCCGAGATGGATTTCGAAGGTGCGGGAAACCAGGTTATCCATAAAGGCGCGTTCGTGGGAGACCATGAGAATCTCCGAGGAGGATTTCTTGATCCAGTCCTCGAGCCACAGGATGGTTTCGAGATCCAGGTGGTTGGTGGGTTCGTCGAGGAGCAGGACATCGGGCCTCCGGAGGAGGAGACTGGCGAGCAGGATCCGCATTTGCCATCCCCCGGAGAATTCCCGGCACGGCCTCTCGAGGTCATCGGCTGAAAACCCGAGCCCGGCACTCACCCTCCCGACTTCGGAATCCAGCTGATATCCCCCCCGTCGGATCATCTCGCTCTGCAGGAAATCGTACCGGTGTGAGATCTTATCGAACTCCCTGGTATCCGGGGAAACCTCGGCCATCCGGTGTTCCAGGTCCCTGAGCTCCTTTTGAGCGGAGATGAGATCGTCGAAAACGCAGAGGAGTTCTTTTCGAAGGGTTCGCCCCGAGTTCAGAGTCGCCTCCTGGGGAAGGTAACCGATGGTGCTGTTTTTCGGGCGGGCGATCTCCCCGTCATCGAGGCTGACAATCCCTGCGATGCATTTCAGGAGGGTGGATTTCCCGGAACCGTTTTCTCCCACCAGGGCCACCTTTTCCCCATCCCCCAGGCGAAAGGAGACCCTGTCCAGGATATATTTTTTCCCCAGCAGGCAGCTGGCTTCATTTACGGATACACTCATCTTGTTAATAAAAAGTAATTGACATTTGTTTTGTAAATAAATCTATTTAAACTCAAAGCCCTGAAGAAATAAGAAAGGAACCCGGTAATATGCAATGGAAAACTTTTTGTATCCTGGTTATCCTCTTTCTGGTCGCTGGGACAATTCCCTTTGACACACATGCAGCCCTGACCTGCCAGATCGTAACAGGTCTCACGGAGGACTGGCGTTTTGACAATTCGGATGCCGGCTGGGAGATCAGGGAAGCGGGAGCCTTCCTCGAGGATTACAACGGGGACGGTCTTTCCGATATCCTGATCTGGATGACCAATAACACTACCCAGGATCGCCTGTTCTGCATGGATTCCTCCCAGAGCGCCACTCCCAAGAAATATCCCGACGACCGCACGGCCTGGCTCGAGATCGACTGGGATCCGGGGACATTCATACCAAAAGGCCTCCATTACGTGAAACCGCTCACAGAAGATCGCGTTCCGGATCTTGTCCTGGTGGGGAAAGACAAGATCTCCAATCCGACAAAATGGATTTTCCGCAGGCTCGACGAAACCAAAACCGACTTTGAACAGGAAAAGGAATGGTCCGTAACCATCGATTCCGCCCGAAACCCGCATCTCCTCTGGTCGAATTACAGCTTCAACGGGGATAATTATCCGGATTTCTTTATCTATCACGCCCTTCATGACGCTGCCGGCAAATTTGCATTATCCTGTTATAACGGACTGGATGGATCCGAGATTTGGACCAAACAGTTCGACAAGGCCACCGATGAAAACGAAGGGCTCGGGGTTTCCACACTCATGGTTCAGATCCTCCCCATGGATCCCGCCATTGGTTCAAACGGCGATTTCAACACAGACGGCATCCCGGAAATCCTCCTTTTTTATGCTTATTCCTACGGTGATTTTACAGGCACCCCGCCCGTGTTCGGTTCCAGGGGCATGATCAGGATGCTCGTAAAGAACGGCTCGCCCCTGGCCGGTTTCGAGAACTGGTGGGGAGTATACGATTATCCCATGCCCGCCATGATCCTCGCGGGAAGCGCGATGTGGGATTACAATTCCGATGGATTCGTCGATTTGCAGATCCTCAGCTCCTCTTCCTTTCCCGGCACGAATATTCCCGTTTTTCGGGTGATCGATTTAAAAACCAAAACAGACCTGTTCCAGACCGTTGAAACCGATTTTGGAACCGGAGACACCGATCTTGCCGGCTTTTTCGTCGCCCCCGTAAGAAATCCGGATAATAACATCCCCGCCGATGTGGACAGCGACGGATCCTGGGATGTGGCCATCTATCGCATGATGGCCGGCGAGGCCTTCCCGCTCAAATACGGCATCTTTCACGGCTGGGCCGGAGGGGGCGCGAACAAGGGACGCAAAATGTGGCTGAGTGACGGCTCGCCTTATACACAGTCCATCTATATGACCAATGACTGGGATGGCGACAAACTCTACGATTATGCCCTGATCCAACCTCCCGAGGCGCCCGCGAGCGGGAAATTGACCTGGAAATACAACCTCCAGACCATATCCGATACCAAACCAACCCTTTACAAGGAGTTCGAAACATCCATCGATCATACCGGGACGTGGAATCCCGCCAACGACGATTTCATCGCCGCAGGCCTCTTCCCCGGAGGCATCGGCGACGTCGATGAGGATGGACAGAGAGATACCTACCTGATCAATTACGGCGCCTTCGATTACGCCAAAAACGGCACCATCGATAAATCGTACTCCCGGTTCCTCGTTTTCGACAACACCCCCAAGGGAACACCTCCTGACATCACGGCGGATTTCCGGGTGACCCTCGAGGGCGAGGACCGCTCCATCAGCCCCATCATTCAATTCGCCTCCCAGATGGGAACCGGCGACATGGTGGATCTGAACGGGGACGGTAAAATGAACGACATCATTCACTGGAGCGAACGGATCATGTTCGGCCTCAGCTTCACGGGGGGCGGAACCGGCGAGGTCACACTCCAGGATATCGTCCAGGTGCTCACGGGACAAAAGTCCGTTCCCTCCGGCAAGGAGGATGAGTACGATACAAACGATGACAGCGAGCTGGACGTGGGGGACGCGGTGTGGATGGTGGGCAATCCCTGATTGATTCTCAGGATTTGAGTTTTTTCCGGATCGACTCGACAAGGGCGTTTCCGGGGATCGATGCCTGGTCGCCCGTTTCCATATGCTTCAGCTGCCAGACGCCCTCTTTGAATTCCGTTTCTCCTGCGATGAGAACCAGCGGGATTCCCTTTTTATCCGCATACTTGAACTGTGCCTTCAGGCGGCGAGGTTCCAGGTAAACCTCAACCGGGATATCGTTGTTTCTCAGGCTGGTGGCGGCGGCGAGGTAATCGCTCAGTCGTTCGCGATCCAGAACCGCCACCAGGACCCGGGTGGGACAGCTGGAACTTGACTTTACGACCTTTGCCTCGAGCAGGTATGAAAAGAGCCGGGTCAATCCTATGGAAATTCCAACGCCGGGAAGTCGACGGTTCGTGAAATGCGAGGCCAGGTTGTCGTATCTCCCCCCCGAACAAACGCTCCCCAGCTCCGGGTAATCCGTCATGAATGTTTCGTACACCGTGCCGGTGTAGTAATCCAGCCCCCGTGTGATGCTGAGATCGATTTCCCACTGGGATTCCGACACCCCCAGGGATGTGAGATTGTCAGCCAGGAGGGCAAGTTCCGAGGTTCCTTCCCGGAACACGGGGTGATCCACCGGGATCCGGGATAACCGGTCCAGTAGCTCCGGTCCCGTTCCCTTTATTCCGGCCAGGGAGAGGATTCCCTCCACGATCTCCGGGGAAATATCGAGATCCTCCCGGAGCTCCCTTTTCACGGCATCCTCTCCCAGTTTGGGGAGGCGATCCACGGATCGGAGGATGTCCGGGATGGTCTCTTTCGAGAAATTGTTATTAAGAAGGAATCCCTGGAAGATTTTGCGGTTGGAAATCCGGATCATGAATTCGCCGATCTGCATTTTCTCGAAGATATCGCGGATAACAGCCGGGATTTCCGCGTCGTTCAGGGGATCCAGGGTTTCGCTCCCGATCGCGTCGATATCGCACTGGTAGAACTCGCGGAACCGTCC
>Ga0272442_10006180_pt1 | contig 15860 bp, 10 predicted proteins | sample SSMForm2O_FD_200262 | JGI IMG/M metagenome (GOLD analysis project Ga0272442, IMG submission 200262) | Marine sediment archaeal communities from Little Sippewissett salt marsh, Falmouth, MA, United States - SSM-Form-2O | ecosystem: Environmental > Aquatic > Marine > Wetlands > Sediment ...
GTCAAATAGCATATCTGAACATTCATCCCCCATGCACAAGGGCGGCCTTAAAGGCCGCCCTTCGTGTTTTCCGGCCTTCGCCCTCTGCGTTCTGCACTACCGCTTTCAACACCAATATGCAGGAGCGAACCTGTGTGTTCGCCCTGTTCTGGCATGTACGCTGCATGGTACTGTAAGCTCATTCAGACATTTTCAATCAGCTTTGAACATTCGGCATGCATCCAATAAAAAAACCCGGCAGAGTTTTATTTACCTGCCGGGATGGTGTAATCATAAACAATTTTGTTAATTCAGCCGAACATATCATACTCGACCGTGTCATTTCCATCATAAAGATTTACATTTAATACTCATACATGCATCGGCAATACCCTACTCCACCAGACTCCGCTTGTTTTCAAAATCGTACAGTGTTTTCCGCTGAAGGTCGGCAAGAGAGAGCTTGTACTCGATATAGGCTGACAAGTATGACAGTTTGGCCGTATTCAGCTGATCATTGGCCCGCGCAAGGTCAGTCGGTGTAATATCACCGTTCTGGTACCGCTGCAGGCTTATATTGAAACTCTTCTCACTTACTTCTCTGTTCTTCTCCAGCATAGTCACCCGGTCATAGGTTTCGTACACTGACCGGACCAGGTCCTGTACTTCACGTTTTATGGTCACATAGGTATCGTCAAGTATAAGCTGGTGGCGCTGCAAAGTGGCTTCGGCAGCCTGAACCTGGGCTCTGTTTTTTCCCCAGTCCCATACTGGAATTTCAAGCTCAAACGTAACTCCGCGGTTCGGTGTCTGTTTCAGAACATCCCAGCTGCTGTTGAACAAATCCTCGGTTGTAGCGCCGTAAGGAATGGCCGCATCGGAAAAACCGGAAAACCTGTAATACCCTTTGATGTTTCCTTTTACTGATACTCTGGCGTCTATCTCCTTGATATTGATTTTCTGCTCCTCAATATCTATGAGTTTTTCAACAATCTCACTTCTGTTGTTCAATGCCAGTTCAACTGCCTGCTCCTGGTCAACAATGACAGGCTTTAATTCAAGATCTGTCATCACAGAAATCGTACTGGAAAGGGGAAGGCCTATGAGCTGTTTAAATGCCGCTTCCTGTTCCTTCTTGCGCGATTCCGATGATTTCAGGTCATTCTGATATTGAACAAGTTCAACCTCGGCCTGCATGGCTTCTACTTCTGCGGCCAGCCCCGCCTTGAATTTTTTCTGAGTAGTATTATATATCATTTCCTGGCGTTCAACCTTTTCACGGTTGATCTCCAGCTCCTGTGCGCGGCGGTACAGCTGATAGAATGACCTGGTTACCTGGTACACGAGATCAAGTTCCGAACGTTTGAAAACCTTTGACTGGCGTTCATAATTCAGCTCAGCCTGCTGGAGCCCCAGTTTCAATTCATTGATCGTAAAGAGCGGTTTCTCAACAATGGCGCTGAGTGATGAATAGAACTGATTCGACTTGATATCTATACCCGGGTCAGCCAGGGAAGGCGTCCATGAATTGAGCCTGTATCCTTCAGCTCTGAATGTGAGGCTTCCTCCGCCGAATGGTATCCACGGCATGGGCTGAATAAGGTCAAATGTGCCTCGTACCTGATAACTGCCTGTCTGCTTTGCTACAGGATTTCCTTCAACAACCTCTATCAGCTTAAATCCTTCATCGTATACCGGAGCATACATTTTGGACTGGGCATATGTTTTATACCCGGCCCTGGCAGCCCACAGGTTGCGCTCTGCTGAATAGACCAGCTGTTTTATTGATTTTATTGAATAACTCTCTTCCAGTGCGATGTCAATGCTTTTATCAAGGGTCAGCACTGTGACCTGCTGTGAAAAAAGCGCGGACTGTGCCGAAATGATCAAGCTTGCAAAAAATAATTTTGATACATTAATACGCATAACGGTCCTCTTCTATTCATACCGTAACGATTCAATAGGATCAAGCATAGCTGCTTTACGTGCCGGGTAGATACCGAATATTATTCCCACGCTTACAGATACGCCGAATGAAAGCATAATCGAACCGACTTCAATGATTGTTTTCCAGTTTGCATAGGATGAAATGACCTGGGTCATAATAAATCCAATCAGGATACCGACAATGCCTCCGGTAAAACTCAGCAGAACAGCTTCGATGAGAAATTGACCCAGAATATCTTTTCGAGTTGCACCGATTGCCCTGCGCACACCGATCTCCCTGGTCCGTTCGAGAATGGTCGCCAGCATGATATTCATGATGCCGATACCGCCTACAAGCAGGGAAATCCCTGCAATAGCACCCATGACAATATTGAATATCTTCTGTGTTTGCTGGCTCTGCCTGAGCAGCTCTTCAGGGACCACTATAGTAAAATCATCAAGGTTGTTATGGCGGATTGAAATGAGTGAGTGTGCTATATTCGACGCCTCTTTAATATTTTCACTATCCGATATATTCAGTATTATCTGGTCGACCTCAGGCTCGGACTTATCTATCTCGTACCGGTACGTTGCCGTTGAAAGGGGCATATACACATCATAGTTCATGTCGCGGTCTCCGATACCGCCTTTTCCGGTAGAACGCGGTTTGGAGGTCATAACCCCGATAACTGTAAACCACACGTCACCCACTTTTACCATAGAACCTATAGGGTTCTGATAAAGAAACAGCTCGCTGCTGACACTGCTGCCCAGCACACATACCCGCCTTGCCTGATGCACATCCTGGTAATTGAAGAAACTGCCTTGTTTCAGTGTCATGGACATGACATCCTTAAACTCCGGGGTTGTGCCGACCACTGTTGCTTCAGACACATTGCTGCGCTGCGTTACACGCATTTCAGTCAGTTCTTTCTGCGGTACTGCAGCCTCTACCAGAGGATTGATCATATACAGGGCACGGCTGTCATCCATAGTCAGGCCCGTTGATTCAATGATAGTGCCCCGTTCATCATCTTCTGTCTCAATGGGCTGCGACCGGAAAATGACATTGTTCATTCCAAGAAGCTTTATCTGGTCCAGCGCCTCCTGCTTTGCTCCGGCGCCTATTGAAAGCATAGCAATAACCGCTGCCACTCCAAAAATAATGCCCAGCATGGTCAGGAACGCGCGCAGTTTATGTGATAAAATACCGTTGAGGCTTACGGAAAAACTTTCACGAAAATTCACCTGTTCTCTCTCCTGTTTAACCTATGCACCAATGCGGACTACTGTACCCGATGAACGGGATTTATTCTTTTTCACAGACGGAGCCTGCTGTTGTTCTGATTCACCGCCCAGTTCGTCAAGAGGCAGGGTGGGATCACGCAGGCACACTTCTTCACCAGGTTCAACACCTTCTACTATCTCGATAAAATCGAGGCTTTTTTTGCCTATGACCACATCCCGTTCACTGGCTCCCCGCATGGTTTTAACATACACCACAGTCCTTCCGTCTTTCTCGAAAACAGACTGCACAGGAACATATAGAACATCTTTCAGCCGGTCAACAATAATCTGACAGTCACAGGTCATACCCGGGCGAAGAGTATTGTCTGTTGAATCTAGGGTGACTTCGACATCAAATACTTTGGTGTTGGTAGAATACTCACGCCGGGCCAGGGAAGCCACTCTCGTAATAGTTCCGTAATACGCTTTTCCTTCCAGGGCGTCAACTGTAACAATGACATTGAGACCCTTTTGAACCTTGCTGATATCAGTTTCATTTACCGTAGTTTTCGCCTGCATGACTGAAAGATCAGGAATACCTATAACAGGGAATCCCGGCCATGGAGTATCTCCGATCTGTACTTTTTTCATTCCTGAACTTGAAAAAATCTCTTTGTAAACTACCAGTCCGTTTATAGGGCTTTTCAGAGTCAGGTTCTCAAGGGTTGTTTCAGCCTCTCTTAAATCAGCTTCTGCCTGCTTAACAGAGAGCTGGGCTTTCTTCATTGTTGCGGAATCAATAATCTTCTGTGATTCGATCTTCTTCTTTGCCTGTTCCATTGATGCTTCAGCCTTTTTCATGCTTAGTTCGGCATCCTGTTTCTTTACTTCTGCTTCGAACTGCATCATTTTAAGGCGCAGTTTTGCCTGTTCATAATTGTATTTCTGGCTCTCATACTGGCTAATCAGCTGGGCCATATTCGATGCAATGGAAGCCTCTTCGCTCCGCAGCTGGGCTTGGGCATTTTCCAGTTTGTCCTTTGCCTCTTCAACATTCTGGAGCGCTTCACTGTTGTCAAGCTGCAGCAGGAAATCACCTTTTTTCACATAGGTTCCTTCGGGCGCCATATCAATAATCTGCAGGGACATTCTTCTCCGCAGCCGCGGAACTGAAATATTGGTTGAGTTGAGGGCATCGATTTCTCCCGTTGTCTTCAGGTCTATAATAAACTCACCCTGGGTCGCTTCAGCTGTTGCAACAGTCAGCCCTTTGGGAATGGCAACCACCAATACGATTATGACCACTGCAAGTACAGCTCCTGCATATATCAGCTTCTTTTTATCCATCGATGCCACGGATTTTCCGACAGCGCGTAAATCCAGCTTCTTCATTGGTTTTTCTCCTGATTACTCGTTTGTTTATCCTGGCCGCCGCTTTTCTTCAGGCGCTTCATCATGTCTGAAGAGACATTGAATGTCTTGTTCTTTCCTGCTTCTGCTGTACTCCCCACCTTGACATCAGGTTTGTTCTCCTGTTCATTTGCGCCTTGGTTAAGGCGTTTTTTCAGGAATGACGGCAGTTTCTTAACTGCGTTACTCGATGTTTTTCCTTGTTTTTCCTCACTTGAATATTCGTACAGAATACCAAGGCGCCGGAATACATCAAAACTGCCCGACATAACAGCTTTCACCTCTTCGATCCTGCCCGATTCTTCGGCATATCCCAGTATATGGGCATTTCCGGTAGGATCATACAGCATCAATTCCATGCCCGGGCTCAGGCCCCGTTCAATGATGATATACCCGTCATTTCTTGCACCGGTATAGACCGCATAGGGTTTCCGTTTGTTTCCGGGAAACACTACTGTCTGGTCTTTGTATTCAAAGACCGCGCCTGTGGGTGCATATACAACATCCTGGTACGATTCCAGTTCAATGGTTACTTTGGCGGTTATACCGGGTTTCAGCTCACTCAGGGTTGTATCCAGAGAAGCGATAACTTCAAATTCCTTAAGACTGCTCTCATGCTCTACGGGCTGGGCAAGCTGCGCAACCGATGTTATGCTCCCGCCAAGTTTAACATCAGGATACGCTTCCAGCGCTATCTGGACGCGCTGGCCTTTTTTCACAGTCAGACGGTCCAGTTCATTGACAAAGAAGCGTACAATCATGCTCGACATATCAGGTATAGCCATTAATGATTCACCGCGCCTGGCCTTGTACCCGTTTTTCAGCCGCTCCCGGGAACGCCAGCTTCCGACCTCCTGATATACGACCATACCGTTGGTCGATGCACGTACTTCACATTTGTCAATATTCTCCAGCAGAGTCTCCAGCCTGTGTTCTGCCTGTTTTATGGAACTCATCATTTTTATGATCTGACTCTGGTTAATGATCTTCTGTGATTCAAGCTGCTTTTTCGAACGATTAAGATCGAGTTCGGCCTGTTTCAGCTGCAGCCGCGCCTCTTCCTTGGAGGTCTCTGATTCATACTGACGAATCTTAAGATTAAGCTCGGCCTGTTCATACGAGTAGTTGGCAAGCTTCAACGTGTTTTCCAGGTTGGAAAGGGTCAATTGGTGCTGTGATTTCATCTTTTCCAGGTCGGCCCGCAGAGATTCAAGCTCATCTTCCCGCAAAGATTTTCTGGTTTCAAGCTCACTGGCATCAAAACGCATGAGGAAGTCACCCTCGGAAACCATAGTTCCTTCAGGAACCAGGTCAATTATCTGGAGAGTAACGCCGTACACTGCCGGTGCATTTATCGTAACCTGTGTTTCAGCCTGAATTTCTCCCGATTCAACAATAGAAACGAGGAAATCGCCCGACAGCACTTGTGCTGTTGTTCCCCGGACATCACTGTCTGGCGGTTTGGGTACAGCAATTGCCAGCAGAATAATAACAGCAAGGGCTGCCCCTGCAATACCGTAAAACTTTTTTTCTCCGATTTTCCTGACAACGGGGAACTCTTGGATTGTTGAGCGTATAATCTGAAATATTTTATTCATATAACAATTCCCTTGGTAACAGTATGACCAGACAACTAACTATGATATACGAAGAATCCCTGATACAAGTTTCAGTTATTCAGCATTTCCTTAAAAAATTGTTCCGTCTCGTCTACCATCCTCGCGACAGTAAAATATGACCGGACCTTTTTCTGCGCTGTTTTTCCCATTTCTTCTTTCCGGTCCGGGTTATCCATAAAAAATTTCATAGCACTGTATAATGCTTCTTCATCATCGGCTGGAATTAACAGGCCGTCTGTATTATGACGCACAATTTCCGGCATATTACTCAGTGTTGTGGTAATAACCGGTTTTGCCGCTGCCATGGCCTCTATCAGCACAATGCCGAATCCCTCCCACAAAGACGGCAGAACAAGAATGTCAACAGCCTTCATAATGTCATCGATATCATCACGGAACCCGGTAAACACAATAGGGGGCGCGCCGGTCTGTTCAGCCAGGGATTTAAGATGCTGCTCACGCTGCCCCTCTCCGGCCATAATAAGTACTGATCCGGTGCAAGGCATGCGCGAAAATGCCTTTACCAGCGTTGACACGCCTTTTCGTTCATCAAGCTGACCAACGAAGCCTATGACAAAATCGCTGTCGCCAATTGAAAACTCCCTGCGTATTGAATGCGACGGAGGCCCTGAAAACCGGTCAGGGTCTATGCCGTTATATATGACCCGTATCCGGTCAGGATCGAGCCATGGAGCATTCTTCAGCAGGGATTTCTTTGTTGATTTTGAATTCGCGATAACTCCCGATGCCAGCCTGTTATATGAATACCGGTAGGCCAGGTGGCTCTTCAACGGGTAATCTATGCCCCTTCTGGGTACAACAGCTTTCACTCCTGCAATCTTCGCTGCTATTCCGCCGAAGCGCAGTTCCTTGTCCATATTTGTGCATACAACATCAATATCAAGCTTCTTAAAAAGACGGGAAGTTTTCCAAATGGTAACCGGGTCAAAATCGCCGCGCATTGTAATGACATGCACGGAAAAACCCCTTTCGCGGGCGCGTTTTTCCAGCACAGTCCCCGGCCTGCATATAAGATGCACTGTATGGTTCCGGTTTTGCAGTTCTTTCATAGTATTGAACAGCCATATCTCCCCGCCGCCGAACATCTGAATTGAATTTATAAAGCAGATTTTCACTGTAGCCCCTGTGTATAAATCATGTCATGAATTTTCTGCACAACAGTGCTGGAATTGTGTATTGAACGCACCCAACTTGCCGAACGCTCCTCCAGATCAGCACGTTTTTCGTTGTTATTGATAATGTTTCGAATATTATCCTTGATACTATTCCGGTCGATTTCAATAAACGGATGACCTCGGAACATGCTGCTGAAACCGGGCGCCAGGCCGGAACAGGTGACAATCCCCATACCCAGAGACTCGATACTGTTAATTCCATATCCAAGATTGCCGATCTGGTCAATGAACAGCGTACATCGGGATTTACGCTCCAGCGCCTCTTTGTAAGGGACGCCTTCGATCAGATCAAGCTCAATATGCGGATACTCCTGCTGAAGTTCCTTGACTGCGTTTATTATAATATCACTGCCCTTGGCCCTCCGGTTAGTCGGCGCATGTCCGATAATGAGTGAGCCGGAATCCCGCCGGGCTTTCTGCGGCAGCATAGAGAAATCAAACGGAAACGGCACATACCTGATATTGGGATGATACTGTAGATGATCGAATTCCACAGTGACCCGGACATCAGCCATGGCATCGATCTCAGGAATAACACCCCGTGTCCGCAAATCGCTTCCTGTGTAGCACACTACAATCTTTTTATTCAGCTGTTTCAGCCGGCGCAGAATCCGGGAATTCCTGAAAAACCCAAGCCCGCCGTCAAGCTGATACACGTCAAAGCTCCAAAAATCCACCTCTTCAAGGACCTGTGCTACAGAGGGTTTCCACAAGGCTTCTCTCATTTGAATTAACAGTTTTTCTGCAGCATTTGGCTTCCATATTTTCGGGATTCTGTCAGGAGGCACAGCATGACAGTCAATGTTCCTTCTGTGCCCCGGAGTAACAATTCTTTTGATTGCTGCGACAAACGCAGAATCCAGAAAAGGAAGGTTCATATATATATCCCCTTCCCTGTTCTGTGAATTTGCCCCCAGTACAATTAGACGACTGTATGCGCCGATTTCTCTCTCTGCTTTTACAAAATTTATGGGGACACCAGCAGTGTTCATCGGCGCAATATGCAGAATTTTCACAAACCGCTCCTGTCTATTGCGTTTCCCGCCTTGTATTCCTGTAAAAAATGATTACCACCAAACCCAGAACAGAAGGCACCAGCACGTTTACTGCAAAAAGGAGAATCGAGCTGTTAAATGCTGTCACTTTTGTAACATTAAACTGTGTAAAAAAGTAGACTGCAGCGCCTTCCCGTATGCCGATATCGGCAAATGAGATCGGTAAGAGAGTTTTAACAAACATGGTGGTTACCGTTGCAGTGAGGCTTGTTGTCAGCACCATAGGCTGAAATGCATGGGCAAATAAAATAAACTGTGCTATATAAATACTGTACAGTATCAAAGAATACAGCAGCATGTTCCTTGCATGTACAATGCTGAGCAGGTCAAAACACTTCATAAACCTCTTTGCTTTATCCCTGTACGGAAAAATTAATGATATATTATAAATTATTGTCCGTATCCAGCACGGCCGGGAAAACAGCAGAACCGCCATAAAACTGATAAGCACGGCTGCCGTAACCAGTGGAATGGAAAGAAATATATTATAAGAGAAAATGTACATAAGCATGAGTACAAGCCCCCATATGCCCACAGCAATAATTGGAACAGCAGCATACGCCTTGTCCAGTATCACCATGCCGGCGGCCTGAAGCGGGTCAACAGCCGGCAGAAACAGGTACCGGGATACTTCTCCTATTCTTCCGGGGGTTATAAAGCCTCCTGCCATACCGCCGAGGAAGGAAAACAGTGTCTCTTTTGGAGAGATATCTTTTTTAAGAAGGCCTATGAGATAATGCCAGCGGAACCACTGCATATACAGGTTCGGCACCAGCAGAAAAAATCCCGCATATATACATATTCTATTGTTTGGATGCTGTATGGCCCTGATGATTTCTCTGAAATTGACATCCTTGACAATAACATACATCATCACCGCGGCAAACAGGATCTTGGCTGTAAAAACAATATATTTTTTCTTTATACCTGCCATGTTACTTCCTGAATGATCGGGATAATAACTCCGCAATTACTACTGCATATAAAAACCGGACCTGAACGTGCCGTACCGTCAACAGGCTTCCGGAATAACAAGAAGCGTACATATACTATTACCGGAAACCTGAATATGGGCGCGGCCATCAGAAACATCGATGCGGTGCTGAATGCGTTCATCACAAAAACATGCATGCAGCTCTTTTACCCTGTGCCCGAATACCAGCGTCTCTTTCTGATCCACTGCCGTGTAATTATAGAACCGCAGAATATACCCAGGGCTGTTTTCTGCAGGTTTGCATGTTCCCAGGCTAAGGGTCCCTCTTTTGACGGCTAGCAGAGAAAACCGCGGTGCAGCTTCGGGGAAGCATCCCCGCATACAGGGAGGCCTGTACAGCTGCCTCCTGACAGCATGCAGCGTATCTGCTGTCTGCTGCCGGGGCCGGTCCCCGGCTGTTTTAACAATGAATTCGGTTGAAAATTTTTTGTGACTGACATCCCTGTCGGGCAGGAGCACTGAACATAAAAGCGTACGCCGTTTGTCAAGGGCAAGAGTATGCATAAACTGTCTGCTGGATGCTACATAAAGGCTTCTCCCGGGCTCCGAGACTGAAACAGAGTCTATGCGGCATGACGGAAAAGACTCTTGCGCACTGTGTGTACGGGCGCGAAGAGTACCGTTCTCAAGAAATTCCGTAGTTCGTGCAGAAGAGCAGCCCGAGGCAAACTGGACAGAAACAAGATAACGGGCGTTATCATCGATACAGTCATAGTGAAAAACCGCTGTATCCGAAGTTCGTTCCAGCACACAGGCCGCCCAGACTTTAACAGTATCTACACCCTGGCGCCCGGCCCCCCGTTTGATTCTATAACGAGTGCGGATTTTAAGCACTGTCCTTTCAGTGCTGCATTCCGCCATGCTGATTCTGGGCGCAGAAACTGTGAACGGGATTTTCTGCCATTCGCCGGTTTCTGCCCTCTTCTTAAAAAGAACAATTCCCCCCATCTTGTCGAACAGATTTTCATTTGCCTTGTCATAGATAGAAAATGTTCCGTCAGTTTCCGCGGTAATACGCAAGTATTTATTTTCCATGAAAAACCGACCCCATACAACGGGAGGCAGAACAGGTTTTTTAGGGAGAACTGTATCTGAATATATGGAACAGTACCCCAAAGCAGGCACTGTCTGTACCGACACTGGCGCTTTGGTTCCAGTATTGCCCGGGCTTTCTTCAGCAGGTTCATTGGTTTGCTGTCTGATATTCCATACATGTATACTGCCGTGCGAGCAGCCTGTGACCCGGTACCGGTCCTGCTCCGCTGTATTGAACAGAGTCTCACACTCTTTGCCTGTATCCTCAAGGCACAAACCTGCCTGAATCAGCCCCTGTTCTGCGGCCTGACACAGATCCGCAGGTGAAAATGTAAAACCCGGTTCAGGCTGACACAGGTGCTTCCAGATAAAAGGCAGATTCTCCACAGCCTGTTTTCCAACGGCTGTCTTTGTAATTGCTGACAGGGGCTCAACCATATGTACCATATTCATCACTGCCCCACGTAATGACGGACTGGTGTATAAATGGTTTGATTTGCCGCTGTACCCGGGCATTCTCACAAGCTCCGCATGCACTGACTGAGGTTTTTCTTCTGAACTATCAAACAGAAGAATATCCGAAGACCGGGCATGTCTCTTTTTTTTATCAAGGATATAGAGCCGTGTAATGTGGAATTCCCGCAATATGGCCCGTATCATGTCCGATTCATATATATGTTCGTCAATGCATGCTGTATATGCTGCCCCGTATCTCCGGGACAAAAGCAGGCTTCTGATGATGAATTCAGGGCCGCTCTCGTTAGACTGAAAGCCGAAAAAGGGACGGGTGACAATAGCACCCCTGCCCAGAGCTGAAAAAAGGCGTTCCTTGTGCGCAGGGTACTGATCAAGAAAACTGTATATGTAATAAAAGGGACAGTCCAGAATATACACTCGTTCGTGCCCGCCGTTCTGAATCATATCAGACATGCTGCGGCTTATTGCATCCAGCCAGAAAAGGGGATGGCTGTACTCTTCTCCTGTTTTGGCTGGAGAGACAACCAAAGAGGCTCGTTGAACCGAAAACGATGATTTGGAGGACTGCTTTTTCATACCAGATAAAAATAGCATAAAAAGGCAATAAGTTCAAGATTTTTTTTAATATTTGCGCTTATATTTATAAAAACGTGTCTGCCCGGCCGGTTTTGAAACCGGCCCGGGACGGACACATTCTCTCTGCGAATTATCTATCAATCGGTTTACGTTCCAAAAATCCTATGATCCCCGGTAAAATAAGGACGGTTGTTAAAAAGCAGGCACCCACTCCGATAAACAGAGATTCCCCGAACCAGGCCCATGCCGGGAATATTGAGAACGTCATTGAACCAAAAGCTATCATGGTAGTAAGTGACGTAATAAGAACAGCCTTGCCTGTACTTGCAAACACTGTTGTTATATGTCCTGTCCCTTCATGCTGCCAGCGATGCATGATGTGAACACCGTCATCAATGCCTATGCCGATAATAAGGGGCAGCCCCATCATAGTCATAAAACTCAGGAGAATACCTGCAAGGTTCATAATTCCCACCATCCAGAAAGCGCCCAGAGCAAGAGGCAGCATGGCAATCAAGGCGTAACGGGGCGCACCGAAATCGAGCCACAATAACAGGAATACTATTACCAGGGTAAGCATAATAGCAATCTTCCCGTCCTGTGCCGCAATCTTAAGCCAGGCAACGGAAACAAGGGGTGTGCCTGTGGCTTTGATGCTGACGCCTTCAGCATCTTCTACAAACCGGTTGAGAGCCTCTGCATTACTGAACAGCTGCCCTGAAGGATAGATTGTGATCATAAACCGGGTTCCCGCAGGATTCATATACCGGCCCAGTACAGATTCAGGCAGATCTTCCAGAGACAAAGGGTCTGTTGAACACATAGACAAGACTGTCTCCCTGAAGTGCGGGGCGAAAAACCGCTGAAATCGGCTAAGCCCTGCTGCTGCATTGGCAGGATCATTTTCAACAGCCCGCATTATACGCTGAAATATTCCCGTTCTTGCCTCATCTTCCGGGTTGCCCAGGAGCTGCGTGCACCTGCTGTCCACTTTATCCTGCCCGCCGACATAGGCCATATCCTGCAGCTCAATAATATTCATTTCAAGGCGTTCAAATTGTGCTAAAAATGTATCCACATGGACCGTGCTGACACTGGTCCTTATCTTGTTCTGACGCATTTCAGCTTCAATCTGCCGGATAATTCCGGCCCGCTTTTCCTGCTGTTCTGTTGACGGAATATACACCGAAATATCATTTGTCATAGCAACAGTGGAAAGGTCTCTGAAAGCATCGGCCAGTTCTCTGGATTCATCTGTACTGGATGCCAGGCAGAGAGCATACTCCATGCTTAAATCGAATTTATGGGTGATGGTATCGGTAAGCGCTATGGATGTGAGGCCTTTAGGCTCCATTTTCAGATAATTCTGCTCATACTGTATGTGCAGAGCCGACCAGATGAGCAGTGCGCTGACAATAATTGATGCTGCAATACTTATTACATAATGCCGGGCGAGGAATGCTGCACAACGCCCCATGAATTTGAACCGGATGTCTTTTGAAACCGGCCTGGCAAGACCGGATTTCCTTATCTGTTTTTTCTCAACATGCCGTTCCCTGAAAACCAGCAGTGCCGGAAGAAGCAGGAATGTGGCGAGCATAATTGCCAGCAGTCCGGAACCTGTCACAATACCCATCTCTTTCATGCCCCTGGACCTGCTTACAACAAGGGCCAGAAAAGCACATGCTGTAGTCAGGGCACCGGTTATTATTCCTTTGCCGTTTTTCAGGAATGTCTTTTTCAATGCCTCTTCTATTGAATCTCCGGCAGCCCTCCATTCTGTTAATCCGGAAATAATATGTATAGCGAAATCTATTCCCAGACCCAGAAGTACAACCGACAGCATAGCTGTCATCATATTCAGCTTGCCTACAATGATATAGGCAAATCCGTTAGCCCAGACAATTCCCACTGCCAGGGTAACCAGAGCCAGAATCGGCGCAGAAACCATGTTAAATGACAGCACCAGCAGCAACAATATTGCGGTAAACGCGATAATGGTAGTGTATCCCAGGCTTTTACTCGAATAGACCTGTTCATCACGCTCACGGGCTATATCGCCGCTTAACCCTGCTGTTACGCCGGGATGCATTGTAAGCAGTGAATCAACAAGAACCTGTGTCTTTTCTGCAGCGGTCTGCAGGAGATCACGGTCCATTATGGTAAAATTCGGTATTGCATTGAGCAGCAGGCATGTTTTATCATAGGAAAGAAAATAGGGTTCACCCAGAAGATATTCATCAACAGCGCCTTCCACCCCTGCCCTGGTGATTTTCCCGCCCTGCACAGCCTGATCCATCTGGAGGCACAGGGCCTCTACACCGTCAAGGAATCCCACTGCACCGTCTTCCTTTTCCCTGGTGGAGATGGATTCCTCCTGCTCCACATAGGTTTTTTCAAGAGAAGTGTTCAGGTTTCCAATGAATTCAATCAGGTTCGGATTATAAAACACCTCCTTTGAACTCTGCAGGTCTGAAGATTTAACAAGAAGGAGTCCGTGATTACGCAAGAATTCTGTCTCCCCTTTATAATCGACCCTTTGGAAAAGCCGGAAATCTATACGTCGTTTCAGCTCTTCTATCCTGCTCTCCATATTCTCAATTCCGCTGCTTTCAGGCTTTTTCGCACGAAGCAATGCAATCCGGTGTTCCAGCTCTTGTATCTCCTGCCGGTTCTGAACATTCATGCCTGTGTCCACAAGCTGGGTTATCCGTGGTGCAATATCATCAGCAAATGCTTTTATTGCATATTCCTCTCCCTGGGCAACGATGATAAGGCTTGTGGCCGTTGAAAACTCATCGATGATCTCATTAAAATTATCAACCTTTGGGTCTCCGGCAGGAAGAAGGTCCTTCATCTGCATGGTTATTGACAATCTGCTTGCAAAAAAACCAAAGACAATGGTCAAACACAGAACAGCGAAAAACATTCCCCATGGATGTTTTGCATGAAGGGCTGCCAGTTTTATCAATAATCTATCTCTCATGATTCACTCCTGTTGCTGATATGAATGACACACCGAACTGCAGTGCCATCTGCTGTACCTGTCCATACGACGATCAGACTGCATGATCATGATAGTATGCTCCTAAAAATAGACTCGCGCGCGTATAAGCCCGCCTGAACCCGACTCATACGCGTAAGCAGTGCCCTGCCTGCCTGTATTGATATTGATATAGGCTGTAATATCCATATTCTGGGTGAAGCTGTATGTCAATGTAGGAATAATGGCAAGGCTCTGGTCCGAAACCGAATATATTGACGATATACCCACATTAATAAGATCTGTGACAGGATGCTGCACAAGGCTGTATACCTGGTCACGGCACAAAGTCTTCTGCTCAGCCGCGAATTGGCGCATCCAGTCAGTAATAGTGTATTCCCTGTAATCGGTTTTGCCAAGAGTATTCCTGTAGTATTCTGCCATAACATAGGTCTGGCAGTCGAATGTATAATCAGCGCCTATAACGGTTTCTGTAAAATCCGGAGACTGCTCCATTCTGTTGTAGCCGTATTCTGCCCATACTCCAAATCCCAGTATTTCGCCGGCCAGGCTCCCGCCCAGCACAATCCGTGTTTCGTGATTTCCGGTGAAATACATGGTTTCAGGATCAAATACTGTATAGTCGTGAAAACACCACGCGGTTTCTATTGCAGCCAGAGAATAATCGAAGTGAGAAATCCGCCCCTTTAGCCTCACCATTTTTGCCGAATACTTCCATGATGCATCAGGAGAATAGAGGCCCGATACAGTATAGCCCGATCCCAGCGGCACATCAATACGCAGGGCATTATGACCCGGCTGTTCATAGGTGGGGTCAAGGGGGTCTTTTGTATTAAACACATCCAGGGGATTCCATACGTATCCGCTTCCCAGGGAAATCTGCTGTTTCCCCGCGTACACATCACATCCCTTGAGGGACACCCGGATGTAGGCGTTGTCAAGGAACTGCCGGTTTTCAAAAGGGATGGTGTACATGTTTTGCAGTTCAACCGGAATCGAATTCCTGATTTCAGCAGACAGGAATTCCAGGATATTCCATTGAGTTTTCCCGTGATATGTTATGTAATCAAAATTCGCTCTAAACTGCACATTATCAGCTATATTTGAATTCAGATCAATACGTAATTTATTTGTAAAGAGCTGATACGACTCATTACTGGTAAACGCTCCCATATAAGTAGGCTCATAGTACCCGAATACTTCAACCGGCTCCTGGGCAAAACCCTGTACTGATACTGCCAGCAGTGCAGTAACGAGGATGTTCCGTATACTCATTTTTTAAGATTCCTTTCGGTGAAGAATGAATCGCTTATCTCTATATTGTAGTGTACGTCAAGAATTTTCATCGATGTCTGCGTGTTA
>Ga0272442_10006181_pt1 | contig 15856 bp, 16 predicted proteins | sample SSMForm2O_FD_200262 | JGI IMG/M metagenome (GOLD analysis project Ga0272442, IMG submission 200262) | Marine sediment archaeal communities from Little Sippewissett salt marsh, Falmouth, MA, United States - SSM-Form-2O | ecosystem: Environmental > Aquatic > Marine > Wetlands > Sediment ...
TCAACTAGTTATGATCCTGGGTCTTTGAGTTATGGTTCTCATTATTATTGGCAGATTGTTTCAAAAGATGTTTATGGTGAGACCTCTGAGGGTCCTGTTTGGGATTTTGTAACTGAGGGTGATAGTGGTCTTGTTTTATTGTATTCAGCTGATTTTGAGTCGGGTATGGATTCTTGGTCTACTTCTGGTTTTGATTATGAGTGGGAGCGTGGTGATGGATTTTTAGGTAGTTCTATTAGTTGTTGTACTGTAACTAATTGTGAATCTGCTGATGACTGTGATGAGCCTTCTTCTGCTTATTCTGGTGATTATGCTTTAGGTACTGATATTGGTGGTTGTTATCCACCGGGTAATAATGTTTGGGGTTATGTTGTTTCGCCTGCTATTGATTTGTCATCTGCTTCTGGTACTGTGACTCTTAGGTATTGGTATGCTTATCAGCTTGAAGGTGGTGGTTATGATACTGCTAAGGTTGAGATTGCTGATAATCCTAGTTTTTCTGGTGCAATTGAGATTTTAACAATTGATCCTGCTGATCAGATTTTTGTGGATTGGCAGGAAGCTGTTTATGATGTTACTAGTTTTTCTGGTGGTGATCTTTATATGAGGGTTGGTATGGAATCTGATGGAACTGCTTGTAATTGGCAGTGGACTGGTGTGTATCTTGATTATGTAACTGTTGAAGCTGATGGTAGTAGTTCTGTACAAACAATTTTTTCAGCTGATTTTGAGTCGGGTATGGATTCTTGGTCTACTTCTGGTTTTGATTATGAGTGGGAGCGTGGTGATGGATTTTTAGGTAGTTCTATTAGTTGTTGTACTGTAACTAATTGTGAATCTGCTGATGACTGTGATGAGCCTTCTTCTGCTTATTCTGGTGATTATGCTTTAGGTACTGATATTGGTGGTTGTTATCCACCGGGTAATAATGTTTGGGGTTATGTTGTTTCGCCTGCTATTGATTTGTCATCTGCTTCTGGTACTGTGACTCTTAGGTATTGGTATGCTTATCAGCTTGAAGGTGGTGGTTATGATACTGCTAAGGTTGAGATTGCTGATAATCCTAGTTTTTCTGGTGCAATTGAGATTTTAACAATTGATCCTGCTGATCAGATTTTTGTGGATTGGCAGGAAGCTGTTTATGATGTTACTAGTTTTTCTGGTGGTGATCTTTATATGAGGGTTGGTATGGAATCTGATGGAACTGCTTGTAATTGGCAGTGGACTGGTGTGTATCTTGATTATGTAACTGTTGAAGCTTAGTTACTTACTTATTTTAAAAATTTCTTTCAATCGTTTTAAATTAGATTAATTTCCAGATAATTTATTAATAGAAATTTACTGGAATATATAAGTTCCTCAAGAGGGTTTTGCAATTGATGACATTGTAATCAAGGCTTACTCCTAATAATTCAAATCCAAGAATTTACAGATTTATACTATAAAAAATTCTTAGATTGCAATTGTTTTTAATGAAATATTTCTTATAGTATTTTCTTGTTTATAATTTTTGTATCTAATGACAGAAATCAAAGAAAAAGAAAAGAGAAATTTTAAAAAAAACAAAGTTAAAAAAATGAAACAATCAAAACAAATGCAGAAAACTATTGCAGAAAAAAGAATAATTAAGTTATTTAATATGGCTGAGAAAAAAGCAAAAGAAGATAATTTTGAACTTGCAAATAGATATGTGGAAATTGCAAGAAAGTTGTCTATGAGGCATCTTGTAAAAATTCCAAAAAAATATAAAAGGAAGTTTTGCAGGCATTGTTATAGTTATCTTCTCCCCTCAAAAAACTGTAGAATAAGAATTTATAGGGGAAAAGTAATAATCTATTGTAATAATTGTAAGAAATTTTCAAGATTTATTATTAAAAAAGCAACAAAATAAGCCTCCGCTATTTTTAAATAAGAAATCAATTATTACCGTTACCTGAATCAGTCCTTATAAAAGGAGTTATATAATAATGACAAATGTATATGATGTACCAGCAAAGGAATTAATTGATGCTGTAGCAAAAAAGCTACAAAATGAAAAAATCATTAGTCTTCCTGAAGAAAATGCATACTCTAGAACAGGCGTTTCAAAGGAAAACCCTCCAACCAATCCGGATTGGTGGTATATAAGATGCGCATCAATTCTTCGTAAGATTTACATAAATGATAATATGGGTATAGAACGCCTTAGAGCAGAATATGGTGGAAGAAAAAATTTAGGTTCAAAACCTCATAAGGCTAGAGCAGGTAGTGGAAGTATTGTAAGGCGTGCTCTTCAACAGCTTGAGCAAGCAGGTTATGTTTCAAAGATAAAAGGAAAAGGAAGGGCTCTTACACCAAAGGGCAGGTCCTTTTTGGATAATGTATCAAATGAAGTAAAAAAAGATGTTAAATCTTATTATGATGGATTAGAAAAGTATTAAAAGAAATAAGTAGGTCTTTAATAGTTATGGATGAAGAACTTGAAAAAATAAAAAAGAAAAGATTGCAAGAACTCCAACAACAAGCATCCTATCAGGAATCGATAGAAGAACAACAAGAAGATCAAAAAAAACAGTTTGAAGAACAAAAAAAGAGAATACTTAGAACCATCCTTACATCAAAAGCAAGAGAAAGACTTGGACGAATAAAGATTGCAAGACCTGAATTGGTTGAAAACATCGAAAACCAATTATTAATGGCTGTACAAGGCGGTCAACTCAAAAATAAAATAAATGATGAGCAGTTACGTATGCTGCTTAAAAAATCGCTTCCAAAAAAAAGAGACATCAAAATAAAAAGAAGGTAAAAATATGTCAACTCATAAATCACTTGGAAAAAAAATTCGACTTAATAAAGCTACAAAAAGTAATAGACGTGTCCCTGCATGGATTATGATTAAAACAAATAGACGTTTTACTCGTCATCCAAAGACACGTAATTGGCGTAGAAACAAATTAAAGAGATCCTGATTACTATGGCAGAAGAATTAGAAAGAATTTATACAATTCCTTTAAAAAAAGCTGGTTTTAAATCTTCAAAGGCAGCACCTACAGCTGTTAAGAGAATTAAAGAATATTTATCAAAGCACATGAAGGTAGAAAAAGATAAAATTTGGATGGATGACTCGTTAAATAATATGATTTGGTCAATGGGCAGGTATAAGATGCCTAGTAAAATCCGAGTTAAAGCTGTTAAGTTTGATGATGGTGTTGTTGAAACATTCATACCAGAAATTGACTTTAAAAAATCTCGACGTGAACTTATTAAAGAGGAAAGAGAAAAGAAAGAACCAATTCTTAAACGTGAAGAAGCCGAAGAAGGTGAAGAAGAAGCAACTGGCGCTGATGACTATGAAATTGCACCATCTGCAGATGGTGATGTAAAAATAAAGAAGAAAAAACCATCTAAACAAAAAGACAAAAAAGATGAAGGGACTAAGAAGACTTCTAAATCCAAGGAAACAAAAAAAGACACAAAGAAAGAACCCAAGGAAAAAGCAAAAAAAGAAAAAACTGAAAAGAAATCATCAAAGACAAAAACAAGTAAAAAGAAGACTACTAGTAAAAGACAAGAAAAAAGCTCTTCAACAAAAAAATCAAAAACTACAAAGAAGAAAAGTACTAAAGAAAAGAAAGAAAAGTGAAATTCTTATGCTTCAGCGTCTGGATTTTTTTGAAAATCCAAATTTAGGTGTTTTTTGCAAAACAAATAACGATGTAGCATTTATCAGAAAGGGCCTTTCTAAGAAAACTAAGAAATTGGTAACTGATGCTCTTGAAGTTAAACTTGTTGAGCTTAATATTTCTGATGCAAACATTATAGGCTCTTTACTTTGCATTAATTCAAAAGGTGCAGTTGTAACAGATTTTGCAGCTAAAGAAGATATAAAGGTCATTGAAAAAGAAGGCTTTGAAATTTGTATCATAAATGATAAAATTAACGCTTCTGGAAACGATATTTTGGCAAATGATAATGGGGCCCTTGTTCACCCTGATTTAAAAAAGGATACAATTGAAAAAATAAAAAAAACCCTCGATGTACCGGTATATAAAGGCACCATTGCTAATCTTAAGACTGTTGGAATGGCTGCTGTTGTTACAAACAAAGGCCTTTTATCCCATCCAAAGACTACAGATGATGAAAAGGAAAAATTAAAGAAAATATTTAATGTAAATGTGATGATTGGAACAGTTAATCATGGCTCTCCAACAATTGGTAGTGGTATTTCTGCAAACGAAAAAGGCGCAATTATTGGTAATTTAACAACAGGAATTGAAATGGGAAGAATAGAAGAAGCCCTTGGATTTCTTGATTAAATATAGTTATTTTAATATAAATATGAAAAACTTTATAAAGGTAAGATATATTATATCTGTGTAAATATAATAATATACTGGATGATAATATGAAGGATAAAAAATCTTACAAATTAAATCCCCAAGACAAAAAAATTGTCAAAATCTTTTCTGACCTCGGTATGCCAAAAAACCTTGCTAAAACTTTGATGTATATTTCAAATGCGGATGAATGTAGATCAGCAGATATTGAAAGAGGGGCAAATTTAAGACAACCTGAAGTATCTGTTGCAATGAAACAGTTACAGAGAAGAGGATGGATTAAGAAGAGGGATTTAAAAAAGAAAGGTAAGGGTAGGCCTGTTCATCTTTATAAATTGACTTCACCAATTGATAATATCGTTGAGAATTTTGAAAAAGAAAAAATAAAAGAAATCAATCTAATCAAAGGCGATTTAGACGAGTTAAAAGATTTGGTTGAAGAAAGATAAGTTTATTATTTTTTAGAAACTAAATCATAACTTCATTTTTTTATCATCCTTATTAATTTATTAGAAAGCAACTTTTATAAGTAAAAAATCTTTGACCTCTACAAGTTTAAATCCTAAAACTTTGGGGAAAATATGAAATGACAGGCTATAATCAGATTAAGATTGAGAAAAAATGGCAGGATATATGGGAAAAGGAAAAGATTTATCATTTTGATAAAAAGAGTGCTAAAAAGCCCTTTAGTATCGATGTTCCTCCCCGCTATGCATCAGGACCACTTCATGCAGGACATGCCGTACATTATACTCATATTGATTTTGCAGCCAGATATAAAAGAATGAAAGGATATAATGTATTTTTCCCACTATGTTTTGATGTAAATGGAATACCTATTGAAGAAAGAGTTGAAAGAAAACTAAATATCACAAGAAAAGACATTGATAGGCACGAATTTATAAAACTATGTTCAGAGTTTGCAGAAAAGAATATCAAGACAATGATTGAGCAGTTCAAGATACTTGGAGAAAGTATGGACCCATCAATCTACTATCAAACAAATGCAGAGTATTATCGTCGCCTAACCCAGATTTCATTTATCTTGCTTTATAAGAAAAATTACATCTATAAAGGAAAATTTCCAGTAAACTGGTGTCCCCGTTGTATGACTGCAATGGCAGATGCAGAGGTAACATACAAAGATAGGGATACGAAATTAAATACAATTAAATTTTATTTCAAAGAACCAATTTCTGAAAAAGTATTAAAATATCATGGAATTGGAAAGGATAAGAACGGAACATATGTTGAAATTGCCACAACAAGACCTGAGATGCTGCCTTCATGTCAAATTGTTGCAGTTCATCCAACTGATGAGCGAGCTCCATGGCTTGTTGATCAGAAAGTAATTGTTCCAATTTTTAAAAAAGAGGTTAAAATTGTTGAAGATGATGCAGTAGACCCTGATTTCGGTTCAGGTATTGTAATGATATGTACTGTTGGTGATAAAGAGGATTTGAACTGGGTTTTCAAATATAAACTGCCAATAGAGATGAGCATTGATGAGTCAGGATGTATGACGGATATCTGTGGAAAATACAAAGGTTTAAAGATAATAGATGCAAGAAAGAAAGTAATTGATGACCTTGAAAAAAATGATATTCTGATCAAACAAGACAGCCTTAAACAGAATGTAGGTGTATGCTGGAGATGTAAAACACCAGTTGAATTTGTAAATGCTGAACAATGGTTCTTAAAGACAACAGATTTCAAAGACATGGTTTTAGAAAAAAGCGAAGAGATGAACTGGTTTCCAGAATTCATGAAGATAAGGCTTAAGGACTGGGTAGATAGCCTAGAATGGGACTGGGTGATTTCTCGTCAGCGTTATTTTGCAACTCCAATTCCTCTATGGGAATGTGAAAAATGTAAAGAAGTGGTTCTTGCAAAAATAAAGGACTGTTATGTAGACCCAACAATTGACAAAGCACCTACGTCAAAATGTCCTAAATGTGGTGGAAAATTGATTGGATGCCCTGATGTTTTTGATACTTGGATGGATTCATCAATATCTCCTCTTTATAACACATTTTGGTATAGAGATGATAAGCTTTTTAAGAATCTTTATCCAATGTCTCTTAGACCACAGGCTCATGATATTATAAGGACATGGACATTTTATACGATTTTAAGATGTACGCTTCTTACAGATCAAAAACCCTTTGAGAACATGATGATGGGTGGCTTTATACTCTCTGAAGATGGAACCCCAATGCATGCAAGCCTTGGAAATGTAATAGACCCAATAATTGTAATAAAAAAACATGGTTCAGATGCATTCAGGTCTTATGCTGCAAGCTGTACACTTGGTGAGGACAATCCTTTCAGATCAAAGGATGTGATAAGGGGAATAAAACTACTCAGAAAGATTTGGAATGTAGAACAGTTCATAAAAAATGTATTAGAAGATAATAAGCCAGAAAAAAATGATTTGATTGATATTGACAAATGGATTCTTAGCAAGTATAGTAATCTTGTTAAAAAAGCAACAAAGCAGATGGAAAATTACAATTATTCACAAACAATGAAGGATATTGAATTTTTCTTATGGCACGAACTTGCAGATCATTATATTGAAATGATAAAAACATCAATCTATGAAGAAAAAAACCTTGAAAGTATTAGATTTACTCTTTATGAAATAGGTTTGGGAATTCTAAAACTATTTGCTCCCTTCTTTCCACATATAACAGAGGAAATTTACTTTGATATCTATAAGGACTATGAAGAGGAAAAAAGCATTCATCTATCAAGCTGGCCTGAAAGTATTTTAATTGATAAAGAAAAAGAAAAGATGGGTGAGGCAGTAAAAGATTATATTTCAAATGTTAGGTCTTATAAAAGTGAAAGAGGGATCGCTCTAAATGCTGAATTAAAAGCTCAAAAAACATATGGTTCAAAAGAATTAATTTCAAATCTAAAAGAAAGCGAATCAATAATTAATTCAACTTTGAAATATCCTAAAAATCATGAATTTGTTATAGGTAAACCCAAAATTGAAGAGAAGATATCAGATATTAAACCGGTCTACTCAAAGATTGGTCCAAAATTTAAAAAAGATGGAAAAAAGATTGCAGATTGGATTAATAAAAACCAAGATAAAATAATAAATTCAATTGAAAAAAATGGAGACTATCAAATATCTGATATTACTGTTATTGACTCAGATTCCAATGAAGGTTTACTAAAAAGCTCTTATATTAAAATTGAAAAAGAAGTAAAGATAAAGGGAAAAGATAGTAAGATTGTGAAATTTGATGATTTCTATCTTGAAATCAAGGAATGATTCAATTCACATATTTTAAACTCGGACTATAAAACTTATATATTTCAAAAGAATAAAAAATAGATATGAAGGGGCATATCTATGAAAAATGTATGGTTCTATTTGTTTTGATTTTATTTTTTTCTTTAATAGGCTCACCAATTATAAGTTCTTCAAAAGAAATAGACAATACTTTATTTATTAATAAAAATAGATTTAAGGATAAAGATGTTGATACAAAAATTGAGAAACTTTTAAGATTATGTCATGTACCATCTTTATCTGTCTCTATTGTAAGTAATAATACTACGGTTTTAAGAAAAGGATATGGTTTTTATGATATAAAAAATAAAAAAACCGTGGAAAATGATACTATTTATCCAATTGGCTCAGTTACAAAACTCATTACTGCAACAGCTATAATGCAACTAGTTGAAAATGAATCATATGATCTAGATTTAGATGATGATGTAAGTAAATATTTAGGATTTAACTTAAAAAATCCAAATTTTCCAGATGTAAACATCACATTAAGAATGCTACTTGCCCATCAATCAAGTCTATCAGAGCCGTTCTTCAGTTTCTGTATATATTTTTCATTTTTTGGCTACTCTTACTCATGGCTTAAAGAATATCTCTTAGAAAACGGTAGTTTTTATAATCCACATGCATGGAACAATTATGCTCCTGGTGAAGATGTGTATTATTCTAGTGTTGGAATTGAATTACTAGGTTTTATAATAGAAAGGTTAACAGGACTTACTTATAATCAATATTGTAAAAAATACATCCTAGAACCCTTAGAGATGGATAATAGTAGTTTTTATTTATCGGATTTTAAAATAGAAAATATTGCTAAACCTTATACTTTTTTTATTTTTAAGTACATTGAATTACCTCATATACAATCAAAAACATTTGCAATGGGTGGTTTAAAAAGCACTCCCTCTGATTTATCACATTTTCTAATTGCATATACAAATCAGGGAGTTTATAATAATAAAAGAGTATTGAAAAAAGAAACCATAGATGAAATGTTTACAATACAATATCCAAAAAGTTATGTAGGTGGAACATTTAGGTTTGGTCTAGGATGGTATTTCTGGGAAGAAGACGGTGAAAAATATTGTGCTCATGGTGGCCTTCATCCAGGTTATAGAGCTGAATTGAGATTAAGACTTTCTGATAATACAGGAATCATCTATTTTTGGAATCAATGTCACATAGTTCTTCATTTTATCAGATCACCATTTTTTGAAAGATATTTCTATAAGGAGATACACGATCTTTTATTTGAAAAAGCAGATGAAATAATTGTTTGAAATATATTAATTATTCTCAAAATTTGATTATCTCGATACATATTTAAATAAGCTTTTTTATTCAGCCAACAAGTGATATATTATGGCTGAGAAAGGAATATTAGCAAACCCAGCACCACTTGGTTTAATGGGATTTGGAATGACAACAGTTCTGTTAAACATACATAACTCATACCCAAATAGCGCAGAGGTATTTGGATTAAATACAATGATCCTTGCGATGGGTATATTTTATGGTGGTCTAGCTCAAGTCATTGCTGGAATATTAGAGTATAAAAAGGGAAACACGTTTGGAGTAACAGCTTTTACGTCATACGGTCTTTTCTGGATGTCATTGGTATTTCTATGGATACTTCCTATATGGACTGGAATGGAAGGGCCTAGTAAAACATTCATGGGCTGGTATCTATTCATGTGGGGATTTTTCACAATGATGATGTTCTTTGCGACACTGAAGAAAAACCTAGCACTATCAGTTATCTTTTCGACACTATTCATACTGTTTTATTTACTAGCCTTAAAAGACTGGTCAATAATCCCTGCAAACATATCTGGATTTATAGGAATCGAAGGAATAATCTGTGGATTTTCAGCAATATACTTGGCAATGGCAGAAGTGATTAATGATTCATTTGGAAAAACGATTCTGCCTGTTGGAAAAGCTATACTAAAATAAAAAAATTAAATCTCTATTAATTGGTAGGAGGTCGAACCAAGATTGATCTCCTCACCAAATTTTATTTGTTTTATTGGGTCAACCTTATTTTCTTTAATGAAAACATCTTTTTTAACATCATTTACCAGATCAAGAGATGCTTTATCGATAGCAACAATATCATCTGAAACTAAATAACCAATATCTGGGGCTACAGGTTTTCCTGCAAAAGGATCACAATCACAACCTGGAGAAATCCTATTAATATCATTAAGATAAATCACATTTTTATTTTGAACACATGCCTTTGCAGCACAGGCAAGAAGATATTGAATGTTAGTATCAACATATGAAAGTGCATCAGATTTACAAGATTCAACACAAACTCCACAACCAAAACAACTCTTCTTTTTTATCTTCCATTTTTGATTATCAACTTTTATTGCACCAAAGGGACATAGCTCTGAACAAACTCCGCAATAAGTGCATTTATCTTTTTGATAGACAGGTTTACTTGAATTATGCATAAAGCTCTTTGTCTCTTTTGTTACTCCGCCCATCCCTAAATTTTTAATAGCAGCACCCATTCCAGATGCAACATGGCCTTTAACATGACTTAAAGCAAAGATAGGGTCAGAATTATATATATGGTCTGCAACTTCAAATTCTCGCCCCTCAATTTTAACTTTGACGCCAGAGTCATCAATTACTACATCACAAGCAACATTCTTATTTGTAAATCCATGGAGTTGTGCAACCTTTTTATAACCAATCTTAGTATTTCTCATTGCCCTATAAGCAACAGTTGTATCAAACAAATAAGGCTTTGAATCAAAGTCTTTTAATGCATCAACTACCTTTTTTACAAATTCAGGTCTTACAAACCATTTGTTTTTAATCTCACCCATATGAAGTTTTATTGGCACTTCTTTACCTGAAAAACTTTTCATATTAAAATAAGAAAGTGCCTCTTTGATTTTATTAGGGTCATTAAAAAAAACTACCTTTTTCATCCTATCTTTTTCTCCCACTTTTTAACCTTTAACACACTGCCAAGAGATCCCCCTGATTTTATTTCTTCACGAACTCGATTTTCATGCTCCTTTACATCAAGGGCTCTATTTGCTATTTCCTGGGCAATTTCCTTTGGTACAACAACAACTCCTGAGTCATCTCCTATTATCCAATCACCTGTTTTAACGCTTTGATTACCACAAGTTATTTCACAATACAACTCGCCAAGGCCTTTTGGTTCCCCGGCATTTGGAGATATATATCTTGAAAATATTGGAAAATCAATCTTGACAAGATCATCAAGGTCTCTTACGGCACCATCGATTACAACTCCTTTCAATCCCTTTGTTTTTGCACTCCATGTTGCAAGTTCACCCCATATAGCTGTTTTTCCAGCTCCTGCATCTACAACAATTATATTGTCTTTGTCTGCCTTATCTATTGCTTCGATTGGTTTTGCCCAATCACCATCCATTGTTCTAACAGTTAGTGCTTTTCCAACCATATGAAATCCAAGCTTTACAGGTCTAATATTTTCCATAGCTCCTTTTTTATGCATTGCATCAGAAATATTTGGAGTTGAAACAAGGGAAAATGCTTTAAATAATTCATTTTTTCCATATTTTTTGAAAAGATCTGTTTTAATTGATTTCTTTTCATTTATTGATTGCTTTATTGTTTCAGTGGCTTTCTTTACATTTTTTGCTTTAGTTATTGCTCCTCCAACAATTACAATGCTTGCCCCAGCCTTTACAACATCTGCTGCTGTCTCACTGTTTATTCCACCTGCAACTGCAACTGGAATTTTTGTTGCTTTAACAATAGATTTTAATGTTTCGATTGGTTTTTTACCAAGCATCTGCTCATCGATTCCAACATGGATGCATATATAATCAACACCTAACTTTTCAATTTCAACTGCTCTTTTTACTTTATCTTTGACACCAATTAAGTCAACCATTATTTTTATTCCATATTTCTTTGCAGATCTCAAAGAATCAGATATTGTGCTATTATCAGATGCACCAAGTATACAAACAACATCAGCCCCTGCCTTTGCAGCCATCTCTGTTTCAAAGGCACCTGTATCCATTATTTTCATATCTGCAACTAAAGTATGATCTGGATGCATATCCTTTAATTTTCTAACAATTTCCATACCTTCGCTTTTTATTAGAGGAGTGCCTGCTTCAATCCAATCAGCTCCCCCAGAAACAGATTCCTTTGCAATCGAAAGGGCTCTGTGCTCATTTAATAAATCAAGAGCTACTTGTAATATAATTTTCATCAAGCACGAAATAAAATACTCTTTATTAAAACATTCAGTTGATTTTACAAAATAGAATGGAATTATTATTAGTAATAATAGCTAATTAGGAAAGATTTATACTAATAAGCATAATATTTGTTTTAAAATGGAAAAAATTGAATATTACAAAAGAAAAAAAGAAGACCTTGAAGATTTTGTTAAAAAGCTCGAACTTCAAGCCCTCGAGACAGCAGAAGAAAGGATCCCTCTTTATTTAAAAGTAGGAATAAAGGATGCAGGAAAAATATTAGATGTTGGTTGTGGACCTGGAACTGTAACAAGAGATATCGCTAATCTTACTAAAGGAAAATTAATTGCAGTTGATGGCTCAAAAGAAATGATAAAAATTGCAAAGAAAATATTAAGTATTTATGATAATGTTGAGTGTAGGCTTGGAAATGCAGAAGACCTTCCATTCAAAGATTCAAGTTTTGATATTGTTACATGTAATCTACTTTTAATGTGGGCAGATGATCCACAAAAGGTTGTAAATGAGATGGCCAGGGTTACAAAACCGGGTGGAAAGGTTCTTGCTTCTCTTGAACCTGATTATGGTGGAAAACTTCATTGGCCAGAAAATCAAAAAATAGATCCAATATTTGCAGGAAAAGCAATAAAGGATAAGGGCGGAGACCCACATATAGGCAGAAAACTGAGACTTTTATTTGTTAGAGCAGGTCTTGATACTGAGATTGGAATTGGAAATAATAGGATATGGAGCTGTAAGGAAGACAAATCTTATTACTTTCATGCCAGGGATTTTTATGTGAAAGCACTAAAAAATGCAGGACTTTCTGAAAAAGAAATTGATAAATGGGAATATGATTATTTGAAGTCTCTTGACGAAGGAGTCCAATTAAACTTCTTTCCACAATTCTATGCAATTGGGTCAAAAAAGGAGGAATAAATTATGTCTGCAAAAATTATTGATGGAAAAATGATAGCTGAGATAATAAAAAAAGATATTTCAAAAAAGATTAAGGATTTAGAAAAAGAATACAAAAAGACTCCAAATATATCTACAATAAAGGCAGGAAATAATCCTTCATCTGAAATCTATATAAAACTTAGAAATAAAGGATGCAAACAAGTTGGTATTAATACAAATACAATTGATTTTCCTGAAAATATAACTGAGGATGAACTTATTGCTGCAATAAAAAAATTAAACAATGATTGTAATGTACACGGAATCTTAATTCAGTTACCATTGCCCAAACATATTAATCAAGATAAAATTATCAATCTAATTGATCCAAAAAAGGATGTTGAGGGTCTTACACCAAAAAACATGGGAAGCACGCTTAATGGTGATGAAAAAATAATTCCAATAACTCCTTTATCTGTTTTGACAATTATTGAAAATCAAGGAATTGAAGTCAAAGGAAAAGATATTGTTATAATAAATCATAGCAATCATGTAGGTAAACCACTTGCAGCTTTACTTTTAAATAGAAATGCAAGTCTATCTGTATGTCATGTCTTTACAAAAGATTTGAAATTTTATACAAAGAATGCAGATATAATAATAACAGCTGCTGGTGTTAAAAATCTAATCACAAAAGATCATATAAAAAAGGGTTGTTTTTTAATTGATGTTGCAATAATTAGTACAAAAGAAGGAATCTTTGGTGACGTTGATTTTAATTCAGTAAAAGATATTGCAGGAATAATAACACCAGTTCCAGGCGGAGTTGGGCCTGTTACAGTTGCATGTTCACTTAAAAATATGATTAAAACATTTAAGAATTGTAATAGCTGATTTTTTTTATGCTTCACTTTTACTAAAGAAATAACTTCCAAGACTAAGCATTGCGATACAGATTATTATAAGAGCTGTTAAATCAAGAATTGGTGGAAACATGTTGTCTGTTCCAATCATACTACCTCTTAAACCATCGACCATATAAAAAAGTGGATTTAATAGTGCTAGATTTGTAGCAATCGGTGGTAGATTTTTAAGTGGGAAAAAGGCCGAAGAAACAAGTAAAAGAGGCATCACAACAATGTTCATAATAAGAGGAAAACTTTGAACGTCCCTCATTTTTGATGCAAGTATTAATCCAAATCCTACTGCGGTAAATGCAATAAATATCATAAATATAAGTGTAAAAGCAAGGCCGACAGGACCTGCAATAGGAATCCCCATTCCAATAACTATTGAAAGTATTATTAGACCTTGGATTAAGGCAGTAGTTGCACCACCCAAGGTTCTGCCAAGAATAATTGACATACGACTAATTGGTGCGACAAGGACTTCTTGTAAGAACCCAAACTCTTTGTCCCACATAACAGAAACTCCAGTAAACATTGAAGAAAACATAATTGACATGGCAACAATTCCTGGAGCAAAAAAATAAATAAAATTTTCACTTTGCATACCAGGAAATGAGATATTTCTAAATCCTGAACCTAAGATAAATAGGAAAAATAATGGCTGAACAATGGTCATAAAAATTCGACTTTTGAATCTTAAGAATCGTTTCATCTGTCTAAGCCACATGACATACATTGCCTGAAGTTCATTGATTAACATTTTCTATCACCTATTCTTAAGCATTTCTCTCCTAGCATGTTTTTTCCAAGGATGATCAGCTGCCCCTTCATTACTAATACTTTTTCCAGTAAAAGATAAGAATACATCATCAAGAGTTGGTTTTCTAAGATTTATTGATTTAATTTTAATATTAAGTTTTTGTGCAATTTCAATAATAGTTGGTATCTTCTCTTCGCCTTTTTCAACACCAATTGTTACAAAACTCTCATGTTTTTTTATTTTTTTAATCCATTCTTCTTTTTCTAGTTTATCTATTAATTTTTTCATATTGGTACAAGATAATGTTATAATATCATTTCCAATTGAATTTTTTAGATTCGATGTTGTATCAATCACAAGGATTTTCCCTTTATTTATAATTCCTACTCTATCACATAAAAAATCAGCTTCATCCATGTAATGAGTAGTTAAGAAAATTGTTGTTTTTTCTTCTTTATTCATCTTTTTTATATATTCCCATATAGCTCTTCTTGTTTGAGCGTCTAGACCAAGGGTTGGCTCGTCAAGGAATAGTACATTTGGAAAATGCATAAGACCTCTTGCTATTTCAAGTCGTCTTTTCATCCCACCTGAGTAGTTCTTTACATATTCATCCTTTTTTTTCTCAAGGTCAACAAGTTTTAGTACTTCTTCTATCCTTGATTTTCTTTTATCACTATCAATTGCATACATGCGTGCATGAAAATCAAGGTTTTCCTTTCCAGTTAATTCTGTATCAAGTGCGGGCTCTTGAAAAACAACACCTATATTTTGTCTTACATCATTTCGTTTCTTGTTAACATCAAAACCTGCAACAGTTGCAGAACCACTTGATGGATTCATCAATGTTGTAAGCATCTTAATTGTCGTAGTCTTTCCAGCACCATTAGGTCCAAGAAAACCAAATATTTCGCCCTTTTTGACAGAAAATGAGATATCATCAACTGCAGTAAAGCCGTTAAATTCCTTTCTTAGTTTTTCAGTTTTTATTATATCCAATATATATCTCCTATTCCGGCCTAAATTAATGCTTTTATTAATAAAGTTATCTTATTTTTTATTAGAAAGTTTTTTTTATACTTTATATTTATGGTTTTTAGATATGTCCTTTTATTCTGAAATAATTAATCTTATTCTTTCAAAAAAGATAAATTCAAAAGAAGAGCTTCATAAGACAAAGGTAAAACTATGTAAAAAATATAAACTTAACTCAGTGCCACCTGACAGCGAAATTTTATCAAGGCTTAGTAAAGATTATTCTGAAGAAGAAATAGAGATTATTTTACCTATTTTAAGAAAAAAATCTATGAGAAGTATATCTGGTGTTGCAATTGTTGCTGTAATGACTTCCCCTGAAAGCTGTCCGCATGGAAATTGTATACCTTGTCCAGGGGGTCCTGATTATAATACCCCACAGAGCTATACTGGTTATGAAC
>Ga0272442_10006182_pt1 | contig 15855 bp, 17 predicted proteins | sample SSMForm2O_FD_200262 | JGI IMG/M metagenome (GOLD analysis project Ga0272442, IMG submission 200262) | Marine sediment archaeal communities from Little Sippewissett salt marsh, Falmouth, MA, United States - SSM-Form-2O | ecosystem: Environmental > Aquatic > Marine > Wetlands > Sediment ...
CATGACAACTGGGAATGTAAAACTCAATGCTGCTAACTGATTTGTCCCTAATTGACCTACAAAATAGGTATCCGCCAGATTGAAAATTACCATACCTAAGGTTCCAAGTATCATTGGTATTGTAAGTTTAATCAATGTTTTTTGTATTGAGCCTTCAATTAATCTTGCATTCTTGACTGCCATAAAAAAACCTACTATTTCTCCTTATTTGTTGACGCGTTTTCAATTGTCCTTTTTAAAAAATTAATGAATAATTCTTTCTCGTTTTCTGTAAATTCAGTTAAAAGAGTATCAGTCCAATCTGATGAAATATTTCTAAGAATATTCATCAGTTTTTTTCCTTTTTGAGTTATAAACACGTTGTATGCCCTTTTGTCTGTTTTATCTTTTTTTCTAACTACATATCCTTCTGATTCTAATTTTTTAATTGCACGTGTACTAGTTGCTTTAGAAAAAGATAGCGATTCAGCAAGATGTTCTTGGTTTATACCATCTTTATTGCTTAGTTTTTTTAAAAAATAAATTTGCCCAATTCCAATATTGTATTTTTTTAATTCATTATTCATATGCACTTGGCTATATCTATAGATAATTGATGTTAAACGTCCAATCGATTCTTGGTTTTTCATTTTCTCGATCCTCAGTTTATTTTTAAAGGTGAAGTGGTATAGTTACGTATGAAACTAAATTATAAAAAGGTTACGTACGTAACTATATATGGTATTTTTGCAATTAATTTGGTGTTCAAATATCTCAACTAATTGTTAGGGAATCTAACCTTTATCAAACAATTCCGATGCGGGCGTAAAAATATAAAAAATGTTATTTTACAAAAATTATAAATATGTGTTTTCACATATTTATTTGTATTGATAATTATGGCAAATATAACTCTGTCAGTTCCTGATAAAGTTCATAAAAAAATGAAGCATTTTTCTGAAGTGAAATGGAGTGAAGTGGCTAGAAAAGCAATAATTGAAAAAATCGAAATACTTGCGTTAGCTGAAAAACTAGCTGAAAAAAGCAAACTTACAAAAAAAGATGTGGAAGAATTTAATAAAAAGATTAAATCATCCTCAAGTAAGAGGTTTCTTAGTTGAAAATAGTAATTTATTCAAATACTCTTTTTTCAGCATTAATAAAAGACTCAATAACTAGAAGAATAATATTAGATTATGAAGATCAGCTTTTATTTCCATCATATATTTTTGAAGAAATGGAAAAACATAAGGATGAACTTCTAACAAAATTAAAAATGAAACCAAAAGATTTTGAAGATTTACTAAGACTTTTACTTTGAAAAGTAATACTCATACCAAAGGAAGTATTAATTCATTATAAAGAAGACTCATATTAAATCATTAAAGATATTGATCCTGATGATGTTACATTTATAGCATGTGCCCTTGCTTATTCTGATAGCATTATTTGGTCTGATGATAAAAAATTTATTTATTTTAAAAAGAACATATTGGGGGTTTTTTAAAACTAAAAATAGAGCTCAATCTAAATGATAATTTATTACTAATAGAGCTTACCAATTGTTAAATAATAAGAGTTGTATTCGGAATACCTAAATATTGTAAAAAAGGTGAAAAAATGGATTCATATAAGAAAACTGCTATAATTGTAGGTCTATTATTTATAATTGCAACAGTTACAGCAATACTAACTATTGCATTTTTAGGTAATACTCTTGATAAGCCATTAAATTTTGATACAATATCTGAAAATGAATTTCAAGTCGCTATGGCAGTACTATTCTGGATAATTCTTGCTGTTTCAGTTACTGGTATTGGTTTTATGATGTATCCAATAATCAAAAAATATCATGAAGGTTTTGCATTAGGATATGTAAGCTTTCGACTTGTCGAATCTGTCTGCATTATAATATCATCAATTGCTTTATTATCACTATTAACAATAAGTAAAGAATATGTAGGAGGAACGCTAGAAGCGGCTTATTATCAACCATCAGGCAATTTATTGCTAGCATTACAAAATTGGTCCTTTGAGATAGGAACGTTGATCTTTTTAGGTTTAGGTGGTTTTTTCATTTATTACCCATTATATGAATTAAAACTAGTTCCCCGAGTACTTACGATCTGGGGCATTATTGGAGCTGCATGTGTTTTAATTTATGGGCTATTAGGTTTATTTGGACTTACTGCTGACTCCGTAACCTTAAATATACTAGCTGCCCCGATAGCTATACAAGAAATGGTTTTAGCAGTATGGCTTATTGTCAAAGGTTTTACACCACAGGAGATAAAATCTAAAAGTAGTAAAAAAGAAGATTAAGAAGAGTTGAAAAATGTCATTAGAAAATAATAAAGAAATAAATAATCCAATAATTGAAACTATAAATAATAGACGATCATGCAGAGACTTTAAGAAAAAACCAATTCCAAAGGAAATTCTTAAGAAAATCATTGATGCAGGTAATCAGGCACCATTTACCTCAATTACACGGTCTCAACCTTGGAGATTTGTCGTCGTAGAAAACCCAGTATTCAGACAGAAACTTATAGAGACTACTCATCCGATTTGGAAAAAATCAATGGAAAACATAAAAGAAGCTGCTCCAGAAATCTATAAGACTGCAATGGATCTTTATGAATCCTTGGACGATTCAAAAGATCTCGTATATTATTCTGCACCTGCCATTGTATTTGTAATTGGTCCAAAGAGAAATTCAATTTGTTGCTCACTTGCTTGTGAAAACATGATGATAGCAGCAACATCTATTGGTCTTGGTAGCTGTTATGTGGGATTTGGATCAATGGTCACTGGAAATGATGAAGTTGTAAAAACACTTGAGCTCACAGATGATGAAAAAATATTTGGACCAATTCTTCTAGGTTATCCAAAGGACAAATCCAATTCATACGTTGCGAAAGGACTTGCTCACTTAGCACCTATAAAAAAAGAACCTATAGTCAAATGGATTTAAAGATTAACAAACCTATTGAAAAGTTGGCAATTCAATATTTATTAAATTAAAGCCTAAGATTCATATATAGTAAATAAAAAGAAAATATAATAACAAATATTAAGGAGAGATTAAAATATGGAAGATATTAGAATAATTCTTGCAGGCTTATGGATAGCTCTGATGCTTACTTATCTTTTGGGAGATGTGATGCGAATATTTGCTGGTGACTTTACTCCAGGCGAAGTAGGAGGTATGAAATTAAATCAGTCGATGTTAATTTTGATGGCATTAATAATGCTGATTCCCATTTTTATGATAATACTATCCTTAACATTTACTTATCCAATGATTCGTTGGGTAACAATTATTGCTTCCATATTTTTGTTTGTTTTTAATATAATTGGATTACCAGGTTATCCTGGAATATATGATAAATTTTTGATAATCGTAGGACTTGTGATTAATGTAATAACTGTAGTATATGCCTGGACTTGGTCCTAAACATTAAGATTAGTATCAATACACTAGGAATCCAATTATTTTATCACTAAAACCGAGTCAATATCTCGTCCCTATTAATTTAATATAAATCAATTTGAAGAACAAAAACTAATGTTAATTCAACAGATAGAAAAAACGATCGCAAACAATGACCACATCCCAATGCGGTCAAGAAATATATAAAAATTATTGTCTTGGTTTTTAGTAAATAATATTAAAGGATCAAAAATCATTTTTAAGGCGGACCTTGCATATTGAGTACAATTATAACATATATAATAAAGATTGTAATATAAAAAGGAGCCAAAATAAGGGCAATAATAAATCCGATAGGTACAACTATAAGATAAAAAACCATAATTAGAACAATTCTATAAAGAAAATAAAAAAGATTCAAAATAGGATGATCATTTGGTCTTATATTATCTAATGCCTCATTAACAGTTGTAATTTCATCATATAATTCTTGAAATTTCTCTTTATATTCAAGATTTAATTTAGATGATTTAATTTCATATTTCTTATAATCATCTAATAAAATTTTCAATCTATCAATATGATTTTTAATCTTTTGACAAATGGAATTATCTTCTTCATTTTTGGCAATATTTGGGATAACAGCAAAAGCAGGTTGAACGCCTAATCCAATAAATAGAATTATAACTCCAAACACTAAAGCAATCTTTAGATATTCATTTTTCGCAACAATACCTCCATAAAAGGAAATTTCTCAAAAATTATATGAAGAATATTTGTAATATCTCTGTTTCTACTATCGCTAATAAAAATTTCCTGTATCACTATTTTTTCTTCATGATCTGAATCAATCTGAACCCAACTACCATTTACAAGTTCAAATACCTTTAAGTTTGCTTCAATTTTTAAATATAAAGTACCAAAGAATTTCGGTAAGTATTTCGGATATCTATGATAGAATGGAGGTGGATTTGAACCTGAACCATTAATTATTGTAGCGCCGCTTTTATCTACGATGATTATATCATTAACAGGATGATATAAATCTTGTAGTCTTGCAATATAATCATAACTTGCTACTATCTTTCTATTAGGTGGACATTTATAATTTATTAATACCTCGATATAGTACCTTCCTACATGTATACCAACCTTATTGATTGCTCTTATCTGACAATTGATTTCTTCATCAAAGTTTATTATTAGTTGTCCTAACCACGTGTCATTTTCACTGATATTTATAGAATTATTACTTTTAGAAATTTCTTTCTTATATACTGTTGCAAAAGCTGGTTGAATACCAACACCTACAAATATAATTATAACTCCAATTACTAATGTTTTATACAAATAAGCAGGATATTTATCCATATAGGTCTTTTCTCCCTCAATGTTTACATTCTTTTTTGAATATTTAAATGTTGATTCTTAAAAAAATTTCCAAACTAAGGCATCATCAAAACCAACATTATTTCCATCCAAATCATACCCAACTGCCTTAATTTTACATCTTCTAAAAGAAAAACTATCCCAATTCCATTCGAAAGGTTCAGAATCATCAGTAAATACTTTTCGTATACCAATATAGAAATCAACTTTCTGAAGAGGTACTAAACCTTTAGCTACAACAGTTAAATTCCCAATAGCAACAGATATAACATGTTTGAGAAATCTATAGTTCATAATTGGTCGAGTAAGCCCAATATCAACAATACCCCCATTGATATAAACAGCTGTTTCATCAGGTTGTACAATATCAACCAAAACAAGCCTATTATAACAAATCCTTACAACACCTTGAACACCACCTATAACCATATCATCCAAATCATCATCGTTGAAATCACCAATAGCAACCCCTCCTTTACGTAAATCCTCAGGATAAAAACCTCCATCAAAACCATTACGCCAAGGAAGTCGCATTATGTGAAAATAATCAAAAACCCCTGTATCTTGTTGCATATAGAGAAATACAGAGTCACCTCCAGAATAGATGAAATCCATTTTATTATCATCATTATAATCAATAGATTGTAAACATCCAAATCCTAGAATAACACCTGCAAAAAAAGAAGGCTCTGGCGGAAGATCTGCAATTTTAACAGAGTTAGATTGATTAAAACAACTCGCAGTACCATCATTTAATACAAGGTAAATATATCCTTTCATATCATCTACTGTCCAAGTAACAATAAAATCTATATCGCCATCATTGTCAAAATCGGCTGAAGAAAGACCCCAACTCATAAAGTTGAAATCATACAAACCATAACTACTGAAACTACTAGTTCCATCATTTTTATAAAACTCAACTAGTCCACTGTTATCACCAACCAAGAAATCAATATCTCCATCCTGATCATAATCAGCACAAGCAACTTGGGGATGTATTCGTTTTCTCCCATATGTCTTAGGAAGACTAGCAACTATTGCTGGATTAATAAAATTATTATTTCCATCATTATAAAGAATATTTACCGTGCCATTAGTATAAGACCCTCCATTAGGAGTGATTGCTGTGTATGTAAACATTATATCAATATCTCCATCAAGGTCATAATCACCTGAATCCAAATCCTCAAAATACAGATAATCAGGTTCAGTATGTGTATAAATATCATCCTGTGTAAATTTATTCTTTCCAGAATTATAGAAAATTGAAATTGTTGATTGAGTCCAAGGAGAAGGTGACCATGATACTACAAAATCTAAAAATCCATCATCATTAAAATCATCAGTTGAAAGACCCCAAGCAGTCTGGCCGAGATCTATAATATCATTAACATCAAACATAGGTTCATATCTACCAGGGAAATCAGGCCAGAGATTCCACCATATTAATGGTTCATCATAAGGTAGTTTCTTATCATAATCCTTTAAAAAATCGGTTAGATGATTTTCTTCTGTTTGTATTTCCCTGTTTTCAAGATTTCCAGAAATAGCTGTTGAAAAACTCATTCCAAATACTAAAAATATAATTACAAATAAAATACATTTTTTCATAATTTTTTTACCTCCCTGACATTTAACATCCAATTGTGGATATTTAAATGTTACAACCAAAGATGATTTTACAATAAATAACTTGTAATAATAGAGAGAGCAGTCTTTCCAGCATTGGGAAACGTACAAATATGATAAAGAAAAAAACAGATGGATTCAGATTATTAAAATCCAAGTGGAAATCTTATTATTGGAAACGAATTTGGACGATACTGTAAACCCTGGATTTTACCAAGAAATTTTAAATAAACAACAATCACTAACACCATTAAATGAATCATCATATGCTGTTGAAGATATAGGAAAATCTGCAGAATTAGTACCACTACCTACATAAAAAACCCCTGTCTCTTTTACTGAAATACCTGTTCCTAATTCATCATCACCACTACCACCAATAAAAGTTGAGAAAATCATATTTGATAGAGTTGGATTAAAGACTGAAACGAAAATATCAACGCCACCGTTATATATTCGATCAAAAGCATTTCGAGTTGTCGGATAGAGTATAGCTCTTGTATATCCTGATACATAGACATTACCTTCTAGATCTGAGTCAATTGATGAACATACACCACCTTTGAATGCACTTCTAATAAATGTTGATCCTATAAGAGTAGTTAAGTCATTATTTATTTTAGTTATAATAGGTCGCCCCTGGAGAAATGCAAATTTTGTATATGCTCCAAGAGTTGTCGGATAACCCGGATCAGCATGACCACCAAGTAGAATATTCCCCTGATAATCAATATTTATACAATAAATATTATCATATCTTTTTCCACCAAGATAACTGCAGGCAATAACATTTGAAATATCTGAGTTGAATTTTACAACAAAGGCATCATCATCACTATTGTAAGTTTCATCAAAAGAACCTGGTGTTGTAGGAAGATTTGTAGATTGTGTGAAACCTGCTATAAATACATTGTTCATATTATCCACAACGATTTTTGCCCATTCCTCGTTTTCATCACCTCCGAAATAAGATGAAGCAGTTATATTTGAAAGATCAGATGTGAATACTGTTACAAAAGCATCTCCATTACCACCATTGAATTGCCGTGAATATGCATTAATAGTAGTTGGAAAATTATTGGAACTGGTCATTCCAGTTGTATATAAGATATTATCTTTATAGAATAAACTAGATTCCGATCTAAATGCATCTACCCCAGAACCACCAAGATATGTAGAACCGAGAATTGTTGTAAGATCATTATCAAGCTTTGTTACAAAAACATCTCCACCACCATTGTAGGTTGTATCATATGCAGAACTTGTAATTGGAAAATCAGATGAAGCAGTGTAACCTATAACATAAATATTACCATATTCATCAGTTGTAATAGCACAATTGACCCCTTCAATATCACTACCACCAAGATATGTAGCTGCAATTAAAGTAGATAATTCAGAATCCATTTTACCAATGAATATATCAGTATTACCATTGTATGATTCATCATATGAACCCGTAGTAACTGGAAAATCATCTGATTCAGTTGTACCAACAACAAATATATTTCCAAAAGGATCTATTGTTATACCAACATCAAATCCACCATCTCCATTACTACCACCAAGATAAGTTGCTAAATATTCACCTGAAAAACCTGAAGAAGGATGTTGATAATTATTAATGTAATAACCACTAGTTGAACTGCCCAAAATACTACAACAAAAAACAATTATTATTCCAATTGTCACTTTTTTCATAATATTCCCTCATATATTAACAAATTAATTATCTAACTTAAATTTTTAAGTTATAAATTTTGTACGAAAGATAGAAATCAATCTAATAAATTTTAAATAAACATAATTTGAACATTTTCTTTTTGTTTTATAATTGTAAATAGTATATTTCAAAATTTTATTAAGTTAGAATCTTTATCAATTTGTAATAGGTGTTTACATCAGTTTTTTTAGGCTGCACTGCTAACTCTAAAGGTATTGTAATTAGTTCTCCGTTTCTTAAACTTACACAATGATCGGTAATACCCTTATTCAACATTTCCACAGCGTAATTGCCTAGACGAGCAGCCATAATTCTATCAATGGAAGTTGGATGACCTCCTCTTTGGATATGACCAAGTACAACAACGCGAGTTTCAAGATTTGTTTTTTCTGTGATTATATCTGCAATTTCACTACCTTTTGCTTTACCTTCTGCTACAATAATAATCCAACTTTCTTTACCCTTTGAACTCCCAATTTTAATTTCGTTACACATTTTATCAATATCAAAATTTTTTTCTGGAACTAAAACCTCTTCACATCCACCAGCAAGTGCAACCTGCAGCGCAATATATCCACAATCTCGACCCATTACTTCTACAACAAATATCCTTTCAAGACTAGTAGCAGTGTCCCTTATTTTATCCAGAGCATCTAAAGCAACATTAACTGCAGTGTCCGCTCCAATAGCCAGATCAACACCACTTACATCATTATCAATTGTTGCGGGAATACCAATAATAGGAATATTATATTTTGTTGCTAGAATATGAGCTCCAGTTAGAGAACCGTTACCACCTATGACAATCAGACCATCGATATTATTTTTTTTGATATTCTCAACAGCTTTTTGTTGTTCAGATTCAATAAAAAATCTTTTAGATCGAGCAGTTTTAAGAATTGTGCCACCTTGATTAATAATTCCAGATACCGAACGTCTATCTAATGGGATGAACTTATTATTTAATAAACCATCATAACCTTTCAAAACGCCTGTAACCTTAATATTGGCACTATTTGCAGTACGTACTATAGATCGAATAGCGGCATTTACACCAGCACAATCCCTTGTTAAAATCGCTATTTTTTCCATATTATTCAAAGGATATAACTCATAACTATTTTTAAATTAACTTATCTCTAACTAAAAAAATATATTTAGATTGACTACATTTTTATCAAAAATAGTCATTAAAAAAAGACAGCATTCCAATACAAACGTAAACAAAATAATAATCATTAAATGCTGATTTAATTTACATATATAAATTATAATTTTAAAATATCATATTTATAAACCGATTAACTTATAAAAGGTTACATAATGGTAGACACCCTAATTTAGGGGAGAAAAAAATCTATAAAATGTTGAATTAGAAGGAGATAAATATATGGCAATAGAAATAGCAGGTTTAGGACTTGAAGAGCCATTACCATATATAGGTATAAGCCTTTGGAATATAATACTTGCAATTATTGTTTTAGTTGTTGGTATAATTGTAGTAAAAATAGCAGTATCTGCACTTAAAAAATGGATGATTAGAGCAAAAATATCAGAGATTCTAGCTGAATTTACATCAAGAATAATAAGACTTATCCTTTATGTATTTGTAATTGGTACAGCACTTGCATTTCTTGGTATTGAAATCGGTGCAGCCTTAGTTAGTGTTTCAGTTGTTCTTGGTTTTGTTCTTGGCTTTGCACTGGGTGATACTTTAAGTAATATTGCTGCTGGATTTATGGTTGCTATTACTAAACCTTTCAAAAAAGGAGATTTTGTAACAGCAAATGGTGAAAGTGGGAGTGTTGAAAACGTAGGAATTAGCATCACTGAATTAAAAACTCCTGATAACAAATTAGTAATTATACCAAATAAATCTGTGTGGGGAAGTAACATCACAAACTTTACAAAATACGATACTAGAAGAGTTGATATGACAATGGGCGTAGGTTATGACGATGATATTAACAAGGTAATAAAAACAACACTTGAAGTTCTGAAAGCAGATAAAAGGGTTCTTTCCGATCCAGCACCACAAGTCGCAGTATCTGAATTTGCAGATTCTTCAGTAAATCTCGTTGTTAGACCTTGGGTAAAAACAAGCGATTACTGGGGCTTTTTCTTTGATTTCAAAAAAGCAATAAAAGAAAGGTATGACAAAGAAAAAATAAATATTCCATATCCACAAATGGATGTTCATCTTGATAAATGAGATTGAATAAAATCTCTTTTATTTCTTTTTTTTATATTTAAAATTTCTAAACTCAGAATATAATTATTTAAACAGAAGAGAAAATTGTAAAAATGCGTTACTTTTTCAATTTTTTTTATTGAACATTTTCTTTTTCTAATCATCAAACTTCATGTGTTGTAAACATATTTAATCCTGCTTTTATAAAACGAAAATTTTTATTTTTTAAAGCATATAACAATTGTCTTAATATATAACGTGGATTAAAGTAAAAATTGCGATACGCTTTTATGCAATAGTTTTTTAACTCTTCTTCAGTAAAAAGCCCTAAATTTCTCTGTGAATTAGCAGTAACACTGTATTCATCTTGTTTTATGATTTCATCATCTACTGCTTTACTCCATAAAGGAGAACCATAAACATAACGCAGTATAAGAAAATGTGCTACATCAAGGGGTAAGGATTTAGCAAATTTTATTGTATTTTCAATATGTTCTTTTGTTTCAATAGTAGCACCAATTATAAAATTTCCAGACGTAAAAAAACCCATCTCTTTACTAAGTCTTATTGCTTTAGTAATCTGTTTAAGAGTTGTTTTTTTGTTATATAAATTTAGCACATCTTGATTTCCTGATTCTATACCAAAACAAATAAATCTAACACCTGCATCCCGCATTTTTTCAAAAAGTCTCCTTTCTGCAGAATCGACCCTTGCCCCCATAATCCACATATTGATTTTCAGTCTATTTTCAATAATTCTATCCATTATTTCTTCTGCTCGCTTTTTATTTGCAAGAAAATTATTATCTACGATTATAATTGAATGATAACCTTGAGAAATTATTCCTTCTATTTCTTTAATAACATTTTCAACAGACCTTTCATCATATCTTGATCTAACTGAGTTATATCCACAAAAACCACAATGATAAGGGCATCCTCTTGTTGTAATTATTGATGTAGTTCTACCATTTATAAGTTTTTCCCCAATAAAATATCCGTAATCATATTTAGCAACTAGATGGCGAGCAGGAAATGGTAATAAATCTAATTCTTTTATTAGTTGCATACGCTTGGTTTTTTTTATTTTTCCTTTATATTTATAATAAATTCCAGGAATAGAAGATAAATTTCCTTTACCCTGTAAAACATCAGCAATTGCACATATTATCGACTCCACATCTCCAGTAGCACAAATATCAGCATTTAAATCAATAATTGCCTTCTCTGGTGCAATATTACAGTGTGGCCCTCCAATTAAAAGAGGTATATTAGGATTATAATTTTTTATTAAATGTGCTAAATCAATTGATTCATCCAAGGAGTTAGTATAAACAGTCATACCAATAGCATCAGCAGATTCAATCTTTTTTTTAAATTCAGATACGTTAACATTTTCAGCATTATAATCCAATACTTCTACAATATGCCCTTTCTTTTCAAGCATTTTAGATAAGTAAAGAAGTCCTAGAGGTGGAGAGTAAGGACCTGGAGGTAATACTTTTTTATCAGCAATTATGAATCTTTGACCAGGTGGAAAAATAAATAAAAATCTCATTTTTCTTTCCAGAATCAATACCTTTATTTTTATAATAAATTTTCTGATTCTCTAGTGTAATAAAAAAATGAAAAAAAAGATAATAGATTTAATTCTTCCAATTATCTAGTTTTCCCAACTATATTTAAATACCCATTCCATAAAATACTCACCATGGTCAGCAAATACATTACCTACATTAATTTCATTTTTACCATCATTATCACAATCACCAATACAAGTGATAGCTAGGTTTCCCCAAGTAGGTAGAACTGCTTCTTCAACATAAGAAGTTCCATTCCATTGAAGAATATGTACTAAATTTGTTCCAATGCAGACTTCTGCTATTCCATCATCATCAACATCTCCCACATCAAGGGCTTCAATTATACCTTCTTCACCAGGGAAATATCTTTCAAAATACTCTACATATTCATAACCATTCCATTCAAAAAATGTAACCCAAGGGCTATCATATCCCACATGGATCTCTGCCAGTCCATCTCCATCACTATCTTTACAGATACAGGCAAATGGATAATCATGCCAGTCAGTTTCTTTTATTATAGTTGTTTCGAATTCTTCAGTATCTTTATTCCAGTCTAAAACAACAACTTTTCTAGTAGTTCCACAGACAATTTCATTTTCATCATCATAGTCAACATCACCAAGACCAGCCATGTAAACATAACCACTTACTCCAGGATCGTCCCATTCTGCAACTTTTACAAGCCTTATTCCATTCCATTTAAAGATTACAATTTCAGCCATTTCATCATTACCATGCCATGTAGGACCGCCACTCATGATTAGTTCGTTTTGTCCATCATTATCACAATCACCAATATAGCAATCCGCATTTCCTCCACCATTCCAGAATATATAAGGGTTGAATCCTATTATTCTATATTTTCCCGCTATCCATTTATATACTGTTGTGTACCATGTAGCAGCAATCTCATTTTTTCCATCACCTGTAAGATCACCAATTGCCATACCTCCTGCATCTGGCGGATCGATACTTTCATTAAAACGGCTTAAAAACTTTAGTATTCTATATAATGGACTGTGCAATGTATGTGTTTCTATATAAGTTTGTTCTGATTCTGACCATTCCATAACTCTTAAAGCTGCATCCCTGCCACTTATTAAGAGTTCATTATCCCCATCTCCATCACAATCACCAATTGGTTGAGGACCTTCAAATCGACCACCCTCATTACGATCACTACCGTAGTTCATTTCCCATTGAATTCCATATCCATTTGTATTTATTGGCATCTGATTGTTTGTTAGTTTTTCCTTATCCTCAGTAGAAGTTCCATAGGCAGATATGCCTATTAAGGATAAAATAAATAAATTTGTAATTACAAAAACCATTATTTTTTTGTGTTTCAAATTAATTAACCCCCTTTTAATATTATAAATGATAAAGATATTATTATATATTTCCCACAAATCAATCAAATAAATTTTATATATCTATAGACTTCTATCCATATTTGGGAAAGTAAAATTAAGTTTATTCCTATAATATCCGTAATTTATGATAATGGTCTAAATGTTAAGATCATGCAAGTTTTTGGCAATATTATTTAGATTTAAAAATTTGTAATATTTAATCATTTAATGGATAGAATTATTAAAAATTGTAGATTTGTTGTTAAATTGATTGAGCTTTTTAAAAATTAAAAAAAAAATAGATTATTAATTATTTTTGACCGAAGTAAATTTTAACAACTGCTTTAAAGTAAACAGTTTCCCAGATGACAGGATCCATCTCCCAAGGTGAACCAACTGGATAATTACCTCTTGGAGGATTAACTTTTATTTTTAAAAAACCTAGAAACTCATTGAAATTTGCTGGTCCTTCTCCTTTGTCTTTTTCCATTGCAAACAATAGTAAAATTTGAGGCGTAAACTTAGTATCAAACACTTTTAAGGTTCCAATATCATATGGTATCTCAGGAGAATTATCATCAACTTCATAAATTTGTGTTCTATAAAAGTACATCCGTGGGATTGAGAATATTATAAAATAAAATTCACCAGGTTCATTACCATATCTATCACCACAGTCGTAAACATATATTTAATCTATATTTGCCTCAATATAATGTACAGGATTCCAGAATGGGCTAGTGTCTTTTATATTTTCATTATCTATTTGTTCAATTTCCTGTACATTTTGATTAGTTCCAATGACAGTATAAGCAGATGTAATCAATATCATAAAAATTGCGATTGAAAAAAATCTTTTTTTTCATTTATTTTTCCTCCCTTGCATTTTGCATCCACTATTTGATATTTAAATCTTACAATCTAAAGGCCATATAGTAATTTTTTATTGATACGAAACGATTCTGGAAATTTTAAAACACATTAGATCTATAAAATATAGAGTTCATTTAAAAGGCAGTAAATTAGAAATGAAATCCTGTGGCAGCAGTAAAATATCACAAAAATTATTTTATAATATTTACTAATCACTGATTTGAAAATGGAATATGAAGAAATACCATATACTGGAACAGCTAACCCTGTATTTGATTACCCGAAACATGTTGGTAGAATTAGACTTTTTTTCAATTCATTTATATGTCATATTGTTAGGTTAATTCCTTTTATCAAAATAAAAAATTCATTATATAGGATGATTGGAGTTAAAATCGGAAAAAATGTAGTAATTGCAGCATACGTTGTAATTGATCCATTTTTTCCTGAACTAATAACAATCGAAGATAATGTTATAATTGGAGTTGGAGCAACAATTCTTTCTCATGAATATTCTCAAGAAAAACTAAGAAAAGGTAAAGTAATAATCAAAAAAAGAGCTCTTATTGGTGCTGGAAGTCTTGTTCGGTGTGGAATTACTATTGGAAACCATGCTGTTATTGGAGCTCAAAGTTTTGTAAATAAAGATATTCCAGATAATGCGATAGCAGGTGGTGTACCTGTTAAGATAAAAATAAAAAAGAAAAATAAATAAATACTTACTTTCAACAATTTTTTATTTTTATTTATACAATCTTTGATAGAGGATTATAATTTGGATTCCACATCTTTGATTTGATATTTTCGATTGTAAATTCAGAACCCCCCTGCTTTTTTACAATCTGTTTTATTGTTGTTAGTGCTATATTTGCGCTAATATCTCTAATATCCTTAAAGGGTGGATAAATGGTTCCTTTTGATATCAATTTTTCGGATGTCATTTTTGACAATGTGTATGCTGCTTCTGTAAATACTGAATCACTGATATAATTAGTTTGAATTAATATTATCCCTAATCCAACTCCTGGAAAAATAAAAAAATTGTTACCCTGGCCTATTGTAATATTTTCACCTTCGTATTGAAAAGGTTCAAATGGAGACCCTGTTGCAACAATAGCTTTGCCTTTAGTACATTTATAAATATTTTGTGGGGTTGCTTCCGAATTTGAGGTAGGATTTGAAAGAGGAAATATAACAGGATTTTTTGTATTTTGAGCTATTGTTTTTAAAATATCTTCATTAAAATGTCCATATTGTCCAGAAGTACCTATTAAAACATTTGGTTGAAAATTACTAATTGTTTCGAGAAGAGTAATTTTATTTATATCTTCAACAGACCATTTGTTATATACATTTTTATTTACAACAAATGGTTTTTTATAATCTGGAACTTCTTTATTTTCAGTTATTAAACCTTTACTATCTAAAAGAATAATTCTATCATGGGTTTTTTCTTTTGATAGATTGAATCTTGATATTAAGCAAGCAGCAATTCGTCTAGCAATTCCTATACCTCCTGCTCCAGCACCATAGATTACAAATCTTTGATCTTTTAATTCTTCTCCAATTGCCCGCATTGCATTTAATAAACCTGCTAATGCAACCGAACCTGTACCTTGAATATCATCATTAAAACTTGGGACCTTATAGCGATATTTATCAAGAATAGTAAAAGCATTTTGTCGACTGAAATCTTC
>Ga0272442_10006184_pt1 | contig 15850 bp, 10 predicted proteins | sample SSMForm2O_FD_200262 | JGI IMG/M metagenome (GOLD analysis project Ga0272442, IMG submission 200262) | Marine sediment archaeal communities from Little Sippewissett salt marsh, Falmouth, MA, United States - SSM-Form-2O | ecosystem: Environmental > Aquatic > Marine > Wetlands > Sediment ...
CATCGCCGGCCTTCCACGTCTCAGTGATAATCCGTCCATAGCAGTCAATAATCATTGCGTTGCCCGTTCTGACTTCGTTATCATCAACACCGACGCCGTTGCTGAAGATTAAAAACAGCCCGTTGTCATGTGCCCTTGCCGGCAGCCACACCGTCAGCCATCCCCGTCCTTTCGGCCCTTTAAACTCAGCCTCGATTGCCTCAGGATTTTTTTCCCTGTTGTCCCACAGGGCCCTGTCAACCAGCCCCATACAATGCGGACTCGGGCTGTTACAGCCGCCGGTTTGGTGCGGAGCCAGAAGGACCTCCGTACCCTTCAGCGCCATCATACGTACATTTTCGCCTATATTGTTGTCATAACATATAAGCACCCCTGCCTTACAGCCTTGCGGCGTATCGAAAACCGTATATTCCGAACCGCTGGCCATATGCTCACTGATAAAACAGTGCAATTTTCTATGCCTGACGCTCTTACCATCGGGCATTGCCACCACGTAGGTATTGTAAAGCGTTCCATCATCGGCCAGCTCAACCAGACCGGCCCCTATCGTCATATTATGTTCTTTTGCCAACTCTAAGAGAAATTGCGACGAAGCGCCCTCAAAAACCGGCTCAGCCAGTTCCACAAGCTCTTCCCGTGAGAGCTTGCGCAAAAACCAGTAGCCCGTAATGCAGCATTCCGGGAATACTATCATCTCTGCGCCTTCTTTTGCTGCCTTCTCTGTGAAACTCTTAATCTTGGCTATATTCGCTGCCTTGTCGCCCGAAGAGTGTTCAAATTGTACAGAAGCTGCACGAATATTTTTCACAATCTAACCTTCCAAAAATCAACCAATAACTAATGATTTAATATTTACCTGTACCCCTGATTAGAACGTCAGCACTTTCCAGTCACTTTTAAGCATTTCCGAGAGCGGCCTGCCCATACCTTTAACTTCGATACCAAGCTGGCGCAGCCTATCGGCAACACCGTACATATTTGCACACACCACACACGCCTTCACGGCCACGCCGTTGTCCATCATTTTTTTGATTTCCTTCTGGAGTTTTTCATCTCCCGCTAAAATCCTCGACGAAGGGCCCCACACAATCAGTGTGACCTCATCGAACCATTTCGAAGTCTTGGCTGCATTTGTGTACATAAAGCAAACCTTATGTGCCACATCGGCGTCGCCGCTTGTCCAAACCACCGCCAGTTTACTACTCTGGGCCTGAAGTTCGGTGTTTTGGGCATTTACAAATACCTGGCCGGCTAAAACACTGCCTAATAATATCACACCTGCCAAAACTATATTCCACTTTCGCATCGTAATTCCTCCCGATAAAGCATATATTAAACCGTACCCGAAACACCCGGTTATCATTAAAAACCGAAAGACCCTTTCGGGAATCTCGAATCTTTAACACCGCATTATATGATATTTTGCATAAGCGTGTTAACTTTTTTTAACAAAACACTTATCCTTATTTCCGGTTTTGGTCTTTTTATCATATGAAATTATCTTAAATTACATCCTATGAGCAAAGCCAGAAATTTTATTTGACCGTTTTGTCAATAATGATACACTGCTGGCAAAAATGCAGTTTTGTGCCGAATGCTGTAGAACGATATGGAAAGGGAAAATGATGCCAAAATCTGATCTCAAGCAAACTGTCTTTAACATATTTTTGATGATTTTACTTGCAGGCTTGGTTACAGGCTGCTTCTCTCAATCCTCATTAGATAAACAATTAAGACAAAAAAGGCCTGCGGAGAAACGACAGTGGAGCGTAATAGCCGATACTGCTCGAGAGAAATTGACCATAACACATACCGATTTAGCGGTTGTATTAAAAGATGCATGCTTAAGTGTAAAAAAAGATGACAAGCTTCTCGCACTTTCCCAGTGGAAAGTCAATAACTATAAAGATAGAGTAGTTATTGAAACCGCCCAGCCGGAAAAAACTACCTGGGTATTTATAATCAATGGAAAAAATCTCGACATACGTTCTTCTGCTGACACTGGCGTTATCACTGCTGTAGCGCCGGCTTCAGGCGCCAGAATACCCGCCAGATTAGCCGACCAGGACAACGGTGTAATCTATACCTCGCTCGGACTTGTCTCAGCGAGAAATATATACTGCTTATTCGACCGTATGACTGACATAATGATACAGTTTCCAGAGCAAAGCTCTCTAAGCCGCAACGCTTCCAATGCTGAATTGATGGATGTAACTTTTCCGGTACGTAAACTTGACCTTGAGTTTACGAACTGGACCGACAATTGGGGAGTAACCCACAAATATGGAGAGCAGATTTCTCTAATTCCGAATTACTACACAGAACATATAGGATTGACGCGTTACGAACCATACTATCCGCAATATAAAGACAAACATCCCTTTAAAACGGCTCCGACCGGCTGGCTTTCCTGGTATTGCTACTTCATGCCTGCAAACGAAGAAGATATGGTAAAGGAAACCGACGCTCTTGCCGAAACCTTAAAACCTTACGGCCTGGAATATGTTCAGCTCGACGCCACATATTCCGGAGGTGAGCAGGCCAATCTCCTTGAATGGAACGAGGAAAAATTCCCAAGAGGCGGCAAATGGCTTATGAAATACATCAAAGGTAAAGGTTTAAGGCCCGGACTTTGGGTCAATGCCTATGGTGCAAACCACGCAAATCCTTCATTTGGAAAATACCCCGAGAACTGGTTTCTCCATGATAAGGATGGAAACCTCAGGGGCGCCTGTTGCACCGCCGACGCCACTGTTGTTCAACTTGATTATAGCAATCCAAAGGTTATTAAAAAGCATCTGGAGCCGCTCTTTCTTACCCTGGTTGATGACTGGGGCATTGAATATCTAAAAGATGCCGGCCACGGAGCCTGGATGTTTTCATACGAAAAGAACAGGCAGTTTGCCTATGACCCCTCTGTGGACGGCAGAGATGCTTACTGGCGGGTGCAGGCGGCAATCAGAGAAATAATGGGTCCTGAAAACTGGATTATGGGCTGCAGTGCAGAAGGCGGCGCAAGTAAGTTTAGTCTTGGTGTTGGAACTTTTGACAGCAAAATTACCATATTTGAGGATGTTTACGCTGACTGGGAAAGAGGCCCGGATGTTAAAAATTATCCGCCTCCGACTTCAGGTACGAAAATGCATTTGGGTCATATGTTTGCATCAAATTATTTGAATGATATTCTGTTTTACAATTATCCCGATGCAACTATGATTCGGCGGCCTTTAACCACAGCCGAAGCCATAACAAATGTGACATCCGTCGCGCTTACCGGCCAGTCTTATATGACAAGCGATTTTATGGCCGACCCCTCTCCGGACAGAGTGAAAGTATTAATCAAAGAAACCGCCTGGGCTGCGGAATTCCCTGACCTTGTAAAGAAACTCCCGGATGAAAGGTTGGAATTATACAAAAAGACGATGCCCGCCGTAGATGTTATTCCTATTGACTTATTCCCCTACAGGTCAAAATGTGGATACGCCACTTTGCCCGATGGATATCCCGGCGTTGAGAATTTCCCGAAGGCCCTCGACCTGAAGGTAAATGCCGCCTCCGGGATTTATGATGTTGTTGCCCTGTATAACTGGTCTGAAGAGTCGGCCGTCAAGGACCTTTCTTTTGAAGAAGACCTGGGTTTATGTCCCAAAACAAAATACATTGTTTATGATTTTTGGGGAAAGAGACTTGTCGGAGTGGTTCAAGGCCGGATTGAAACCGAAGTACCCCCGCATGGAACGGCTGTTTTGATTCTCAGACCTTTAAAATCAATCCCGCAACTTTTGGCCACCTCGCGGCATATAACGGGCGCATTTAGCATAAAGCAGCTTGCCTGGAACAAATCCATATCTGTTTTGAGCGGAACTTCTGAAACAATACCCTATACGATATACTCTCTGTATCTTTATGTGCCGGATGGAGTAACCTTATCCAAAGTTGATTCCGATACGAGAGTTTTATTTAATAAGCTCGAGGGCAATTTACTTGAAGTGGCCTTTCAGGGCCGGGAAAAGCCAATAAAATGGGCGTTGAATTTCGCTCACGACTGATATTAAACCAGATTTGCGCAACCGAGAAATTTATTCAGCAGTCCCCGCGGCCGGAATTATTGTTATGAAGCTGCCCACAAAATCTTCCGCAAGACGTTTACCAGCGTTCCCGGCTCGAAATAATTTTTCTCCAGGCGCAGATATACCGTTTGACGGTCGACAATAGTTACTTTTCCTTTCACCCTGGCAAATAAAGACTTAATCTCTGTATCCGGTTTTTCGTCAAACGAAAATATTATATTTTGACCCGAAGTTACGATACTTTTTATATTATGTTTACTTGCTGCGATTCGCACCTGCTGACATTCCAGCAGCAGTTCCACCTCTTCAGGCACAGGCCCGTACACATCAGCCAGTTCATTCTGAACCTGTTCCAAATCCGCTTTTGTCCTGGCAACGGCGATTTTGCGATAAACATCCATCCTGTGCCTGTCGATAGGTATGTAGTTTTTGGGTATATATGTTGCGAATCCCAAATCAAGGTTTGTTATCGGTGTCTTATCAGCCGGTTTTCCCTTTAATTTCCTTACCGCCTCGGCCAACAGTTCACAGTACATCTGGTAGCCTACTATCTGAATGTGTCCGGACTGCTCAGCCCCCAATATATTGCCCGCACCACGAATTTCCAGGTCGCGCAGGGCAATTCTAAAGCCGGCCCCAAGATGCGAATATTCCTCGATGGCCTTCAAACGCCTCGCCGCTATCGGCGTAATCGACCGTGACATCGGCAGCAGCATATACGCATAAGCTCGATGCTTGTACCTGCCTACTCTCCCACGAAGCTGATGCAGCTCAGCCAAACCGAACCTGTCGGCATTGTCTATAAAAATCGTATTGGCGTTTGGAATATCCAGCCCCGACTCGATAATCGTCGTACACACCAGAACGTCTATCCCGCCCAGTACAAAATCTACCATTGTGCTTTCAAGTTCGCTTTTCGCCATCTGCCCGTGTGCGATGGCAACTTTGGCATCACTGACCAGCTTTTGAATCTCCCAGGCCTTTTTTTCGATAGTCCTGACCCTGTTATGCACAAAAAACACCTGCCCCTGACGATTCAATTCTCGAATAATCGATTTTCTGAGCAGTTCCCTATTATAAGCGCCGACAGACGTTACTATGCTTCGCCTGTCCAGCGGTGGCGTCCCTAATGAACTGATATCACGCAGCCCCAAAAGTGACATATGCAGCGTCCTTGGTATCGGCGTTGCCGTCATAGTAAGAACATCGACGTTGACACGCAGCTTTTTGAGCCTTTCTTTATGCTCGACTCCGAACCGCTGCTCCTCGTCGATAACCAGCAGCCCCAAATCCCTAAAGCCCACGTCGCCGCTCAAAAGTCGATGTGTCCCGATGAGTATATCAACCATGCCTTTTCTTGTCCTTGCGATTATATCTTGTGCCTGCCTGGTTGTTTTAAAGCGATTTAAAATTTCGATACAAATCGGGAAATCTGCGAACCGTTCCGTAAAAGTTCGGCCGTGCTGCACACACAACACCGTCGTAGGTACCAGCACGGCAACTTGTTTACCGTTTTCCACAGCCTTAAACGCTGCACGCATCGCAAGTTCTGTTTTGCCATATCCCACATCCCCGCACAGCAACCTGTCCATTGCCACATTTTCCTGCATATCAGCTTTAATCTGTTCGAATGCTGCAGTCTGGTCAGCCGTCTCCTGATAGGGGAAGGATTCTTCAAATTCCCTTTGCCAGTTCGAATCGGCGCCGAACGCTATTCCACCGAGACCCTGGCGTTTTGCCTGGACCTCAAGTAATTCACCTGCAAGGTCCCGGACGGAACGTGCAACTTTTTCTTTTTGCTTTAGCCATTTTTTTGAGCCGACCTTGCTTAGTTTAGGCCTCTTAGGACTCGTTCCTATATACTTCTGAACCAGTGTAATATTGCTGGCGGAAACGTGAATCTTAACTTTGTCGGCGTATTCAATCGTAAGGTACTCGCTTTGTGCTCCCTTTTCTTTTATGGTCTTCACCCCTAAAAACCTGCCTATGCCGTAGGAGATATGAACAACATAATCGCCGGCCTGCAAGTCACTGAGAGTATCCACCGGCGCGCTGGCCCGCATCGGCCTTTGCCTTCTTCTAATCGCAAATTGACCGAACAACTCGTGATGACTTATTACGATTGTTCCAAGGGAATTTATGACAAATCCCTGATGAATAAATCCCGGCAGCAGTTTGAAATTCAGCGGCACCTTTTTATGGCTTTGTTTTATAATCTCGCTTACACGCTCGATTTCAGCCGACCTCTCACAGTAGAGACAGACCTTTTTTCCTTCTTTGGCTTGTTTTACTAATTCTTCCAAAGCCGCCTTATGCCCCGCCCACAGGGAAGTTTCCCTTTGTTGAAACTGCTGAACGCTCTTTATATCCACCTTAAGAAAATCATCTGCCCCGCCGCCGGCAAATCTGCAAATATGCAGTTGAGTAAATTTTCCCAGTGCCCTGTAGATATCCCGCCACTGGTAAAGCCGTTCGGCTCCCTCGACACGCTCTAAAAATACATTTGCCACTTCTTCGATGTCATTTGGCTCTTCGAGTATTATTATCGTATCTTGCGGCAGAATATTTATAAAAAGCTCTCTTTGTTCGGCCTTACCGCCGCACACTGCTGAAATGATACTGATACTTTCAATTTGTTCACTTGAGCGATGCGTATCTAAATTCACCTCGCGAATACTCTCTATGGTATCACCGAAGAACTCAACTCTTATTGCCTCACTGCCTTGCGGCCGTTCTTTGCTTTTTTCTTTATCGAAGAAAGTTTTTTCACCGACCAGAGGCGCATAAATATCAACAATCCCGCCGCGACGGGCAAATTGTCCCGGCAGGTCAATCCTGTCCACACTTTCAAAGCTATTATCGACCAGCCATCCGGCAACATCTTCCGGTGATATCGTTTCATTTATTTCAACCCGAAGGCTGCTCTCTTTTAATATTTTCGGCTTCGGTATCGCCTGACAAAGCGCTTGTATTGATGTTGGAATGATGAATTTGCTTTTGCCGGAAAGCAGTTCTAAAACTATCCTTAGTCTTTCGGCCCTGATTTCATCGGTTGCATCCGCCAAATCTTCGGCCCCTTCCCACGCTGGAAATGCCTCGATTCGGTGGCACCCAAAACTATGCAGGTCATCTGACGCTTTATCGGCGTCATCGATATGAGGACGGATATATAATATCGGCCGTTCGAGTTCCCTGGATATGTACTCGGCCAGCATTGGCGCAAAAGACCCCCACGTCCCCTCGACCCTGACCGCCCCCTCACCGCCTTGAGAGGTCTTCAGCCGGGAGATTATTTCTCCAACCGTCCTGTCCTGACCGAGTTTCAAAAAACTACCAAAAATTCAAAAGACGGTAATATATTTTGTACTAACAGCCTTTTTAAATTGTCGAAGAAATCAAATTCTTAGCTGTTTCTACGGCCTTTTCCGCTGTAATCCCGAACTTCTCGAAGCACACCTTTCCCGGTGCCGATGCCCCGAATGATGACATACCTATAAAGACGCCCTTATCCCAGAGCCACTTTCTCCAGCCCTGCTCAATCCCTGCCTCAATACCGACCCTTGCTTTCACGCCGTGTGGTATGACCGAATCCTGATATGCCTGCTCCTGCTTTTCAAACAATTCCCAGCAGGGCATACTGACGACCCTGGCACTAATTCCATCAGCCAGCAGCTTATCATAAGCCTCAATTGCGATAGAAACTTCCGAACCGCTTGCTAAAAGTAAGACTTCAGGGTTGTCCACACCTATCAGAACATAAGCGCCTTTATAAAGATTTGTTGCTGGGGCATATTTATCCTGTTCAAGAACCGGTATTGGCTGTCTTGTAAGAAGAAGAGCTACCGGGCCATCCCTGTATTCTAATATGAACTTCCACGCTGCTGCTGTCTCATTGGCATCTGCCGGCCGAATCACTAACAAACCCGGTATTGCCCGCAAACTTGCCAACTGCTCTACCGGCTGATGTGTCGGCCCGTCTTCGCCTAACCCGATACTGTCGTGGGTAAACACAAATATACTCGGATGTTTCGAAAGAGCTGCCATCCGAATCGCAGGCCGCATGTAATCGGAGAATACCATAAACGTCCCCCCGTACGCCCTTACCAGTCCGCTTGTGGAAATTCCATTTATTATCGCCCCCATAGCGTGTTCTCTGACCCCGAAACGGATATACCTGCCGTCCGGTGAGTCTTTCTGGAAGTCCTTTGCTCCCGCAAAGCGCGTATTATTTGAGGGTGTCAAATCCGCTGAGCCACCCATAATCAACGGCATTTCAGGCATTATTGCATCAAGTACCTTGCCCGATGCCTTGCGTGTTGCGACAGAACTGCCTGCTTCAAACTTAGGCAGAATATCATCAAAATCTACCTTAACTTTACCCGCCGCAGCTTCACGAAACTGCTCTGCAATCTCCGGATAGACACCTTTGTATTCGTCGAACATCCTGTTCCAGGCTGCTTCTTCTTTTTTGCCTTTTTCTACAACTTTTCGCATATGGGCGGACACTTTTTCCGGAATGTAAAAACTCTTCTCGCTGTCCCAGCCGAATTTCTCCTTAATCAGTTTGATTTCATCCTCTCCCAAAGGTGCGCCGTGCGCCCCCGCCGTATCCTGCTTATTTGGGCTGCCGTAAGCGATATGTGTCCGGAGTTTTATCAAAGTCGGGCGTTGCTTTTGCTGCTTGGCACTTTCCAGTGCCTTCTCGAAAGCTGCCATATCATTGCCGTCGCCGCCGACCACTATTACATTCCAGCCGTAAGCCTCATAACGCTTAACGACGTCTTCTGTAAAGGCAAGTTCTGTTTCGCCGTCGATGGTGATATGATTGTCGTCGTAAATAACAATCAGGTTATCAAGCCCCAAATGCCCCGCTAATGAACTGGCCTCCGCCGACACACCTTCCTGTAAATCGCCGTCACCGGCTATTACATAGATTTTATAATCAATGATTTTGAAACCATCACGGTTGAAGTAATTTGCAAGATATTTTTCAGCTATCGCCATCCCCACCGAATTGGATATCCCCTGTCCTAACGGTCCTGTAGTAACCTCAATCCCCAGTTTAGGCTCACATTCCGGGTGCCCCGGCGTTTTACTGCCCCACTGTCGAAAATTCTTCAAATCTTCCAGGCTCATATCGTAGCCGGTCAGATGCAGCAGCGAATATAGCAGCATACTGCCGTGACCTGCCGAAAGAACAAAACGGTCACGATTATACCAGAGCGGATTGGCCGGGTTATGCATAAGATGTTTCATCCAAAGCACATACGCCGCCGGTGCCATACCCATTGGCATGCCCGGATGACCCGACTTGGCCTTTTGAACACCGTCAACAGACAAAAAACGTATCGTTTGAACACAAAGTTCATCAAGTTCAGACAAACCAGGATTTACAACTGAACTCATACCACTTTCCTTAAATAAAGGTTTTCAATACACTTGCACGAACAAACAGAACAATTAAGATAATTGCCCACGGCCTTTCCTGCAAGCATTTTTAGGCCTCTCGAACAGCAAAAGCCCTTATTGTTTTGTGACTGCCATTGCCGATTTTTCTAAGTCGAAGAAAACTTGCCTTTTGACAAGCCTGCATATAGATTGCATAATTATTACCTATGAATACAGTATCCAGTTTTATAACTCGACGGGATTTTCTAAAGCTGACAGCAACCGGAGTAGCGGTACTCTCATTGCCCAATTCTGCCTTTTCAGTTGAATCAACGAAAGACAAGCCCAATGTACTTTTTATTGCTATTGACGACTTGAATGACTGGATTGGCTCTCTGGCGGGCCACCCCGACGTAAAGACGCCGAACCTTGATAAGCTTGCAAAACGAGGAGTACTGTTTACAAATGCCCATTGCTCAGCGCCGGCCTGTAATCCCTCGCGAGCAAGCCTTCTGACGGGGATTTTGCCCTCTACCTCCGGTGTTTATCATAATAACCAGCCTTTTAGAAAGGTGCTTCCGGAAGCGGTTACCTTGCCGCAGCATTTTATCGCTCACGGCTACAGGGTGATTGGCGCCGGCAAGATATTCCATAGCAGCGGGACCTTCGCCGATCCTCAATCCTGGCAGGAATATTTTCCCTCAAAGACAAAAACCAGGCCCCAAGACCCGATGCCGCAGAATAGACCATTAAACGGTATTCCCGGCACAAAACACTTTGACTGGGGCCCGGTAGATGTTCCGAATGACCAGATGGGCGACTGGAAGGTAGCCGACTGGGTTATAAAACAGTTGAATTCCAGCAGCGATAAACCATTTTTTCTCGGCTGCGGCTTCTTCCGTCCTCACCTGCCCTGGTATGTACCGCGCAAATATTTCGATTTATACCCGGTGGAGAAGGTAACTTTGCCGGATGTCAATGAAAATGACCTCGATGACGTGCCGGCGATAGGCAGAAAGTTTGCCAGGCCTCAGAGAGACCACAAAAAAGTCGTTGACCACAAACAATGGCGAAAAGCCGTTCAGGGCTATTTGGCCTGTATAAGTTTTGTTGACGACTGCGTGGGACGGGTCATTAATGCATTGGACGAAAGTACTTATGCGGATAACACTATTATTGTCCTTTGGGGCGATCACGGGTGGCATCTGGGGGAAAAGCTGCACTGGCGCAAATTCGCTCTCTGGGAGGAAGCTACCCATTGTCCGCTTATGATAATAGCACCGAAACAGGTTAAGCCCGGCCTGAAATGCCATCGGCCGGTCAGCCTTATCGACATTTACCCCACTCTGATAGAGCTTTGCAGTCTGGAGCCTAAAAAGGAACTGCAGGGAAATAGTCTTTTGCCGTTATTGAAAGAGCCAGACGCAGAATGGGCTCGACCTGCTTTGACGACGCACGGCCGTAACAATCATTCATTGCGCTCGCAGCGATGGCGATATATCCGTTACAGCGACGGAGCAGAAGAGCTTTACGACCATGATAACGACCCTCTGGAGTGGAAAAACCTTGCCGCCGACCCCAAATATGCCGACATCAAAAATGACCTCGCCAAGTGGCTGCCCAAGACAAACGCTCCTGACGCCCATCGATAGGCCGGTGGTAGTAAGCTAAAGATTGTATTAACACTACTTTATATAGTTTTATTTAAATGCTGCTGTGCCCAGATGGCGATTCCGGAGCCTGTCAGGAGAACCATACCAAAAAGCCATTGAAAGCCGGTTAGCGATTCTCCGAAGACAACATAGGAGCCTGCAAGGACTGTAAAGGGCGTTACCAGCAGTACCAATCCTGGAATTGTAGCCCCGATTCGTTTAATTGCCACGTAGTATAATACGTGGGAAATTGCTATCGCTGTAAGCGCTGAAACCACTACATAGAACCACGGCCTCAGACCCATAGTGATAGCGACTCCCGGCCGCCCGAAAATCAGCGCTAGGACAAAAAGGCCAGCGACGGTATAGATGCTTATGACGGAAAAGCCCTTGCGGGAATCTATATCTTTGAAGGCAATTTTTGCGGCGATGGTATACATAGCCCAGCCGAAGGCGGCCGAAAGTGCGAGAACTATACCCGTTATTGTTTTGTTTGTTGCGAAATCTTTCCTAAATACAATTACCCCTATGACCCCGATTGCAGAAAGGACTATCCCCGACCAGAATCGCTTGCTTTTTAATAATGGTCTTTCTTCCAGAAAGAAGATGAGTGAAAAACCGGCTATCCAGATTATATATGATTTTACGAGAAGGCTCATAAAAGCGGGATTTATATAATAAAAAGACGCCGCCCATAGACTCTGCATAAAGATGTTTACGGCTGCAGGCCAAATCGCCTTTTGCCAGACTTGCTTTTCGAAGCGGCCTTTTTTAACCGTAAACAGCAGCCACGGCAGCCAGACCAGAGATGCCACGAGGTAGCGAAGGAGGTTTTGAGTCCATAAGTCAACGTAGCCGGTGAGCAGTTTTATAAAAATCGGGCCTATGGAGAAACATATAACCGTGCCGATACAGGCCATAGTAGCGGCGGTATCAATTTTTCGAGTATGTATGCTTTCCATTTATTCCACAGAGTCTTTTCTTTAATTATCCTGGTTGTGAGCAAGGAATCTTTGCATAAAAACCGCATAAATACAAATAAAAAAGCATTTTGATAAAACAATAACAGATTTTGACAGACATCTGATACTGCTTTAAGTTAAGGCTGGAACTGATTTTGTAAGACGGCTGAAGGTGTTAATTGCGACGCAGTTTGACTTCGAGGTATTTGACGCCCCATTCTCGTGCGGTTTTGTGGGAGTTGAAAAATACGTCGAGGCGGTTTCCACGTATAACTCTGCCCCTGTCGAAGACTTTAACGGGTTTGTCATTATTGTAGCCGGGAACAATCACTTCTGTGCCGAAAGGATACATTTTGTCGGCGGCGACGAAGACGTCGTTGCGTTGTATCTTGTGGCCGTTAGCGGTTTTGCCATCGGCAAACTTTCCGCAACATTTTTTGCAGGCACAGTATGCGGTGACACGCATCGTTACTGTTTCCCATTGGCCGGAGGGTTCGGCGATTGAGGGTGAAGAGTCCGGTGAAGTAGTTTCGGGTAAGGTTGCGCTTAGCAGTGGAATTCTGGCGCCCCTTGCATAAGAGATACCGACAATTATTGTGATGGCGCAAAGAACGGCTATTAAAAGGATTACGGCGTTAGCGAATCTTTGCTTATATAATCTGCTGCGATAATGATAATTATTAGAAGTAATTCTCAAACTACCCACCCCCAAGTAAAAGTTAATGACCAGAGGTCATTGAAATACAATTTCCATTTGATAATCATTTTATCTTATTTCAGAAACAAAATCAAGTTTTAATAAGCTGGGCTTAAAAATTTCGCTCGAAAAACCCTCTACCGGGCCAAAACGCTTATTTTTATTGGGCGTTAGTATATAAGAGGCAAAGAAAAAAACAAGGAATAAAAAAAGAAATTCAGCAGAAAAAGAGGTTGTAATGAAAAGTCGGTATAAAATTGAGAAGTATAAATAAACAAAGACGGCGTTTAGCAGGTTTAATATGGGTAAGATGGGATAACGGGGGGCAATTATTTTGCTTAGAAATTGGGTTTGATTGGGTTTGTTTTTTCTATTCGTGAAGATATGAAGAGAGGGCATCCTTAAGTATAATTCGGCTGATAATATTAACCGTAATACGAAAGGAGGCCCTTATGGCAACGTATTATATCGGAGCAGACGTGCATAGTAATAGTATAGAAATGGCAAACATTAATCGAAAAAAAATCGTTAAACGTTACACGATACCGGCCAGCATATTGGAGAGGGCTGGCCGGTATCGGAATTATTCGTGCCGCAACTATATTTGCATTTATACATACTCCATGGCGATTCAGGAAGAAAAACAAACTTTGGAAATACTGTGGTGTAGGCTTGCAACGAACCGCCAGTGGAACTGACAAAAACGGCAAACCAAAACCAGCCAGGTTACAACTGCCCTGGGCAAGCAATCGTATCCTCAAGAATGCGAGCCTCGGCGCTGCCCTGACCGCTATAAACCAAAAATAAAATACTTTCAAAACCAATTACGAAAGGATGGTGAAAAATGGTATAATTCCCAGCAACGCCCGGCATACGGTAGCGAGGAAAATATTGACCGTGATGTGGGGTATATGGAAAAGAAACTGTCAGTTCGACCAAACCAAAACGGCTTTAGCAGAACCGACCGAACAATGCGTTTGTGCATAGTAATAATTATGATATCGAGGTTAATCCCGGCTGCGAGTTCCTTTTTAACCACTGGACTACCGTATGGTATGTCCCCGATTCGTGAATGAACCGCCGCCGTTTATGCTGTGCCTCAATAATCTGCATGGACTCCCGATGTATCGGGATGTCCCCGATAGGTGGTTGGCAACCTTTATATGATTGCCCTGAATTTGAAGCAGAGAAATGGTATCAGACTATCTTGCCGAACGGAAAAAAGCGGTTCAGTAAAAAACTGTCGCAAGGAAGATTGAAACTGATATCGTAGAGTAGGATGCCCTCAAAACAAAAAAAATGAGGCAAAAGAAATTTTGTTACTTGACTTTGACCTCTTCATAGGTGGCTAAAAAATTCGTGTCTTTGAGTCTCTATGAAGCCAGGTCTGTCAAGTCTAAAATTTGTTCGATTGGTTCAACCTTCTATCCGAGTTTCCACGAAGGCGATTAGCCCTTTTACTCGTGGTCTCATTCAACTTATACGACAACACTCATTCTTAGTGACGAGCTCGAAGCCCAAGACTCAAACCGAGCTGTTGTCATGCCAATCAATACAAACTTCAAACTTTCACACTGGCTATCTAAATGTCAATTTTCCAAATATCAAAAACCTTCGGTGGAGGGCTGATGAAAAAAAATCTCAAGCCGCTGCACATACTTTCTTCTCATTCCAAGGCTGCTGGTCACGAAGCATTGCCCAGCACCTAACCAATAATTTCCTCGCCACCGCAGTAATAGCTATCTTCTTACGAGATGGGCTACCACGTAAAAGCCGATTGTAAGTCTCACGCATCCAACTATTATAACGCAGTCCCAGCCAGCTTACTTCAACCAGCAACGCTCGAAGCAATTTATTACCCTGGCCGCTTATACGTCCCTGACGATCCATCGAACCGCTCTGATATTGCTTAGGTGTCAATCCCGCATAACTACCAACCTGTTTACCCGTGGCAAATCGGTCAGGCTCATCAATAAATGCCACCACAGCCTCGGCCAGCCTCGCACCAACTCCTGGAATTGTTTGCAAAAGCTGGTTCTGTTTATCTGTCTTAGCTTGGATGTCAAGTTTCGATGTAACTTCTAAAAGACATTTTTCTGTTGCCTTGAGCATCTCTAACTCAACATACAACTGACCTCGCCATAAATTATTAAAGTCGCATTTTTCCAGCGGTAACGCCATTTTTTCTAATTGCTCCACTGAGCGTTTGCTCCAGCCGGTTTTGCCTCTGCTCATTGAATAGCCTTCTTTGTCTAATATAGAACGTATACTATTTTTTATCTGTACAACCCTCTTGACCAGACGTTGACGATATTGAATAAATGAACGTTTCTGCCTAACCTCTGGTTTAGGCATATGCACCGTCGGCAACTGATTCATCGCTGATAACTTGGCCAGCTTGAGGGCATCTTCACGGTCATTTTTACGCTTAACATTTTTCCAACGCCAGCCTTCTGTGCTGGGATTAGCCACCTGTACCTCGAAGTTTAAGGTCTTGGCAATATCATAAATCCATCCTGCCGGAGAACATATCTCAAAGACTATCCTGTCCGGGGTTGATTCGACAAGCAGGTCATGTATCTGTTTTGGTCGTGTTACTACCTTTCCAAAGCGATGTTTACCATTTTTGTCGTTATACAAACAAAACACGGTATTGCTCTTTCCCAAATCCATTGCTAAAATATTCATAGCCGGGTCTCCATATAAGGTTAACTTTAAATATTGAGCCAGCCACTATGGCCAAGCTCGTCGCGGAAATTATATCCGCTATAAACAACCAGCGGGAGACCTGGCTTTCATAGTTTCTTAGTGGCTCTAATATTCGTGGTTCAGTCAATCTTGCGCAGCTTGCCCATCTTACCTATTTTAACATTCTACTTCGTCATTTCTTCCTTCTCACAGCCACCGCGGCGCTTGAGCGGGATTTTTGCCCGATTTTGAAAACACCATGCAATTTTTACAAAAAACACACAATAAAACGAGTCGTTTTGCAATAGTGTTCGGCACAAGAATTGCTATCCCATTCTGGTAGAAAAAAAACACCAATAATGCAAAATGTTAAAATAGGTAACTTGCGCTTTC
>Ga0272442_10006185_pt1 | contig 15849 bp, 13 predicted proteins | sample SSMForm2O_FD_200262 | JGI IMG/M metagenome (GOLD analysis project Ga0272442, IMG submission 200262) | Marine sediment archaeal communities from Little Sippewissett salt marsh, Falmouth, MA, United States - SSM-Form-2O | ecosystem: Environmental > Aquatic > Marine > Wetlands > Sediment ...
AATGCCGCAAAAGGGACCCAGACGGTAGCCAGTATGTCATATACTGGGCCACGACCATTCCTGAGCGGTTCCAGGAGACGGCAAAGAATGCCGACCGCGGATGGGACCATCGCAGGTACTACAAAACTACGAAAGACTTGAAGGATTACACTGAAACAAGCCTTTTCTACGAGCCGGGCTTCAATGTGATCGATTCGACGATCACCATGTCTTGGCAACAGGCGAAGGAGTTCGTCAGAAGGTTCGTCCATTGGCAGTGCGTACTGACTTGCCGGTCTCACTGGGGTCCGATCTAAAACTGCTCATGGCAGAGGGCCTTAACCCCTTCGAGTGAGCCTGGGCTCTCGATGGGCATTACCGCACCTACTCCTCTACTCCGAGCAAGTCCGACTGCCATACCGCCATACTTCCGCGTTCGCCTCCTCGGCTCGTTGGAAGCTTCCTTGGGAACGATATAGCTCTCCCAAGTTCCGCTGTGAATCATCGAATGACCCGCCACGGCCTGCGACCCCGGCACGCCGCTGACACGCTCGCCATTAGCGCGTGCCGCGATACTGGCTTCAGGCCTGTACACACCTTGGCCTCATGCAATTCTGAATGATTCCGGAACTGCATGCCTTCACTTTCGTTATGCCCGGCAATTCGCCGTCCCTCCGGCGCCACGCAGTTTGTTGCCGCCCTGCATGCAGAGTTCTGTTCTGGCCTGCCGGTTAGGCTTTGGCCAGGCTGAATTAGCCAACGGGTCCACATCAGCTTTCGGGGCAAACATACGACCGGGCTACAACCCGAACGCCCGTTATCTGCCAATCCCGAAAAAACGCCATCGGCATAAGTGCTTTGACAGAAAGATCTTGTGGGATAGCATGGATTGGTGCACTGGCTTCAATGGCTGAAGTGCCTGCGTTGTTTTCATTTCCGTTGCTCGCTTTCTGCACCGTGAGGCTATTCGCCCTAACCGTAACGTATAGAGATGCTTATGTCAGATGGTAGGTTGTGGTATCATATGGTTCATGGTATGCAAGAATGTTGTTCGTGAAGTCATAAGGGCAGTATGCGGTTAGGGTACTCAAGATGCGTCTGTTCAAGTGCATCCACGAATCGACGGATGTCCGGCATGCAACGAGGGGAGATCGTTTAGCCGGGTGACGAGACATAGAGCAGGGGCCTACATAAGATGGAATTGGCAATCCGTACCGAGCATTTGACCAAGATATACAGCCAGAGACTCATCGCGGTCAACGATATGAACCTTGAGGTGCCGCAGGGCTCGGTGTTTGGCCTGCTGGGACCGAACGGCGCGGGCAAGACGACGATGCTGCGTCTGCTTCTCGGGCTGCAGAGACCCACTGCGGGGCGAGCGGAGGTTTTCGGCAAAACGTGCGGGCCCAGCGCCATCAGCGTTCGCTCTAAGGTCGGGTACCTACCTACCAATCCCACGTTCCCCGGCAACCTGCGGCCTATCGAGTACCTGGACCTGCTTGGCAAGCTGTCCCGGCTGCCGCGTCAGATTCGCAAGCCGCGAATCTCGGCGTTGCTTCGCGCGGTGGGGTTGCTCGGGGCGACCGATCAGAGAATTGGAACCTTCTCGACCGGGATGTGCACGCGGTTGGGTATTGCCGCCGCCCTGGTGGCGGACCCGCCTTTGCTGCTCTGGGACGAGCCCACGGCCGGGCTGGACCCCGCGGCACGGCGGTTTACACTGGATCTGATGCGGGAATTGGGACGGACCAAGACGGTCGTGGTGGCGACGCATATTCTCAGCGACATCGACCAGATATGTGACCACCTGGGGGTAATGCACGAAGGGCGTATGATTTTCACTGGCTCCATGGACGACATGAGGCGCCGTCTTGGAAGTGACGATTTCACGCTCGAGTTGGAGGGTGATATCGAGGATGTCCGGCGCCTGGCCGGCGGTCTGGGCCGGCTGGAAGCGACAGAGGCGTGGTCCGGCGCCGACGGGGTCTTAATCGTGCGAATCAGTGAGGGCCACAGCCGCGCCGGCGCGCTGGGCGAAGTCTTGAAAGTCGTTGAGTCGAGCGGCATCCCACTTCGCGCGCTCCATTCGGGTCGCAACGCAACCGAGAACGCTTACCTGCAATTGCTGAAGGAGGACGAGGCACATGGATTCCAGCGCTGACGGCCCCAAGCTTGGCACATGGGCGATGCCTTACGTGGCGATCCTTCGGCATGACCTGGGAACGTTGTGGGCCAGTTGGCTGGTCCGACTCTGGCTGGCCGGTACGGTAGTGCTGACCTTTGCCCTTGTGGCCTCGAACTGGGCCACGTTCCGGGACGGCACGCTCGTTGCCTCGCTGTTGTTTCCGTACCTGGTGTTTCCTTGGTTCTTTGTCGTCGTGGTTCTGGGAATCAGCCCCGTGTCCGGCTCGCGATCCGGCGAACTGGCCGACGCAATTCTGAGCCGGCCGGTGAGCCGGTGGCAGTATCTGCTGGCCACTTGGTCGGCACGAGTCGCAGTCGTATGGGGTGTATACCTTGTCGTGATCATTCCGGCGATCGCGCTGGTGGTATTGGCCAGACGGCCGGTTCCAACCGACACGGTGACTGTCTATGGAATCGTCAGTTCACTGTTTCTCGTGGGGCTGGTGCAGACGTTTCTCGTATCGCTGGGCTTCTTAATGGGGACTTTGCTGCAAAGACCATTGCTGGCGGTGGTCGTTCTTGTGTTCCTGTGGTATCCTATCGGCCTTATTCTGAGTGTCTTTTCGTTAGAGGAGTTCTCGCCTGTTAGCTTGAGCCAGGCCATATCCACGCAGCTTCGTCGGGCCTGGCGCCAGGCCGCCGACAGCGAGCCAAGTACCGACAGGCAGGAGATGCAGACCTTCACCAAGCAGGTTGACCACTTCTTCAATGTGCTCTCGGGCGCCAAGTCAGAACCAAAGGCGGCCACGCCGGAGTTCTTCGAGGCAGGAGAATTCGAGGACTTCTCGGTGGTGCGAGTGGCTTCGGGGTACGCCTTGCCAAGTGTCGTGGCGGTGGTATTTGCGGGGTTGTGCTTTTGCTGGCGCGATTTGTGAGATGCACGAGTGCCGCAGTGCTCGAAAAGGTGTAACTTTCTGCATTACCTGGGCGTATAACGCGTAGCGGGGCAGTCGGCCGGATAGGTCCGGTCAGCCCGCGTATTCGCGATCCCTTGGCGTTCTGTTGATTCGGAGAGACAAATGTCATGCTCTAAGACTATCCCACGAAGGACCAGGCCTGACACGTTCGCACTCATTCTTCTATTGGGTGCGTTCTCGCTTGAGAGCTTTGCTGTCGGCGAAGCCCGGCCGGCAGCGGTCCATTGGATTCCAGAAGACGCGGTCGTTTCCCTGGAGGTCAGGCAACCTGAGGCGCTGCTACGTCTGCTTACGGGAGAGAAGGCGACCGCGGCGGTTGCCGCCCTGCCGGCGTACCAGAGGCGTGTCTCCGAGCCCAAGTTCAAAGAGTTCCTTAATCTCATACACTTCCTGGAGCTGACGCTGGAAACGGATTGGCGAAACGGCCTGGCGAAACTCGCTGGCGGCGGCATCACCCTCGCGATATGCCCTGAGGACACGCTGTTGCTGATCGTCGAGTCCGAGGACCAGCAGATGCTTGAGGAGCTTCATTCGGTGTTCCTCAACATTGCAAGGTCGGAGGCCGAGAAGGAAGGTCAAGCCGGGCGCGTGGCCTCTACGCCCTATGGGGACATCACAGCTTGGACATTCGACGGGAAAGAAGCACACGCCATCATTGGCAAGCGGCTGGTTCTCTCCAATCGCCCGGAGGGGCTCAAGGCCATGCTCGAGCTCCGCGCCGACTCCGAGCGTGCCAGCCTCGCATCCAACCGGGCCTATCGGGCGGCCAAGCACGCGGCCGGGTCTGATTCGGCCGTCAGAGCCTTCATCAATCCTGAACCGCTTTTGCACGTCCCCGACATCGCCGGGCTGCTTGACCAACAGCGCGTCAATCCTTTGGCCGCCTTGGTCTTTGCGGGCATTGTCGAGGCGATTCGCAGCTCGGACTGGGTGTCGTTGGGCTTGAATGCTGCAGGAGAATCGCTGACGCTGCGCGTGTCTCTTGACGGCACAGCATCAGATGAGACGGGCCCTGCGGCTTTTGCGCTGCCGGGGGAGCCGGGTGAAGGTGCTCTGCGGAACCTTCGAGTCCCGCGCCGCATCGCAGGAATGAGTCTATACCGCGACCTGCATGGATTCTATGCGGCGAAGGACGAGCTGTTCCCCGAGCGAACGAGCGGGCTGATCTTCTTCGAGAATATGATGGGTATATTCTTCAGCGGGCGCGACCTGACAGAAGAGGTCATGGCACAAACCAGGCCCGAAATCAGGCTCGTGGTGGCCGAGCAGGAATACGATCCCGAGGTCGGAGTACCGCAGGTGGAGCTGCCTGCGTTTGCCGCCGTCTTTCGCCTTCATAATCCCCAGCAGTTCGACGCCGTGGTTGAGGAAGCGTGGCAGAAGGCCGTAGGCCTCGTCAACTTCACCCGTGGCCAGCAGGCACTGCCTGGATTGATCATCGAGCGCCCGGTGCAGGGCCAGACCAGGTTTACGATGGCCTATTTCTCAAGCCTTGAGGTTCAGGACAGAGCGAAACTGGAGCAGCGGTTCAACTTCCGTCCGGCTTTGGCGATGCCGCACGATTACCTGATCCTCAGCTCCACCGACGGGCTGGCCCGAGACCTAATCGACGCACTAACGGGAGAGACCGAACCGGCAGTCAAGCCATTGGCCGGTACCCACAGCCTTGTGGAGATTGATGGCGGCCAGTTCGCCTCCATTCTCCAGGCGAATCGTGCAACGCTCGTTCGTGGGGACATGGTTAAGAAGGGTCGGACACAGGAGCAAGCGGAAGACGCAATCGATATGCTCGTTAGTTTGGTGCAGTCTGTGAAACAAGTGAAGTTGAGCATTAGCACGGACCAGAGTTTGACGCAGGCGCTTCTCGAATTGAAGCTGAACCTGCAATAGTCTCCGACCACAACCCGGACCGGCCCCGGGGATTTCCAAGACCGTTGTGCGTTACTTGAGGATGCCAACATGGAGTCGGCAAAAATCGTACGAACCGAGCACTCGCATCATGAGTTGGCGTCGGAGCGAGGGACACCCGTTACCAAACTAAGCGATCCAAGCTGGGCTTGGGCCCCCTACGAACCGGATGACGAACGGCCATGGAATCTCACCCGAACGGGGCATTTGTACCGACGCGCGGGTTTTGGGGCGAACTGGAGCCAACTGCAGCAGGCCCTCTCGGACGGCCCACGGCAGACCTTGAACAAACTGCTCACACCACGGGAGGACGCTGAAACATTCAACCGCGTGCACGATGAATACGAAGCCTCGACGAGTTCCGTGGGCGGCTTGCGCGCGTGGTGGCTGCGGCGAATGATCGAGACGCCGTATCCTCTGTTGGAGAAAATGACACTGTTTTGGCACAGCCATCTCGCTGCTAATGGTGCCAGGGTCAAGGATGCCCGGCTGATGCGAGAGTACGTGCGACTCCTGCGAAACCGCGCTCTGGGCTCCTTCGAGAGACTGTTGCAGGAGATCTGGCGCAACCCGGCTGTGCTGATCTGCCTCGGGGCCGAGGCCAATCGCAAGGCCCAACCCAATGAGAATCTTGCCCGAGCGTTGATGGCGAATTTCACCGTTGGCCCCGGAGGCTTCACGGAAGAAGACGTTCGCGAGGCCGCCAGAGCCTTTTCGGGATGGTTTGTGCTGAGGGGTCGGCTTCGTTATATAGAACGTGAACACGATGGCGGCGTCAAACGAATATTGGGGCATGAGGGCAGATTCACCGGTGAGGATGTAGTGCGCATTTTGCTTGAGCAGCGGCTCACTGCAAGTGTGGTAGTCCGGAAGCTATACGGCTGGCTGATTTGCGAGAGCAAGGAACCCAATGCGAGCTTGATCGGGCCACTCATCGAATCCTTCGCCAAGGACTACGACATAAAAACACTTGCCGAGACTATGCTGCGGTCCAATCTGTTCTTCTCGAAGGTGGCGTATCGCGCGCGGATCAAATGTCCCGTCGAATACGCTCTGGGGATGGTAAGGGGCTTTGAGGCGACGGTCTCGACAACGCAGCTTGCGGAGGACCTTGCCGACCTGGGCCAGGATCTTTACCATCCGCCTACTGTGAGCGGCTGGATTGGGGGACGACATTGGGTCAATAGTGCTACTGTGATCGCCCGCCACAATCTGGCTGCGGCGTTGCTGGGGGGGGCCGGGTCATACGGCAAGAGGATCGACCCCTGGACGGTCGCGACGAAGCACGGGTGCTCAACGCCCAAAGCAGCGAAGCGATTTCTGGTTAATCTGCTCTTGGAGGGCAATCTCGATGCCGACGTTTCTGAGTCTGTTCCGGCAAGAGCGCTGGCCGAGAGAAATACCGCCGGGCCTGACGGCCAACTACGAGGCCTTGCACAGGTAATTGTGACGCTTCCTGAGTTTCAGCTCGCTTAAGTTTGGGAGAACACGCTATGTCATCTACCCGACGCGATTTCCTCAAGGCAAGCTTGATGGGGACAGGGCTTCTATCATTGAGCCCGCGCGTGCCCGGTTTTCTGGCCCGCTCGGTCGCCGGCGCAGCCGAGCGCGACCGCCGAGATACCATCCTGGTTGTAGTTCAACTCTCCGGCGGCAATGACGGGTTGAATGCCCTCGTTCCCTATGGTGACGATGAGTACCACAGAAATCGGCCTACGCTGGCTCTACCCGTCAAAGACCTCCATAAGATCAATTCCTACGCGGGCTTTCACCCGCGGATGAAGGGCTTCGCGCGTCTGTTCAAGAACGGACATCTGAGTGTCATCCGGGCGGTGGGCTATCCCAATTCAGACCGCTCCCATGAGCGAGCGATGCGCATCTGGCACACGGCTGCCCCAGAGCAACCCGATCGACAGACAGGCTGGTTAGGCAGGACGCTCGACAGTACATGGGATGCGCGTGATACTGATGCGCCGGCTGTGTTTGTGGGGCCTATTGCACAGCCGTTCGCTTTGAACGCTGAAGGTGTGATTGTGCCGTCCGTTACATCGCTTGAAGACGTAACGATTCGTCAAGGAGGACAGCCGTCGAAACATGCCAGCAGTCAAGATGACCTGTTGTGTTTCGTGCGATGCTGTACATCGAGAGCGTTGGCCACAAGCCAACGAATCGAGGCGGCGGCGGGCGCATCAACAGACACTGCCGAGTATCCATCGCTGCGACTTGCCGAGCATCTTCACATCGCCGCGCAACTGATTCGGGCCGATGTCGGCATTCGGATATTCTTCGTCGAAATCGGTGGCGGTGGCATCGGCGGCTTTGACAATCATGCGAACCAATTGGGCAACCATTGCGCTCTGTTGGGCCAGTTGTCTCAGTCTGTGGCGGCTTTCGTGGATGATTTGAAGCGCGACAACACTCTGAACCGGGTTCTGCTGATGACGTTCTCGGAGTTCGGCCGGACCCTCAAAGAAAACGGCCGGCGCGGCACGGGGCACGGCGCTGCTGCGCCGATCTTCCTGGCCGGCGGCAGGCTCAAGGGCGGCCTGATTGGATCACCGCCAAGCCTCACAGATTTGGACAACGGGGCCTTGAAGTTCAAGATCGACTTTCGCAGGGTCTATGCGACTGTGCTGGACCAGTGGCTCGGGTTCGATAGCCGAGTGGTACTTGGTGAACGGTTCGAATCCCTTGGCATTCTGCACGTCTGACCCATCCAGGCGGAATGCCCGTCCTCGCCCGGTTCGACTGCGGTGTCGGCTGCGCCAGCGATCGAACTGCCGACACGCGGTGCGCAAGCCAGCCGGAAGGGTCGTTGATCGGCGGGTGTTCATCGGTCCTTCTCCCACAAGTCCATTTCACCGCCCCCCCCAACGCCCGTTCGATGAGCCGCTGATGAACCGCAACCTGCCGACCACCGCGGAAGATGCCGATCACCGCGAATCATTTCACGCAGACCCGCCGAGAACACAAGGAACGACAGATATGCAGCGTCTACAAAGTGACAGTCCGTTTGGGCTGGGCACGCAGCCTGTCGCCATGAAGACGCTATTTCCTTTCGGCCGAAGCATCCTGAAGCTTCGCGATACCATCGATCGCCAGGGTCTTTCGGACGGCGAAGTAGTCCTCGCGCGACAGCGTCTTTCCCATCACGCCCAGGGCTTCGACGATCTGGGCTTCGGTCTTGATGCCGACCACCGCAACATGGATGGCCGGATGCATCAGCGTGGCGCTCAGGACCAGTTGATAGGTCGATAGCTCGTACTTCCTCGCGAGCGGTTCGAGTTCCCGCACCGCTGCGGCGATTCTCCGAAAGCGGCTGCCCTGGAAATCCGCATGATGCTTGCGAAAATCCGTGAAGGTCTCGCCGCCGGTGTACTTGCCCGTCAACAGTCCTTTGGCAAGGGGCGAGTAGACCATGACGCCGACGTTCTCCGCCTGGCAGTAGGGGAGCAGATCGTTCTCGATGTCGGTCTCGATGAGGCTGTAACGAGGTTGGACCACATCGTAGTCGCCAAAGCGCCGCTGCGCCCGAAACTGCTCCATTGTGTGGTTGCTGACTCCGTAGTGTCGAATCTTCCCCTGCTTCTTCAGTAGATCGAGGGTCTCCGCGACTTCTCCCAGCGGCGTCAGCGGATCGAACATGTGCAGCAGGTACAGGTCAATCGTCTCGATCCCCATCCGTCTCAGTTCCACCTCGCAGCGCTGCCTGATGTGCTCGGGCGAAAGGTCCGGATAGCGCGAGGCGTCCGGATTAAAATGGTTGAAGACCTTCGTGCAGATCACCAATTCATCTCGCGGCTTGCCCGCGAGGAACTCCCCGAGGACTGTCTCACCGTAGCCGTCGCCGTAGGCGTCCGCTGTGTCGAAGAAGTTGACTCCGCCGTCGAAGGCCCTGTTCATGGCGGCCAGAACCGACTCCTTGGGTACCTCGCCCCAGAACCTGGGGCTGAGCTGCCATGTGCCGAAGCACACGGGCGACACCTTCAATTCCGTATGACCCAAAACCACGCGACTACTCATCCAACATACTCCTGATTGTCTCTCTACGGGATTCGTCGCTCATGCTATCAGCCCGACCCGCCATGTTCAAGGCGCATCGCGGAATCCATAGGGCGGCTTCTTCCTCTTCTTCTTGGCGAGGTGTTTCTAAGAAATCGAAACCTGCATTTCAAGCGGGTAGACGGGGTCCTGGAGGAAGAGGATTTCCCTGGCTTCGGCTTCGGTACCCATGGTGGCCAATCGCTTCAGGCTTCGTCTGCGATCCCGTCCGGAGAACCGAGCGGCCGACAGGGCAGCTCGGACGAGGAGAGAGACCGCAGCATTGAGGATGTCGAGGTTCTCTGCCATGGTGCCTTTCCAAGTCCTCCGGAGCAGCGGGAGCCAATGCGCAAGGCATTAGGGCCTCTGTGGGAACAAAATGCCAGCGCGGAGCTCGCCAGTGTAAGTGTCTGTGAGGGAAGAGGATAGGGTGGTGTCCGGGCTGGTCCTGTTGGCGCTTGACAGGCGCAACATGTACTTCTTCATAAGGTACCTCCGTGCAATTAGACGTCTGCCCCCGCTGGCATTGCCCTTCCCCGGTGAAAGGCCCGTCCGACCGGGATTGGTCGCTGCACGTCAACAGTCCCTGCGGCCGTCAAGAGGGCCGCAGGCCTCCTTGCCCACAGCCCCTGTTTTTGTTTCGTCCGCTCAGAACGACAGGTGGGGCAACCCCCCACCCGACGCGCTGTCATGGGCCCTCCATGGGATACATGTAGCCGTAGAGCTTGTAGGTAGCTTCCGGAGGCTCGGCGGCGAAGTTCATCGTGCCGACGACCTGGAGCCTGCCGCCGTAGTCGCCTTCAGTGATGGTCAGCGTGCCCGAAAGCGTATAGAGCCCGGGCGTGGCCGTGGGTACGGCGGTCTCCTCGTCGGCGGTCGTGAAGCTGGTCCCGTCGGCGAACGTGAACGTGTGGCTGGCAGTGACGTGCTGCGTCCCGTCGGGGTCCTCGACGATCTCCGAGACAGTGACGGCGACCGTCGTCTCAAGCATGTCCGCGCCGACCATGAGCGTGGCCTGACCGGCGAACTCGGTCTCGCTGATCCCGGTGGAGGATCCCATACCTACGACCGGGAAGCCGGGGCTCGGCGCGCACGGCGCCAGCATGGGCACGCGCGTCGCTGTCATCGTGTACGGCAAACATATCCCCGGCTCCTGGCCCTCGTCGGGCAGCCCGTCACCGTCGCCGTCGGCGAAGGGAAGGTAAAAGGCGTGCGTGCCTTCACCTTCCATCGTGTTGTCGCCGGTAAAGGTCATGCGGGAGGTGAGCACGGAGATATACACAATCTCCCCTAACAGCTCGGGCGAGGTCGGCGCCGCGAGCCCGTAGCCCACCATGCTGCTCTCGTAGGCACCGTCGTCGGCGCGCACGCTGTGCCCGATATGGGTGGTCTCGAAGACCACCTCCGAAAACGCGCCGAAAAGCGTCGGACTCCACCTTCCTTCCGAAACCGTCGCGGCGTAACGCGTACCGTCGGCATCCTGGCGGGTCGCGGTCCAGAGGCTCCGGAGGACGCCGCTCGGCGTGGGCACGACGGCGATCCAGGTGCCGTCGAGCGTCGAGGCCGTCGGCACTGGCACATTCGCGCCGGCGCCGAAAACCGCGATCAACAGCAGCGCCATCAATCCCATGGCGCCAAGCGCAACAAGATTTCGTTTCGCGTACATCATCGCATCTCCTTCATCAAATCGCTGCGTCACATTGGTGGAGAGACATTCAACGTGTGGCGGATTTTCACGGTGGAGGCGGGCTTCGTTGGCCGTTCATGACGACACTCCCCTGGCACGCGAACATAAGAGGCGGCACACACTGCATTGCGTGCCGCCCCGTTCCTGCTCGCGGCAGCAGATTCTACGAGCCCGGAAGAAAGCCCGTCAATTGTGGTGACTACGTATTTGGCGTCGTCAATTTTGATGACCGCCGTCCGCACGAGACGGGGCCGACGGTGGGACAAGCCGCACCCTACCCGAAGCTCGCGGGCACGCGCCCGGGCGCGAGAGAGATATGGGGAAGCCGGCGGGATGTGCTGTATCCGGCAGCGGAGGTGCGCGCTATGGTTAGCGGGCCTTGATCAGGCTGGGCAGGCGGCCGGCGAGGCCGACGCGGTCGTCCTGGGCGATGAGGACGCCGGCGACGCCTTCGATGGCGGCGATGAGGTTGAGGGCGCTGGTGACGTCGTCGGGCGTTTGGACGAGGTTGGCGGCCCGGGTGGCGGCGGCGTCGGCTAAGGCGGCGTCCTTCGCTACGACGGTGGCCAGGTCGCAACGGCCCAAGCTCAGCGAGTGTCCCATCTTGCCCGACGAGGAGCAGACGGCAATCGGCGTGTCTTCCGGCTGCAACGAAAAGGCCAGCTTCTCGCCGAGCCTGGCCCGACCGGCGTAGAGACCGACGACCACCGGTTTGACGGCCTGGAGGTAGATGTCTCCGCCGTTGTCCACGATGACCTCGCGGGCGCCGGCGGCCAGGCCCGCTTCGGCTCCGCATTGCGCCATGGCGCCGGCGACGGCCGCCATGGGGCCGATGCCGACCCGCGCCGCGGCCCGGGCCATGCGGCGCGCCACCCCGGGCGCATCGGCACGCAACTCTATCGGTTCCAGCGCCGAGCCAAAAGCCGGATGGCGCTCGATGTACTGCTCGAGGAGCCGCCGCTGCCGAATGATCTCGTCCGTAACGGCGTCGAACTTCTCGCAACAGATGCGGAAAGCCGCCTCGCGATACGTAAAGGCCTGATACGTTCGATTGCCAGCCATAGCAAGTCGTATCAAATCCGAAGTACGAAATCCAAAACCCGAAACAAATTCAAAACACGAAACCCCAATGACCAAAACCTTGTAGCGCTGCGATTGGCAACCGTCTTGAATTTCGAATTTGAGTGATTCGTACCTCCTTCGGACTTCATGCTCAGGATTTCGGATTCTGTCGGCAGCATTGCGGATTCGCAACAGCGGAATCCACGGCCTCCCGACCCGCAGTCCGCCACTTTCCGGCCGCGCGAGCGGAAAATAGCAAATCGTCAATCTGAAATAGCAAATTAGAAGGCCGACGCGCAGGCGCCGAACGGGCAGACGCGGATGCACGCCAGACACTCGATGCACTTAGCCTCCTCGTAGATCACCTCGCGCGTGGTCGCGTCGCCGATGTGCAGGGCCCCGGTCGGACAATGGGGCACGCACTGGCCGCAATGCGTGCAACGTTCCTCGTCGCGCGTGACGCCCTTGCCCGTCGTGTTGATCGTGACGTTGAACGTCTTGACGAAGTCCATCCCGCGCTCGATGTCGGCCTCGGTGCCGGTCACGTCCAGCACGAGGTAGCCTTCCTCCTCGGGCGTGACCTTGGCGCGGTACACGTTGACGACGAGATTGTGGTCTTTCACCAGATGATAGATGATCGGCTTCTCGCACTCGCAGCGCGGAAAGAACAGCATCAGCTTCTTGGTAACGGTTTCGCTCATGACGGCTTCTCTCTTATCTCGAGCGATTTCATGCTCGTATCCTTCGGCAGCGGCGCGATGGGCCGGCTCAACGGGAAATCGCCGCGTTTGATCTCGTCGGCCAGCAGGTGAGCGACCTCCACGGCCTTGTAGTAGGACGACAGGGAGCCGACGGGCACGTTGCGGCCGTCGACCTCGATTTCGCCGCGGCGCAACTGTTCGTAGCTGACGTGGCAAAGGACCCGGCCCGTCTTCTGCGGATAATCCGAGCCGTAGTCCACCACGGGGGCGAAAATGTCACGGTCGCGGACGCAGGTGCGCTGCAGCACGTCGGCGCTGAGGATGGGGATGGGAACGCCGACGCCCAGCGCCAGCGACACCCCGTATCCGCGCAGGCTCACGCCGCGTACGAACTCCGCACGCATCTGCTTCATATCGGCGGTCAGCGCCAACGTGCCGGCGCCTTCGGTGGGAACGCCCGCCTCGGTTCGCTCGCAAACGCCGGCGTGCTGGGTCCCCTCGGCGTAGACGTGCCCGGGCGCGCCCGCCAGCCACACCGCGCTTCCCACGCCGAGCGTGTCGTAATACGGATCGTTCAGCAGCGGGGACAACTGCCCGGCCGAGCTGTAGCTGGCGTTTTGGCGCTGGGGCTCCAGAACGCCCATGTAGGTGTAGATCGTACGATCCGAATCGTTGACCGCCACGTTGTAGTTCTGGTAGCAATTGCGCGGATTGACCATGACCGCCTGGTTCAGGTCGTCGATCGTGAAGTACGTGCGCATCTCGCGGCGCGGATAATCGTCCGTCCCGTAGGACAGGGCGAAGAGTTGCAGCGTTTTGCCGGCGACGAGGTCCTCGATGACGTGCCCGCCACCGTAGCGGAACTCGCCCGGATAGTACATGTTGGCCGGGTCGCCGTGACGCAGTTGCGTCGCGCCCAGGTAGACGTCCACCGCCGCGATCCCGGTGTAGACCAGAACGTCCTCGATCCATGCTTCCGACATGCGAATCTTGGGCTGGGAATGTCCGAAGTTCAGGAAACACCCGGACGAGCACATGGCCCCGAACGTGGCGGTGGTCACGACGTCCACTTCTTCGGCCGCCGCTTCGAGGCCTTTCTTGTCCACGTAGTCGGCGATCTCATCGGCGCTCAGCACCACCGCCTGCCCCGAGGCGATGCGATCGTTGATCTGTTCGTACGTCTTCATGCTCTATCCCATCGTCACGAAAAAACACCCCCCACCCGGCGCAGGCCAGCGCCCTTGACGCCCCATTCTATACCCGAGAAACGTCCCTGTGAAAGGGTATTTTACCGGCCGGCGCCGACGACGTCCACACAGACGAAGTCGCCTTTGGCGTTGCGGGCATAGATTCTGCCGTGGGCCAGGACCGGCGCGGTCCAGCACTTGCCCTTGGGCAGGATTTGGGCCCGCGCCAGAACGTTGAACTTCTGCGGATCGGCCTTGGCCACCACCAGCTCGCCCTTGTCGCTCATCAGGATCATGCGTCCGTCGGCGCTCATGATCAGCGAGCCCTTGCCGATGCTCTTGTCCTGCCACTGCTCGCTGCCGTCGTCGAGCTTGATGCACGTGAAGATCTTCTCATCGAAGCCATAAAGGTAGCCGTCGCGCAGGATGGGGCAGTTGAGTTGCATGGCCATGGCCTTGTTTTCCCAGACCTTTTTGACGTCGCCGGCATTGACTTCGAGCAAGGCGCAGCCCCGGCCGTAGCCCGAGCAGATGAAGACCCGGTTGCCGGTGACGACCGGATCGGGGGCGTTGACCTCGTACTTGGTCTTCCACGGGAATTGCCAGAGCTTCCTGCCGTCGGACGGCTTGACCGCAAAGAGCGTGACCTCGCCGAAGATCGCCAGGCTGTCCTGCCCGTCCATCGTGAAATGCACGGGTGTGGCGTACCCGCACTTGCCCTTGCCGTTGTCCCAGACGAGGTCTCCGGTTTTCTTGTTCAGCGCCACCCCGGTCGAGCCGACGTTGAGGTACAGCCTGTCGCCGACGATCAGCGGCGAACTGGAGAAATGCCACGTCGGCAGCGCAAAGCCCATCTCCTTGTTGAGCTGCTTGTGCCAGACCACGTTGCCGGTCTTGGCGTCCAGGCAGAACAGGTCGCCCATCTTGCTGAGCGTGTAGACCTTGGCCGCGTCCACGGTGGGCGACGAGAGCGTGCCGCCCTCGTAGTACTTCGGTTGCAGCGGACAGGGATAGGAATGCTTCCAGAGCTCGGCGCCGGTTTGGGCGTCGAAGCAGTAGACCACGTCGGTATTGGTCGGCTTGCCGGTGTTGCCCATGGTGTAGACGCGCCCGTCGGCTACGGCGGTGCAGGTAAAACCGATGCCGACCGATTTGGTCCAGAGTTTCTTGGGCCCCGCGTCACCCCAGTCGCAGCTCCAGTCGGTCTCGGCCGTAATGCCGTTGTGATTGGGTCCCCGGTAATTCGGCCAGTCGGCCCCGGCCGCCGGTCCGGCAGCCGCCGCCGAAACCACCAGGACCACCAGCGCAACAGTCGTGCCTCGTCGAATCCTCGTCATTGTGCATCCTCCCTACAAGCCTGCCCCATTGTTTTCGTGCTGCTACATTAGCCGGACCATTATAGCCGCCCCGGTCGCGGCCTCAACACTTCTCTGGACAATTTGCCGCAACAGTGAAGCTCGTAGCGACGCGCGCCTCGAATCCCCGAAAGTACGACAGGTGTTTGTTTGCGACGCGAGGGAGGGCAAAAAGGCGGCTTGCCCCCTTCGCAGGAATCTGCTATTCCATCGGGCACTCGACACCGTCGCGTAGCTCCAAGGGGCCCCGCATGACGCGAACCTGTATCGGGAGGTAGAAGATGGTGAGCAAGAACATGTTCTCGAAGGAATCTGCATTGATGTTGCTGGTCGCGCTCGCATTGTCCCTGCCTGCGCCGGCGGCGGACCACAAGAAGGCCGCCCAACGTACAAAGGGCGTTTTGAGCGAGGCCTCGTACCGAGGCTTGCGCCCGGGCAAGTTCATGACCCGATGGCTCATCCTGGGCCCGGTCCCGGTCTTCGCCGACGAGGCCGCCGGCAAAGACCCACAGGACCAGAGGAAGGCCTTCGACGCCGATCCGTTTTCGGTCGAGCGCTTCCGGGCGAAGATCAAGATCGAAGGTCGGCAGCACGAGTGGAGACCGCTGGCCTGCGAAGGCGACAGCGTGAATCTGGTCGAGGCGCTGGGAGCGAAGGACTATGCCATCGCCTATGCCTGGGCCCGGATCAACGTGGCAAGCGAAAGGGAAGCCCTGCTCGGCATCGGCAGCGACGACGCCGTGAAGGTCTGGCTCAACGGCGAGCTGGTTCATGAAAACTGGGCCCAGCGTCCCTGCGCCAAAGACAGCGATCTCGTTGGCGTGACGT
>Ga0272442_10006188_pt1 | contig 15846 bp, 11 predicted proteins | sample SSMForm2O_FD_200262 | JGI IMG/M metagenome (GOLD analysis project Ga0272442, IMG submission 200262) | Marine sediment archaeal communities from Little Sippewissett salt marsh, Falmouth, MA, United States - SSM-Form-2O | ecosystem: Environmental > Aquatic > Marine > Wetlands > Sediment ...
AAATGGGCAGACGCTTCCACTTGATATAGACGACAGCGCCGAGGAAACCGCCGATGAGGCCGCCGTAGAAGACCAGGCCGCCACTCCAGATATAGAAGGCCCGGTAGAGGTGCCGGATTTCGTCGTATTGCAGGATATAGTAGGCTTTCGCGCCGACGAGCCCACCGAAAAAAGCCCACAGTCCCCCGATGGGCGTAACAGGATACGGGTTTTCGAGCTTATAGTTCTCTCGTACGGCCAACAAAACGCTGGTGAGAAACGCAACGGCCGCGGCCACTGTGTACGTATGGAACTCGAAAATGCCGATGGATAGTAGCGTTGGATACATGGACGACTCCGGTGCACCGGGGTCGGGTTGTGTTCTGGCGCGCTTCCGGCCCGATTCACTGCCCCGAAACCGGCTTGGCCTTGCTGGCAATACGGCCCCGCGTCGCCGCGAGGCATCCGCCCAACAAGCCAAGAATCAGTAGGTTCCCTTTTGTTCCTGCCGTGAATCCCGGCGGGGAAACGGCAGCGGCTTGCGGCACCTGATCGCGAGCATAACCCAGTTGCACGAAGCCCGAATGCCTCACGAGCAGTTCGATGTACGTCTTCCCCTTGGATTCCCGGATTTTGGGGGAGGACACAAGCCAGCCCTCGACGTGGCTGGCCGGGTACCACCGGGCATCGCCCCCGGCGCCCTGGAAATAGTAGGGTTGTAGCGCCGCGGCGCGGGCTCCCACAGGCACGGGCAGCCATACGCACAACGGCTCGACAAAGACCCCTTCGGGGCCTATGCGGTAGACTGATCCCGCCCCCAGGGCCAATACCGGTACGTCCCCGTTCGCCACTTCAATCCCGCCAGCGCCCCGATCCCCCTTCGCACGGTTTGCCTCGATGTGGAATGCGCACGTGACGGGTCCCGCCGGGACGCCGCCAGCCGTCATGGCACCGATGGTCAAGGTGACGGTTTCTCCGGTGCGCCAGGGAAGAGCCGGACTACAAGTGACCCAGCCGTCTCCCGGTCCGGCCGGCACCCAGGCCAGCACGGCCGAATCGAAGCCATCTGCCCCGCACTCGGCCCATATGCTCGCGGGGTCGATGGGTTCGGCCGCAGAAAGGCGGGCCGCAAGCTGGGACCCGGGCGCCGCAAGCTGGCAGCCGCCGGTCTTCCTCGCTTTCGGAAATACCGTGGCCTGGGTCCGTGCGGCGGACTCCAGCGACTTGACGGCCCCGCGGAACCCTTCCGCCGGCGGCGTGCTGTATGCACCTTCACAGCCCTGCGCCGTCCGCGCCTTCACCCAGTAGTTGTAGCGGACAAACTGATATTCCGGCGCCTGGAAACAGCCCCCCAGATCGAGGATCGCTGGCGCCTCGGCCGTGATATCAAGGAAGGAGGTGGCGGTCTGCCATTGCTCGCCCAGCGGGGTGGCAGCATTCGCGTCGGTGCCGGTACTGCGGTAGACCCGGTACTCGGCACCGGCATCGGCAACGGCGGTCCAGGTGACCAGAACCCCGTCGGGACGGTCCTGCGAAGCGCTCACGTTACCGGCCGTACCCGCGGCTTGACAACCCAGGGTTATCTCGCCGTCATTCAAGACAACCGGCAGGTCCTGTGCCGCGGCGCTCGAGGCCGTCGAGCAGACGCTCTCGCCGCCCAGAATGACAGGGTCATCCTCCCCGACCCCGTCCAGGTCCAGTATGTCGCCTTCAACGGCGAAGGGCCGCACGCGGAAGGCCACGGTTAGGATTTGGCCATTGGGGATGGGCGTGGTGTTGGCCCCTGCGATCGCGATGCCGATGACGCCTTCGGCATGGATTTCCGTATCAATCACCTTACCCGCATCGGTGACGGCCTGCTCGGAACGCACGGCCGTGGTGATCGTAATGACATTGCCCTCGCCATCACGCAGGGGTTCGCCGTCCAGCCCCCGCTGAACCATCTCATAGAAGTCGTCGACGGGCTCGACCTTCACGGGATCATAAGCGATGAAAAAAATCAGTACCGCCGGGATATCTGCGGTGTAGCTGAGGTCAACGGGGATTTCGACGGCATCGCCGATATTGGTGAGGCCGCTGCCAATACCAACGGTGACGGCGGCTGGCGTGGCGGCGCCGAGCATCAGCAGGACGCCCAAAAGCCGCAAGCACCGCGCCACGGAGACCGGAATGGCCCCAAGCTTTGACCGCGTATATCCGCTGCCCAACCCGTAGCCCGCATGGTCCGTCATGATACGATCTCCTCTGTCACCGGTGGCAAAAGGGCCTTTTATACCCCTGCCACGACTATAGGCCAGAACCGTGTTCCGGCGCAAGGCAGATTCTGCTCCCGCAACGAAGCCGCCGAGGGGCCGCCGGTGACGCGAGCGAGACTTGTGCCTTCTCGCATCTTGCGTGTACGATCAGTGGGACGGCCTCTGCGGGGTCCTCGTATACTTCGAAGGACCGGCCCGAGGTCAAGGCTGCCCAATAACGATGATTCAGGTTATCTGTTCCCACTGTGGTCTACGCATCCTCGTCCCTCCAACGGTACAAGGAAAACGGGGGGTCTGTTTCAATTGTGGGCAGCCCCTGGAAATCCCGAGCGCCCTGAGTCTCTCGAAGCGGGCCAGTCTCGCTTTCGAACGGGGGGACCGCGTGGCCGAACGCTACGTGATCGAGGAGCCCGTGGGACAGGGCGGGATGGGCGTGGTCTATCGGGCCCATGACACGCTGGTGGACGAGACCGTGGCCCTCAAATTTATGAATCCCAGCATGTTGCGCACCGAAAAGGGTCAACGCTTATTCATTCAAGAGGCCCAGATCGCCCGCCGGTTGCGCCACGAGAATATTGTGGCCGTCCATGACGTAAGTTGGACGAACGAGGGGATCCTGTACCTTTCGATGGAGTTTGCCCAAGGGCAATCCCTGCGCAACCTCTTGCGCAGACACCGCAACGAACGCCGCCTTGTGGATGTCCGGCTTGCCGTGACCTATCTCAAGCAAATCCTGGCGGCGCTCGAGTTCGCCCACCGGACCGTCGTGCACAGGGACATGAAGCCGGAGAATGTGATGCTGCTGGCCAGCGAGCGGGTAAAGGTGCTCGACTTCGGCCTGGCCAAGGCCGTGCACGAGGAATTCCTGGAAGCCGGGGGGGAGACGGAGCCCAAGCGCCCGAAGCGGATGGTGGGTACCCTAGCCTACGCCGCCCCGGAACAGAAACGCTTGCAGGCGGTGGACCTGCGCGCCGATATCTACGCCGTTGGACTGTTGATGCACGAATTGCTCACGTTGCGCACCCCCATGGACGAACCGGTGACGGTCGAACGCGTCCGGAACGACGTGTCGCCCTCATTGCTGGCCGTGTTGAAGAAGGCGCTGGCCGAGGGAAAAGAAAAACGGTGGCAGTCCGCCCGCGAGTTCCGCGTGGCCCTGCACGACGCCTTCGAGGAGTCCTACCGGCGCGGTGTCACGCAAATCGAGGTGGACGGCCGTGCAGAGCAGGTCTCGACAAAGGGGATGGTGTGCCTCGAGGGCGGCAACTTCCTGATGGGGAATAATGAGGTCCGGGAAGAAGCCCCGGAGCATGAAGTACATGTGGAAGCATTCTGGATGGACGCCTGCCCCGTGACGGTCGAACAGTACGAGGCCTACCTGAAAGCCACGGGAAATCCAGAACCCAAATTCTGGCACGACCCCCAGTACAACGGGCCGAAGCAACCGGTGGTGGGCGTCTCCTGGGCGGAAGCCAATGCCTATGCGCAGTGGGCCGGCAAATCGCTGCCCACCGAAGTGCAGTGGGAATTCGCTGCCCGCGGCAAGGAAAACCGCCGCTATCCCTGGGGCAACTTGCCACCGGACACCACATTGGTCAATTTCGCCGACTACCTGGGCATGCCGTCGATCGTTACCATGCACGAAGACGGACGCAGCCCCGACGGCATCTATGACCTGGCGGGCAACGTGATGGAATGGACACTCGACGCCTTCGTGCCGTATAACGCCGCCCACCAGAAGCAAGAGATCCACAGCAATGAGCCGCGCCGCGTCGTGCGGGGCGGCTGCTTCAGTTCGCCGCGGGACGACCTCACTTGCACGGCCCGCAAGGGCCTGTTCCCAGAGGCGCACCTGGTGACGGTAGGTTTCCGGTGCGTCTTGAAGGCAGAGAAATAGCGGTATCCGCCGGCTGAAGTCTTGATGCTGCCCTCGGGCAGCCCACAATCACGGAGATCGGAAACGTATGGTGAGCCTACGAACTCGATACGGGGGCCTCGTGCGCAAAGGAGCCATTGCGCTGGTCTTGGCTGGCGTGCTGACCGGTTGCCAAACACTGCCCCAGCCCGCTCCGTGCCGGGATGCCAGCGGGATACACGCCTTCTACTACACCTGGTACGGCAATCCCAAAAACGACGGCCATTGGCGGCACTGGAATCACAACGTCATCCTACGGGAAGGGGGCGGCCAGGCCTATACCCCGCCCGAAGACATCGGGGCGAACTTCTATCCGGCCAACGGCCTCTACAGTTCGAGCAATCCTGCCGACCTGAGGATACACATGACGCAGATGAAAGACGCGGGCGTGGGCGTGGCCGCGGTAACCTGGTGGGGGCCGGGTGACTACACCGACGAGGTGCTGCCAAAGGTCTTCGATGCGGCGGCCGCGCAGGGCATCCAGGTTTGCTTCCACATCGAACCTTTCCCCGGCCGTACGGCGGCCGCGACACGCAACGCCTTGGTGTATCTGCTCGACCGCTACGGCGCACATCCCGCCCTCTACCGCTACCGGGGCCGCCCCCTCGCCTATATCTACGACTCGTACCTGGTACCCGCCAAGGAATGGGCCACCATCCTGGCGCCGGAGGGCGTGAATACCATCCGCGGGACCGCCTACGACACGGTCATGATTGGTCTGTGGGTGAAGAAGGGCGATGGCCGCTTCATGGAGAAGGGACACTTCGACGGCTTCTACACCTACTTCACACCGGACGGTTTCACCTACGGCGCCACCCCGGCGAACTGGCCGGTTTTGGCACAATGGGCACAAGAACACGGCCAACTCTTCATCCCCAGTGTGGGGCCGGGTTACGACGACACGCGTATTCGTCCTTGGAACACGGTGAATCAACGTGCCCGGGAAAACGGGGCTTATTATGACCGCCTGTTTGCAGCGGCCCTGGCCGTTGACCCCGCAATTATCTCGATAACCTCGTTCAACGAATGGCACGAGGGTACGCAAATCGAGCCGGCCATGCCGAAATCCATCGAAGGCTACACGTATCTCGACTACGAAGACCGTGCGCCCGCCTGGTATCTCGAGCGAAGCCGCTATTGGGCGGAGCGCTGGCAGAAGGATCTGCCTTGAAGGAGACACGTCCCAATCAAGACTTGCGGGAGGTCGATCCACCATGACGCTGCTGTTGCCGATGGCGTTGATGTTGTGGATCAATGCCCCGGTGGCGCCAGAACTCTCCTACCACCTGACGGCGCGGCCATGGAAACCCTTGGAAACACCGCAGGCGGCCTATCTTGACGCTGTCGAGGACCTCTGCCGCTTCGCCGCGAAGCATCAAAACGCGGACGGGGCCTTTGTGGATCCGCTGCTGCAACGCGAACACCAGTATGCCACCCCCTACTTCGCGTTTGCCGTGGGACTGCTCGTGCAGGAGGGCCGGGCGATGGACCTGCTGGCGAAGGGCGTGCGCGCGATGGACCACGCCACCGCGTGCATGTCCAAGGGGCCCCGCGCGATTCCGGACGGACATGGCGAGTTCTTCCTCGCGCCGTTGGCGGGGGCCTTGGAACTCTACAGCAAACACGTGCCCGCCGACACAATGAGCCAATGGCGCGCGCGCTTGGCGGGGCCCCTTCTGGACGTAATCGAAGGCCCTGGCGCGCGTATCAACAATTGGCGCACCTATGCCATGAAAGGCGCATGGTCTCGATATCGAGCCGGGCTGGCGGAGCGGGATGTTGCCGTTTCATTTATCGAGGACGCTTGGCTGCATCGCACGCAGCGGGAACGCATCGCGGCGGACCGGTGGGCCCTTTATCAGGACTGGAGCAGCGATCCGCAGTCGCACGCGGTCGAGGCGGTGGGCCGGGGAAACCTCTTGGGCTTGTTGGCGGCAGGTTATGACGGCGATTCGGCACCGGCCATGTGGGGCCTGGTCCGGTGCGGTACGCGCACATCGTTGTTTCTGCAGGACCCGTCGGGCCAATGCCCGCCCAACGGCCGAACCGACGATCACGTGTTTAATGACGTGCTATACCAACTCCTCTTCGAGACGATGGCGGAAACGCTGTGGCAAGAAAAAGACCCGTGGCAGGCCGGCCAGTACCGGCGGGCGGCCCTGTTGAGTTTCTCGAGCATTGCACGGTGGCGCCGGACGGAGGAGCCCTGGCAGGGGATGTATTCGATCACGAAAAATCATTTCGACCCGGCGGAACGCGTGGGGTATCAGCCCGCGAGCAACATCGGCAATTACAGCGGGGCCGTGATGTACCATCTCGCCGAGGCGTACCGGATACGGCAAAGCGACATCCCCGAACGGCCCGCCCCGTGCGAAATTGGCGGCTATGTGCTCGAGATGGATGCCCGTTTCGGCAGCGCCGTGGCCAATGCGGGCGGAATGCAACTCTTCGCGAACCTGCGCGGCGATACGGTACCGAAATACGGGACCTACTGGACGCCCTTGGGCGTGGTGCGGTTCGCGCGGATGGGTTGGGACAGCCGGCTGGGGCCCTCGGACGGCGTCCGTGACACCCGAAGCAGAGAGGCACTGACCTTCGGCCCCGCGTGGAAGGAGGCGCGGGGCAGGTGGGTGACGCTGGCGCAGAAGGCGAAGGATTACCAGGGCACGCTGCGGGTCGATTTCGTCCATCCGCTGCTGGTGCGCTGCACCATTCTCTATCATTCGGTAACCGGCGTCGGCGGCCCCTCGTTCTACCACGATTTCGTGATCACGCCGGATGGCGTGCTCGCTACCTTGCATGCCCCGCAGGAGGTGGAATGCGGCGTATCGCTGCCGATCCTCGAGAATGACGGACGGCCCTTGCAGGTGACGCGGTCCGAGGCCATGATCTCGGTATCCTATGCCGAGGGCGAGGATGCGCAGCATTTCATTGTTCTTGGGCCGGGAGCACGTATCGAGGAGGCGGGCGACCCCATCCGCAGCAGCTACGGGTGGCTACGCCCCCTTCGGGCCCGGGCGGACGGGACACCGCTGCGGGTTTTCGTGTATCCCAGCAGCCCCGGCGATCCGGCCGCGCACATGGTCCGCGACAGTATTACGTTGACGGAAACGGGTTTCCGCTCCGTGCTCGGCCGGGTCGAGGGCAACACCTATGTGGGGCGCACGGCCGCGGGCGGAGCAGCGGACGGCATCGATTTCGACGGCGATGGCCAACGCGAGGTGGCCTGGGACGCACCCTGCGGATTCCTGCTCCAACGGGACGGCGACCGCGTGAACGCAGCAGAAACCGGCCACGCGGTCACCGGAGCGATAACGGGGCGGAGGGTCTCATTCGAGTCATTCACGCCACTGTATGGGTTGACCCCATGACCCGGCAGCGGTGCGAAAAAGTTGCTAAGCCACGGGTAAAGACGTTAAGCTTCCCGGATGTGTCTCCATGAGTTGCGGCGTGTGACCGCGGCTCTCCCCCAATACGGCATTGGGCAGCATGCCGCTCCTAGACGATGACCATAAGGAACAACCCATGAGAAAACATGTATTCTTGGCCACCCTGTTAACACTGGGCGTCCTGATGATACCGGTTTATGCACAGGAAGGTTCGGAGACGGCGAAAGAGAAAAGCGCGGTCGAGCTGCAAGACGAGGCCGACCGCATCAGCTACAGCATCGGCGTCCAGGTGGGGCTCAGCATGCGGGGACTGGCCGCCGACCTGAAGATGGAGGTGTTCGTGGCCGCCATCCAGGATGTGATGGATGGCAAGGAATTGGCCATGGAACAAGCGCAGATCCGGGAGACCATGATGGCCCTGCAGACGAAAATGAAGCAGGAACAACAGGAGAAGCGCCAGCGTGATGGGGAAGAGAACCTGGTGAAGGGGAAGGCTTACCTGGAGGAAAATGCCAAGAAGGAAGGGGTGAAGATCACCGAAAGCGGGCTGCAGTACAAGGTCATCGAAGAGGGTTCTGGGGATAACCCTGGCGCGGACGACCGGGTGAAGGTCCATTACCGGGGCACACTCATCGACGGGACGCAGTTCGACAGTTCGTACGATCGGGGCGAACCCGCCGTTTTCGGCGTGACCCAAGTGATCCCAGGCTGGACGGAAGCGCTGCAGCTCATGAAACCGGGGGCGAAGTGGGAGTTGTGTATCCCCTCGGACCTGGCATACGGCCCGAATGGTCAACGTACCATTCCTCCGAATGCCGTGCTCCTGTTCGAGGTGGAATTGATCGAAGTGGTGAGCACGGGCGAAGTGACCATTCCGAAATAGCCGCATTCCACGGACTTTTCAGGGGCAGCCCTCCGGCATCACGGAGGGCTGCCCCTTCTGCGTTTCGGGGGCAGGGCCTTTCTCGGGCTTGGCGGTCAGCCCCAACGCGGCGATGCCGCTAACCCTCGGTGAGCCACGCGAACGCGAAGCGATGAAACACAATGCTTTCGTAGGGATCGGCCTGCCCGGCCTCGTACAGGATGGCAATCACGCCATCGGGTAATGCCGCCAAGCACGAATAGGCCGAGGGTCCCTCGTGCAGGACCCGCGCGATGGGCCAGGTTTCGCCTTCATCATGACTGGCCTTGACCGTCATGTTCATCCGGTCCTCCCGATTGGCCGGGTTCGAGAAGAGTAGCCGGTTCGTCCCCTCCCCCGCCGGTCCGGCCAAGCTATGCCGAATTAGACTGGCCTGGCAGATGGGCTCGGGCAGGGCCGCGTCGTGGCGGACAGCGGACCAGATCATGCCGCCGTCCTCGCTGATGGACACGCCCCGGGTCCGTTGGCTGCGATCATAGTTGCGCATATTGAGCATGACGCGGCCGTCGGCGAGTTCGACGGCTTGACACTCGTTCACCTGGTCCGTGGGCGTGCTTCCGCCCAACCGCCAGGTCTCGCCGTGATCGTCGGAGTAGATCACGTGTGAGTAGTACTTCTGGGTCCCGGCCTCGATATGGTCGCAGGGAACGATGAGACGCCCTTGGTGGACACCCCGCTCGAGTTGGATACCGGTGCAAGGGCCGGTGGCATACCACGTCCACTGGGCTTCTTTGACATCCCCCGTGATTTCCTCGGGTTTGGCCCACGTCTTGCCGTCGTCTTGTGAAACGGAGACGAAGACGCGGCGGGTGTCTTCGCTCTCTTGTTTGATGATTTGGCTTTCCCGGTCTGTACCGAGATTCCAGGTCATCAGCAGCCAGATGATGCCCGTGTCTTGATCCACCACGGGGCAAGGATTACCGCAGGTGTTCTCCTGATCGTCCCAAACCACCTGCTGGGGGCTCCAGGTAGCCCCGCTATCTTTGGAGCGCTTGACCAGCATATCGATATCACCAGTGTCCGACGACGAGCCCTTGCGGCCCTCGCAGAAGGCCAGCAGCGTGCCGGATTTCGTCACCAGGAGCGCAGGAATCCGGTAGGTGTCGTAGCCGTCTTCGCCGCTCACGTAAAGCGGGTTGCCAGCGGGCAAGACATTCGAGGCCGCACCGGCGCTTAGGAGCACCATCAAGGGAACAAAGCCTGCCAGGTTCATGGGGATGTCCTTCCTGTTCTGCTTCAGCGTTTCGCCGGCGCCATTATGGATGCCTTGGATTCCGGCGTCAATCTGTTATGATGAGCGGCCCTGGTTGACGCGAAAGACAGATCTTCTACACGGTTCATGCGCACGCGGCTTCGCTGCATAGGGAGAGGAACGAATGACCCGAGGCGGATGGCGAACGATCGAAATGATGCTGGCCGTGGTAGCGCTGCTTGTGGCGACTTGGACGTATGGAGCGCACGAGGCGGACGAGGCACGCGAGGAGTTGGTGCGGCTCGACCCGAACATGGCCGCCCCCAGTCCCGGCGGTGAGTTCTTGTGGTACGACGCGCGGGCAGTGGGGGTCGAGGGCCGGGCGTGGGAGGCGACAAAATCGTTCTACGACCGCTTGCCGGCCAAGGCGGAGACGGTGGTGCGGGAGCCCGTCTGGAAGCTCAGCCTGCACTCGGCGGGCATGGCGGTACATTTCGTGAGCGATTCAAACCGTATCGCGGCGCGATGGACCGTGCGCAACGGGAACCTGGCCATGCCGCACATGCCGGCCACCGGCGTGAGCGGGCTCGACCTCTACGTGAAAGACCAGGGCGTCTGGCGCTGGCTCGGCACAGGCCGCCCCGACCAGTCTCCCACAAACGAGAAGACCCTGGCCACGGACATCCCGCACGGATCCCACGAGTACCTGTTGTATCTGCCGCTCTACAATGGCATCGAGTCGCTCGCGATCGGTATCCCGAAGGGGGCCGCGCTGGCCAAGGCCCCGGCACAGCCTAAGCCGTTGTGCATGTACGGCACGTCGATCACGCACGGGGGATGCGCGTCGCGGCCGGGCATGGCCTATCCCGCACTGCTGGGCCGGCGCTTGGGCTATCCCGTGATCAATTTGGGCTTCTCCGGGAACGGCACCATGGATCCCGAGATGGGCGAACTGCTGGCCGAGCTGGACGTGTCGGCCTACGTGCTGGACTGTGCTCCCAACATGGACCCCGCCCTGTTGTCCGAACGCGTGGTACCCTTCGTGCTGGCGTTGCGCAAGGCCCGCCCGGAAACGCCGATTGTGTTGGTCGAGAACATCGCCTACCAACAAGGGGCGTTCCTGCCAAAATCGCGGGAGAGCTACGAGAACAAGAACCAGGCCGTCCGCGCGGCCTACGACACCTTGATGGCGGAAGGGATCGGTGGTCTCTTCTACGTCGAAGGAAAGACCCTGCTCGGGACCGACGGCGAGGCGACCGTGGATGGCACGCACCCGACAGACCTGGGCTTCATGCGGATGGCTGATGCCCTCGAACCGGCCCTGCGCCGGTGCCTGGGGCTGTAGACAACGCGGCCGTGGTGCCGAACACAAAGGAGTACTGCCGATGCCCTTGATTGATATGCCCTTGGCGGAACTGCAGCAATACCGGGGAGTAAATCCACGTCCGGACGATTTCGACGCCTATTGGGAGGCCGCTCTCGAGGAAATGCGGGGCACAGATCCGCAGGTCGAGCTGGTTCCGAGCGAATTCCAAACGCCCTACGCCGAATGCTTCCACTTATACTTCACGGGCGTGCGCGGCGCCCGCGTACATGCCAAGTACTTGCGCCCCAAGAACCCGCCGGAAGCGAAACATCCGGCGGTCTTGCAGTTCCACGGCTACAGCGGGTCGAGCGGGGATTGGTCGGAGAAACTGGGCTACGCGGCGCTGGGTCTTTCGGTGGCCGCGATGGACTGCCGCGGCCAGGGCGGGCTGTCGGAAGACGTGGGCGGCGTGAAAGGCAACACGCTGCGGGGCCATATCATCCGCGGCCTAGACGGCACGCCCGACCAGTTGATGTACCGGCAATTGTTCTTGGATACCGCGCAGTTGGCGTCCATTGTGATGGGCCTGCCCGAGGTCGACGCGGCGCATGTCGGGGCGATGGGCATGTCGCAGGGCGGCGGCCTGACGCTGGCCTGCGCCGCACTCGAACCCCGCATCCAGCGCCTGGCGCCGATGTGCCCCTTCTTGTGCGATTACCGGCGGGTCTGGGAGATGGACCTGGCCCTGAACGCCTACGAAGAACTGAAGGACTATTTCCGCCGCTTCGATCCCTGTCATGAGCGGGAGCGGGAGGTGTTCACGCGGCTGGGTTACATCGACTGCCAGCACCTGGCGCCGCGGATCCGCGGTGAGGTGATGATGGCCGTGGGCCTGATGGACGAAATCTGCCCAGCCTCAAGCCAGTACGCTGCCTTCAACAAGATCACCGCCCCCAAGCAGGCCATGGTCTATCCCGATTTCGCCCACGAGGGCTACCCCGGCTTCATGGACAAAGCCTTTCAGTTCATGGCGGGGCTGTGACGAAGCCTGCGCGGATAATGGGCTTTGACCGCCGTCTCTGTGGCCGCTATACTTCCTCGGTTCCGCCCGCGATGGGTGCGTAGGACGACGCGAGGTGTTTCTGATCAAAGGAGTGTTCACAAGAATGAAAACCAAGACTCTGGAACCTGCCTTTCGCAACGTGAAGAAACTGTACTTTGCGGGTATGTTGATGGCCGTCTGCCTGGGCCTGGCTACGGCCATGGCGACACCGCTGGACGATTATGTGGCCACACCCGACCCGGCCTATTCGTATGACGCGAAGCCGGTCCAGGTGACGGAGACGGATGCCTACATCGGCAGCGTCTATCACCTGGTCTCACAGGAGTGGCTGACACCGGCCGACGTGGACCGCACGAAGTGGGAACACGATGTGGTGGTCGTGGTGCCGAAGGAAGTGAAGTTCTCGAAGGCCCTCGTCTTCATCGATGGCGGCAGCAACCGTCCCGGCGCCAAGCCGGCCAAGGTAAACGATGCGCTGGCACAGGTGGCGGTCATGACAAATTCGGTATTGGTCGATGTGAAGCAGATCCCGAATCAGCCGCTGCATTTCACGGGCGAGCAGGAAGAGCGCTACAAGGAGCGGGGCCGCTCGGAAGACGAACTGATTGCCTACGGCTGGGACAAGTTCCTGGTGGGCGGAGACCCGATCTGGCTGGCGCGCCTGCCGATGACCAAGGCCGTGGTAGGCGCCATGGACATGGTGCAGAAGGAAAACCCGTCCATCGACGGGTTCTTCGTGGCGGGCGGCTCGAAGCGGGGCTGGGCCACCTGGACCGTGGCCGCGGTGGACAAGCGCGTCGTGGGCATCGCACCCGCGGTGATTGACGTGCTGAACGTGGCGAAGTCATTGGACAACCACTTCGGCGCCTATGGCTTCTTTGCGCCGGCCGTGGGCGATTACGTGGACATGAAAATCCTGCCGCGGCGGCACACGCCGGAGTTCAAGAAACTGGAAGCCATTGTCGATCCGCTCAGCTACGCCGACCGCCTGACAATGCCGAAGTACATCATGAACGGCTCGGGCGACCAGTTTTTTCCGCCGGATTCGTGGAAGCTCTACTTCGATGACCTAAAAGGCGAGAAGTATGTGCGCTATTACCCCAATGCCGACCACGGGTTGAATATGGAGGCCTTTTTCAACCTGGCATCGTTCTATCACGCCATCTTGGCCAACACGCCGCGTCCCAAGTTCTCGTGGAAGAAGGAAGCGAACGGCGCCTTGGCGGTGACGTGCGAGACGCCGCCTTCGGCGGTGCTCTTGTGGCAAGCCACCAATCCGAAGGCCCGCGACTTCCGTCTGGAAGAGATTGGCAAGGCGTACACGAGCACCCCGGTGGAAGACTCGGGCGGGGGCGTGTACCGTGCCGACCTCACCGCGCCGGCAGAAGGATGGACCGCCTTCTTCCTCGAGATGGAATTCCCGAATCCCGACTTCGCGATGCCCTTCAAGTTCACCACCGGCATCAGCATCCTGCCGGATGTGCTGCCGTTCGAGGGCCAGCCTGAACCCGAATGATAGGCGGCCAGCGCCTGGTTGAGCCGGGGAAGCCTTCTGCGGCGGGGGATAGCCGTTGCCGCAGGGAGAAAACGCCATGCCCCACGCGAGGACACAAGTCGTCTTGTTCTTCGGCCTGCTCTTCGTGCCTCAGGCCGCGTTGCCGGCCGATGACGCCGCGCTGAAGACCTTCGAGGAGGCGCGTACGGATGCGTATGCCGCCCAACTCGAAGCCTATCTCCAGGAATGGCTCGTGGAGGCATATCCGGGCCGTGCGGCGAAGGCCTGGAAGCGCGACTACAGCAGCGTCGAGGCGTTCCTGAAGAGCGTCGAGGCCAATCGCGCGCGGTGGCGCGACGTGATTAAGCCGCCGGAGTTCCCCGCCTCCGGCGAAGTGCAACGGCGGCCCCATGCGCCGCTGGCGGACTTGGACGCGGAATGGATCACGGTGCCGGTGGGCCCGCTCACGGCGGAGGGGGTGTTGGTGGCGCCGAAGCAGGCGGACGGTCCCGTGCCGCTCGTGATTGCCCAGCATGGCATCGGTAGTTGGCCGGAGCGAACCTTCGGGCTCTTGGACGACGGGGACGCCTATCATTCCTATGCCCGCCAACTGGTGGCGGCCGGCTTCGCGGTGCTGGCGCCGATGAACCTGCGCTCGGTAGAACGGCGCAACCGGATCGAACGGCTCTGCCGGCTGGCGGACACGAGCCTGCCGGGCATCGAGTTGGTACGGCTGCAACGCCTGCTCGATGGGGTGCTCGCGGATGCGCGCATCGACGCCAAGCGGGTCGGCATGTGGGGGGTCTCGCTGGGCGGCCTGGCCACCATGTTCTGGATGCCGCTCGAAGCGCGTATCCAGGCAGGCGTGGTGTGTGCCTGGTTCAATCACCGCCGCAACAAGATGGCGATTCCGGACGAGCGCTATTCGTGCTTCCTCGAAACGAAAGAGGAACACGCCTTCTTCCAGGGCTGGCTCACCGAATTCTCCGACGCCGACGCTGTCAGCCTCATCTGTCCACGGCCGCTGCTCGTCCAGACGGGGAAAAAGGACGGCATCGCCTGGTGGCCGCAGGTGGTCGAGGAATTCGAGGTGGCACGCGGCCACTACGAGCAACTCGGCATGGCCGAGCGCATGGAAATGGGCCTGCACGACGGCGGTCATGAAGCCCGCGTCGAAAGCGGCGTGGCCTTCCTGCGCCGTTGGTTAATGGGCGAAAGCGCGCCGCGCTGAAGGGCGCGGGCTATTCGCCCATCGCCTTGATTACGAGCCGCTTTCTGCGCCGCCCGTCGAATTCGGCGTAGTAGATCTGCTGCCACGGGCCGAGATCGAGGCGTCCCTTCGTGATCGGCACGATGACCTCGTGGTGGACCAAGAGGTTTTTGAGGTGGGCGTCGCCGTTGGTCTCGCCGGTCCGGTGATGCCGGTAGCCATCGCGGTAGGGCGCCAACTGCTCGAGCCACTCGTCGATGTCTTGGATCAGGCCCTGCTCGGCATCGTTCACATAGACGCCGGCCGTGATGTGCATCGCCGACACGAGCACCATGCCTTCTTGCATGCCGCTCTTTCGAACCACGGCCTCGACCTCGCCGGTAATGTTGATGTACTCCCGTTTCTTCGACGTGTCGAATTCCAGGTAGTGGGTGGCGAATTTCATGGTGGTCTCCTTGACTCGTACCGGAAGCAACGCGCCGCGGCGGCGCCTTGGGGATTATACGGTGTGGACAGGCGAAAAACACGGCGCAGTCGCTGCCAACACGGGTTTGGACGGGGGCACGCTGTGCCAGCCATACACCACGCGGTTGCATTCGAGGCAGACACCGGGGATACTGGGGGTACGCCATACGAACGGCGCATGGCGCAAACGGCTTCACCGAGGAGAAGAGGAGCATGAGTGAAAGCATGACACGCCGGCAATTTGTGGCGACCACAGGCGCAGGATTGGCCGCGATGGCCTCGCATGGCGAAGAGGAAGGGCCCGGCACGCGGCCGAACGTGCTGCTCATCCACGCGGACCAGCACCGGATGGAGTGTCTGGGCGCATACGGCAACGCGGACATCCGGACGCCGAACATCGATGCCCTGGCCGCGGACGGGGTCCGCTTCGACAACAGTTTCTGTCCGTATCCGGTCTGCACGCCGTCCCGGTATTCGCTGCTCTGCGGACAGTATGTACACCAGCACCGAGGCTGGACCAACCACTCCACCTTGGCGCCGGAAATCGACACGTTCCCCCGCGTGCTGAAAAACGCGGGATACCGGACCAAGGCGGTGGGCAAGATGCATTTCACACCGACCTACCTCGACGTGGGCTTCCAGGAAATGAACTTGT
>Ga0272442_10006189_pt1 | contig 15838 bp, 15 predicted proteins | sample SSMForm2O_FD_200262 | JGI IMG/M metagenome (GOLD analysis project Ga0272442, IMG submission 200262) | Marine sediment archaeal communities from Little Sippewissett salt marsh, Falmouth, MA, United States - SSM-Form-2O | ecosystem: Environmental > Aquatic > Marine > Wetlands > Sediment ...
TCGTCAGCGTGGCCCTCACGGATAGGCATGGAAAAGCCGCCGCAGACCACATCGCCCAGAACGTCATACAGGACCACGTCGAGCTTGAGTTCTTCCAAAACGTTTAAATGCTTGAGGGCCTCGATGGCCTCGACAACGCCCTTGCCGCCGCAGCCGATCCCGGGTTCGGGACCGCCGCTTTCAGCGCAGAAGATGTGCCCTGAACACAGGTCGTTAAGCGCGCTTTCATAGACCACCTCGTCCATCGTCAGGTTCTTCACGTCGAAGTCCTTCTTGCGAAGCGTGTCAAGAACGGTCCGCGGCATCTTGCCCTTCAGGAGCAGGCGCGTTGAGTCGTGCTTGGGATCGCAGCCTACATGCAGCACCCGCAGGCCTTTGTTGGCCAGTGCAAAGCTGATGTGGGATGAAACCATGGATTTGCCGATGCCGCCTTTGCCGTAGATCGCGAGTTGCCGCATTGTGCGTCTTTCATAAGATATTTTAGTTAGTTAATATGATTACTTAATGTTTTTATTTAATAACCATTTTGTAGTTTCGGTGACAATGCGTATCGTCCTGTTATGCCGCACTTGATGCGGCATCCATATATAAATATCTCATGTGGATTCCGGGTCGCGCTACGCTTGCCCGGAATGACAAAATTAACGTCTTTACATTTGCCTTTCAGTTGATGTACGGCAGCCACCACTCATAGAGTTCTTCGAAATCGATGGTTTTCGGGATGACCAGTTGCTGGTTGTCAAAGACCTTTCGGCCGATTTCGCGATAGAGCTTTGTTTCATTTGAATCAGGGGCGCACGCAAAAACGGTCTTGCCGTTCCCGCCGCACTGCTTGACGGTCTGGCTGTAGGGAATAACGCCAACTATCTGCGTGCCGATCTTTTCAGCAAAGTCACTCACCATCTGCTGTTCGTTTTTTACGCGCCGAAGGTTGACTATCAGGCCGCCGAGTTTTGAGCCCGCACGCACCTCAAAGCGCTTGATGGCCTTTGAGACGTTGGCGACCTGGTAGAGTGCTTCGAATTCACCGCTGGTGACAACGTAGGTTTCCTGCGCGAAACCCTGTCGTATGGGCAGGGAAAAGCCCCCACAGACAACATCTCCAAGGATATCGTAGATAACGACATCAATTGAAAGCTCCTTGAAAATGTTGAGCTTTTTGATCGTGTCGATGGCCTCGACCACGCCTTTGCCGCCGCAGCCCACGCCGGGCTCGGGACCGCCGCTTTCAGCACAGTAGATTTTTCCGCCGCCTGCAAACTGCAAGGGCGACGTTGTGATGATATCCTCGGGTTCGAGCTCGTCGTACATGAAATCGTTTTGCGCGAGTACATCGAGTATGGTGGGCGGAAAATCCGGCAGTAGAAGGTAGGTGCTGTCATTTTTCGGGCTGCAGCCCATCTGCAGCACCTTCAGCCCGCGCTCGGCGAAGGTGTATGACAGGTGGGATGCGACGGTCGATTTGCCGATGCCGCCCTTGCCGTAGAGTGCTATCTGCCGCATATTGTGACTTTCTAGTGAAATTTTAATCAGCTACAGCACAGTGTTGTTGCCCTGTATGAGCCGTCACTCCGGTGCAGACCGGAGTGCAGTGGTTTGTGTTTGTCAAACCAATCAGGGTTCCTGCCACCTGCGGTATGACAAATAAGGCTATTCGGCATCCAGTTTTTTTTCTGCGACGCGTTTCATTGTCGTACTGACCGTGCGCAGCGCCTTTACCAGGTGGTGGCGTTCTGTTTCGTCGAGGCAGCCGAATATGTTGAACAGTTCCTGCTCGCGGGTCTTCAGGATGCCGTCGTGCGCTTTTTTACCCGCAGCTGTGAGCTGAACCTTGACGACGCGCCGGTCGTCAGTATCGCGCACGCGCTCGACAAAGCCCTCGGCAACAAGCCGGTCGACCACATCGGTCATGCTGGGCATTTTTACGTTGGCTATCTTGCACAGCTCGCCCATGCTGTACTGGCGGTCTTCATGGAAGGCGGCCATGGCCTTGAGCTGCGAGTTATTGACCGGAAAGCCCATCAGCCCCTTGCTGCTCATGACCATTTGCTGGAAGAGGTCGGAGAAAAGGTTGCGGATTTCGATCAGGTGCATTTCGATCTCTGCCAGATCTCCGAGCTGTTTTTTGCTGCTCACAACATTCTCCTTCCCGCCGGTGTGAATGGTATCTGTATAGTGTTTGTTAACAGTTTCTTTTTTAAAATTTCGTACCTGAAAGTTTCGCTATCGAAATATATAGCCGTTTGTTGTACGGTTGTCAAGGGCAACATTACGGTTGTTCAAAAAACGGTGTCATTTCGGTGCAAACCGGAGTCCATGGGTATGCTAAGGAAGGACATACTCTATTCCGGCTTTTGCCGGAATGATACGGCAGGTCAGACATTAAGTGACCGTATGCGTTTCAGCGGTTCAACCAGAAAGGAAAGGTCGAGTTTTTCGAGGCATTTTTCGGTCTGAAGGCCGGATGCGGGGTCCCAGCCGCGCAGCCGGTAGTATTCTGAAAGCATTCCGTTGAATTTTTCGCGGTCAAGCGTGGCATTGAGGCGGGAGGTCAGTTCGCCGTTTTTGCCCGGCATCACGCATTCCGGGTTGAACAGGAAGAAATAATTGCTTTTGTCCGAAGTGAGCTGCTCGGTGAAGTTGAATTCAGGCAAAACGTCGTGCTGTCTTCCGCGCCGGCCTTCGCGGGCGTTAATTGCACGTGTCAGGTTGAACACGCGTTCACCGGTGCGGTCGTAGTCGCTTTCACTGAAATCAATGCCTGTGACAGCTGACAGGAGTTTGCTTTCAAGTGATGGATCACCCACATGATCGGGCGCACCCTCGGGTGTAACGATCGGGTAGAAAAAATCACAGGCAACCAAAGTTTCCTTGGCATAGGTCCTGTTTTGTATCATATAGGCGGCTTTGGCCTTGCCGTCGTAGGTTGTAAAGTCACCCGCTTCAACACTGCCCCAGAAGCGGCGCGCAATTGCCCGGTAGGCGGCGGTGTTGAGGCTTGACATGGCGCCATCGGTTGTATGCCACAGCACCCATTTGAAAAGTGGGAAGCATACCTCGTGCAGCTGGGCCATGGGATTGACCGGATCGGTGGCATGAAAAATCGCCGTTGTGATAAAGTAGCGGCCGCTGTAAAGGCGCGCACTGAATCCCTCGTTGCTTTCGCTGTTTTTCAGAAGTTCCTCAGTCCCGCGTCCGATTTTCAGTGCGGCTCGCGAGGCGCCTTCGGCCATGATATTCCCAAAGCCTTTGCGATCGAGTAATGCCTGGAGATACGCATCAAGAAATTGGCTGCTTCCAATCTCTTCGAACGGCAGGCCGGTTTCTTCGGATGTAATGAGACCCAGTTTGAAGCAGGCATGCAGCCAGTCAAGAAGTTTTGTTGATTCCTGTGTGCAGATTCCTATCTTATCGCAGGCCGAGGTCGCCAGAAAGCTCTGGTCGCCGGGTTCGCCCTTGTTATGGATTTTTTCCCAGTCTGAGTAAAAGAATACCGAGGCGCACAGCTTGCGGTGCTCGACCGTGCCGGAAACATGACGGTAGATGCTGCGTGCGCATCCGGCCGGGCACCCCTTGCAGGGGTCGCGGCGCACAAGTTCTATGCCTTCGATCATGGGCTCCATCAGCTGACGGCCCTTGATCAGGGACCGTATATGTTTGTTGATGCCTTTGAGTTCATCGGGCCGGGCGACAGCGACCTTGCCGCCCGGCTGGAGCACAATGGCCTTGATGTTCTTCGATCCCATTACTGCACCGAAGCCATGCGTCGCACAGGCGGACTGTCTGCCCATGATCAGGGCGAAGCGCACCAGGTGCTCGCCGGCCGGGCCGATACACAGGGGCTCACACGATGTGCCGTGGAGCTGCTGCAGTTTTGCAATGGTTGTGTGCGTATCAAGTCCCCACAGTCCTGAGGCATCCTCGATGCGCACTGACCCTTCCGTAATATGCAGGTACACCGGGCGCTGTGCTTTCCCGGTTATGACCAGGCCGTCGAAACCTGACGCCTTAAGGGCGGGAGCGGCCGAGCCGCCCATGGTCGCGTGTCCGTACCGGTCGGGCATGAGAAGCGGCGATTTGCCGCTGACAACAAGGCGCGAGCAGGCTATGGCAGAGGTCCCGGCAAGGGGACCGGCCATAAGCATAAGCGGATTAGCGGGAGCCAGGGCATCGGTTTCAGGGGACACGTCATCCCAGTACAGCCGGGCAGCGAAACCTCTGCCGCCAATATACTCGTGGGCTATGTCAAGCGATGATTCGGTCCGGACATTGCCCGTGGTAAGGTCTACGCGGGCGATGGTGCCGGTCCATCCGCAGGGTGCATTACGAGGTGAGTTCATTTTTTACATTTTTCAGATTCAAGTTCATTTGACTTCCGGTTCAAGCAATCTTCCCATGAACAGTATGCTTCCGGTTTTCTTCTCGCGTAGCAGGAACAGGAACGGATGATCCGCGCGGAAGACCTCGGGCGGCGGCGGCATGGACGTGATGCCGACCACGACGCCTGTTGCCGCAGCGGCCTCGGTGCCTTCTTCATTGACATCGACGAACGCCTTGTGAAACACGCCGTTGATCAGCAGTGTGCGGGTGCCGTCGATGGCGGAAAAATCGGCACGCGTGTTGTCAAAGGCATCCTGCATGCCGAGCGAACGCAACTGCGGCACGATGTTGGCGGCTCCCCAGGTCATCGTGAAGCGCGGCAAAAAGACCTGTACACTGCGAATGCGCAGTCCCGCAATCCAGCGCTTGAGCACGGCAACATCGAGTTTTTTTTCAAGTGCCGCCAAGCCGTCGGGAGCGTCGGGCAGCAGGACCAGCATGGATATGTCCTCGCCTTTATAGGCGAGTTCCACCATTCTCAGGCCCTCTTCCCTGTAGAAGGGAAGATTGCGTGCAGCAGCAACCTTCATAAGCGGGGCCTGGAGAGTCCGGCCTTCTTTACAGTAAAAGGGTTCGGTACGTGTATGCTTTTTGTCGAACTGCTCTGACCAGAGCCCCTTGAAGTACACGGCGTTTACCAGCACAAGCCGGGTATCCTTATGTACGCCTCCCCGGGGGATAAGGTTCGTTATTTTTTTCCGTGTCGCATCTTCTACCCAGCCGTTGATGCGCAGCCGTGCGCCCTCGCTGTTGTTTTTGAAATCAACGCGTTCGAGGCATCCGCCATAGATATTTTTGTTTGTTTCAATAAACGGATGCAGAAAGGAATGGGTTTTTTCGGTCCATAGGCTGTTGGCGACAGTCATTTCGTAGTTGTCGCCGCCTGACGTATTCAGGGTTTTGATGGATTCGGCAAAGGCCGCCTGCAGAACGGTGTCATCAAAGCTGAAACTGAGCGCCTTTTTCATCTGGCTGGCCGTTTCGCCGCGCGCGCCCGCATAGGTCATGGCCAGGGCGGTCCTGATGCTGTAGGGTGAGAGGAAGAGGTTGCCTTCTGCGGTGCGCAGCTGTTTGTAGAGATCGAGCGCGAAGGCGTTGTTGCCGGTGGAAAAATCATGCTGCGCTGCAGGAGGGGTGCCGCCGGCTTCAGCGCCCATGATGCTGTACGTCATACACAGAAAGGCTGCGGAAAACAAGATGGTCATTCTCAGTGTGGTGTGCATGGCAATGGTCCTCCTTGTTTCGAGGACTATAGCACATATGTTTCTCATCGGTAAACCCCCGGTGGCCAACATTGCAATGCTTGACGCACTGCCCGCACGAATGCTGCCGTTCGTATTGACTTACGCATAGGGTTTTGTTCCTTCGGCGGGTACACGATGATCCTGATCCGGGCTATGTTCAGGGGTGTTTTCGTACAGGGGACCGGTCATGGCCGAGTGTGCATAGTGTTCTGCATCCAGCAGCTCCTGCCGGGTGAGGATCCGTTCGATCAATGTGTCGAAGGCCGGGTTGATAATGTGGTTGAGCACGCGAAACAGGGCTGATTTTTCCTTGAGGGCTATCTTGTTGAAGCGCATGCACCTGTGGCAGGATTGGGTGCGTACCTCGTATTGATCAGGGTCGATGCGGTACAGATATGCCATGAACCGCATGGCCAGTAGGAGGGGCTCGCGTATCACGCGGAACCAGGGCGCCTTCCGGTATGCGTTTTCAACAAGACGCACGGTGCAGACGTTGCAGACTGGAGTTTTGCGTTGCTGCATATTACAGCACTCCGGCGGTCATGCCCGCGCCGACCATGATCAGCATGGAGCCGACAATGGTCTGAAGAGTCGCAAGGGTCATTTTTTGTATCAGGCGTTTGCCGATAAACGCGCCAAGAAATGCAGCCAGGCACGCGGCAAGCACAAGGCCCCGTGCGTCGGCAATGCCCGAAAAACGTGCCGAATAAAAACCGATACCGTAGACGAGCAGGCGGGCGGTATCGACAATAACCGCTGAAACGGTTCCGGTACCGATAAAGGCCTCTGTGCTCAGACCGGCCCGTATCAGGAATGCCGAGCGCAGTGCGCCCTGGTTGCCTGACAGGCCGCCGAAAAATCCCGACAGCAAACCGCCGAGCGGGAGATACGTGCGGTCAAAGGACAGGTTCCTGAAAAAAGGCAGCAGCTCGAACAGGGCGAATCCGATGATGAGGGTTCCTATGACAAGTTTGACCGCTGTAATTTCGCAGGTGCGGCCCCACAGGCTGTATGTCGCCAGCGGTTCAAACCCGGCAACCAGTTCCAGCAGAAACGCGCCGCACAGCGCGGCGATCGCCCCGGGCAGGGCAAATCGCAGAACCACGCCCGGGTCTGCCCGGCGGCCCACAAGTATGACCTTGAAGATATTATTGGCAAGGTGCACGACCGCAGTTGCCGCGATCGCTACGGGAACGGGAAAAAACAGGGCAAAGGCCGGCATCAGCAGGGTTCCGAGCCCGAAGCCGGAAAACAGTGTCAGCGCCGATACCAGCAGGGCGACAATGCAGACGGTGAGATAATCCATTGGTACGACTATTGTGTCATCAGTGATTGAGGTTGAACGTCATGGCAGCCTTGTGCCATGATGTCTCGCGGAGCGTACGGACCGGTGTCAGGCAAGACTTAGCGCGCCGGTCGGGCACATTTCGATACAGTCCCCGCAGGCGACGCAGTGCTCGGGGATAAGCAGGGCTGTGTCGGCAAGTTCGAGTGCACCCTGGGCACAAACATCACCGCAGCACCCGCAGCCCACGCACACTTTATCGTCTATGTGTAATTGCATTGTCATTTCAATCAGGTCCGTGTCATGGCTACAGAGTATCGCTGATCGTGAGTTTCATGTTTGCACCTATTTTTTCAAGCAGTCCGGGACGCTCACAATCGATTTGTGCCGTATGCGCCAGGATGGCGTTCCACATGTATTTCGGTGTGTTGTACTGGCTGTAGCTGCCGGGAAGCATCTCGTTTTCGACAAGGCCGAACAGGTAGTCGAGTTCTTCGTCGGTATACGTCGGGGTGAGGGCATAGCCCTGGGCCACGCGCAGTGCATCGGGGCCGTTGAATTCGAAGGCCTGCTGCCACCAATGGGTATAGCCGTCAAATCCGGGACGCCCCTCGAGTTCATCTTTTGAAGCTTTTGCAGCTCGGAATCCGCACATCAACGCGCCCTGGGTCTCGACCTCGACAAAGGCAGCCGCATCACCGACGGCAAGGGCATTGCCGAGCCGGGGTTGAAGCAGTGATGAGTATGCCCGCAGGCCGCAGCCGGCTGCCTTGACGATCCGTGCATTTTTCATGTACGGGGCAAGGGATGCCTTGTCGCGGGCATAGTCATATACCTTCGCGGTCAGATCGTTTTTATTGCGGGCGATGCACATGCGCATGCGGGTCGGATCGTCGAAGTACGGATACAGGATTATGGGCGCGCGCGAATTGTAGATATTGCCCATAAAGCTTTTCATTACATGCGGCTCGGGGTCTTCGACGCCTTCGAGCGTGTATACCATGCACTGCGTGGTCACGAAATGCGTACGGTTCCTGTTCAGGCCAAGCGCCCCGGCCATACGGGAGTTGACGCCGTCTGCAAGCAGTGCACAGCGGGCTTCAATCACGGATCGTCTGCCGCTGCGGGTCAGGCTGACCGTTATCGAGGACCCGCTGTCTGTAGCGTCCCATGCGGTGGTGGCGGGCATGAGTTTCACACCCGCTTCAGCGCATGATTCCCACAGCCCCTGCAGGAGTCGGCCTTTGTCGAACTGCACGGCAAGGGGGCGCCCGTCGCCGTGGTCGAAGCAGATGCGGCGTCCGCCGGGAGAAATGTAGTATTTTCTTGTAACCGGGAACAGGGGTCCGTTGTAGGGAACCATACAGCCGCTCTGCTGGAACGAAATGCCCTCAGGTCCGGCTGAAACCGTATCGCCTTCGTAGCCTTCGTCCATGATGAGTTGCTGACAGCATGCCCGCGTTATGATCGATACGTCGCGGCGCTTTTCGACCAGCGCGATTTTCAAACCGTCACGTGCTGCGGTCAGGGCCGCCATCAACCCGGCGGGTCCTGCCCCGACTATGACAATATCAAGCACATGCAGCCTCCCTGTGAACGTTCATCCCGTAGAGTATTAGTGCGATTGTTCTGTCGCTTTTTTTGATGCGCGCCGGCATGCCGTACTGAGTCGGTTATCGCAAAAAGAGGATTTCTTGTCAAATCGACTGGCATGCGGCATCTGACGGGGATGCTTGCCTCATGGTGCGCGTATACGGGCAGTACGGCAGGCCGGGCGCAGCCTGGATGCGCCCGGGTTCTTATACGTCCTGGGTCAGGGTAAGAAAATCGGCCATTGAAAGTGCCGCCATTGTCTGGGCCGTGACCCTTCCGTTGGAGCATATTTGCAAAACTGTCTTGGTGAGAGCCCGTTCATCAGGCAACTCCCCGATCGTCATGACATCGTGGGGCCCGATAAGGCTGTAGGCCTCGATCAGCTTGCCCCCATTTTTTTTGTAGATTCCCTTGACGGCCTCGAAACGTTCAGGCGTATGCTTGATATCGGTGAGTCCGTCGCGCGTGTATTTCCACAATGTTATATAAACCGCCATACGCTACCTCCTTTCCCCCCGATGCCGGAAGCCGTGTCCGGCCCGCGGTCTGCCTGTATATTTAGCAATATAGGCTATGAAAACCTTTTTTTAAAGGGAGCTTGTAACTATTTGTTTTAGATATAATTAATGATTTTTTGACGGCCTATCCAAGCTTTAACGTTTTTCACGGATCAGGCGGTAGGTCACCTGGTTGAACGGGTCGGGGCAGCAGCCGTGGATGATGTCCGGGTCTGCCTCCCAGGGAGCGTGCGCGCCCGAGAGCAGCACATTCATGTACTGGTACAGTTCCCAGTACAGAAATCCGCACACCTTGCCGACATTAAAGGGGTCAAGTTCTACCCGCTGCCCCTCGCAGTGCCCCCAGGTGCACTTGTTGGCAACGCTGATCGTTTCGAGAAATATACGGTACTTGTCAACGCCGTCATATCCCCTGCCGGTCATGTCGACGGTTTCATTCTCAGTTCTCACGACTGTCGGTTTGGGCAGCTCGATGCGCTTGACCCTTACCGTGACGCGGCCTTCCATGCAGGTGCCGGTAAACGATTCCGGCTCGCCCCACGGCATGGTGCCGCCATAGTGCAGGGTCACGAGATTGGTGTGTATCGGCTGGTAGAGCGAGCCGCACATGCCGTCGGAGTTCATGTTGGTCAGGCGGAAGCAGTCGCCTTTTTTATGGCCGTAGGGGCACTCTCCTTGAACCGCGGTGACGGTCGCCTCCTCACAGTAGCGGTAGGCCTCGCGCCTGATTTTTTCTAGATAGTCTTCTACGTTTTCGCGGTTCTCGCGGTCGAGTTCCTGGATAAAGTCCTCGTTTTTGTCGCTCATGGGCTACCCTGCGAATGGTATATTAATGCTTCCAGCGGATTATAGACAGCGGGAAAGGGGTGCGTCAACTTAAAACGGATCAGAAAAAAAGGGCGGCACCGAGTGTGCCGCCCTGTACAACATCGATTACGCCGCGGTTTGTTTTTCTCCTGCAAGAGATGGACGCCGTCGCCATTATTCGCAGTCATGCGCTTCAGCACCATTGATGCGGTTTATTGACGGTATCGACATTGCAGGATTTTTACAGTCCAGGATATTTATTGTGCTCGAGCCGGTGTTTATGGTTCCGCTATCGAAGTCATAGCGCCAATATAGCGTACCGGTTTGAGTTGCCAGATCATAGAATAACTCATAAAAGCTTATGTCATAAGCTTCGCCACCGTAATGACCGCCAAAAGTAGCGTGCAGTATCGTCGGCGTGCCGGGTGCTACATAAGCGCTGCCGCTGACTGGCCAATCAAAGGTCCCTGCGTGATGTCCGGTTACGGCATATGATTTTACATTGCCATCCGGCGTGCGCATATTACCTTGAGCTTTCAGCACGAGGTTGTAGTAGTAAACCCCCCCTTCTTCCTCAAAACAAAGGTTTTTAGGCACCTTGACCCCTTTTGCCATAGCTGATGTGGCCATCAGTACCAAGGCTACAGCAGTGATTGTTGCCAGTGTTTTTCTCATGCCCGCCTCCTTTCTTAAAATTAACAGTTGGTGGTGATTATGAGTAAGCAGTATAGGCTGGATGTATAATTTTTCAATAGATAATTTTTGAGAGGCTCAGGTGTAAAACTCCGGCATCAAATTTGAGTAACAGCAGTTCGCTATCCCTACCGATTGATCCCGGCATTAGCTTGATATGCGCCTGTGTCCATCAGGCGTGAAGGGTGTCATGCCGCACGTGTTGCGGCATCCATCGGTTGCAAAAGTATCTGCGGCTTGTGCGCATTCGGCGACCACCTGCGTGAAGGATAAAAACACATACAATCTCTGTCCCGAGTCTAGAGCACAGCCGCATGGGCGTCAAAGTTTTGATTATTTTTTGAACACACCACGATCAGCGGCGCGACATGTGGCCATTGCGACCGTGAAGGGCTGTCAATAGCGGGCTGTCTGCCTACAGGGCCGGCGGAACTTCAAGCTGCCTGCATCCTTTGAAGTATACTCTGTCGGTGCCTGTAATAATTGCATCACCAGGAGGAACGTCATAGCGGTAGTCAATGGTGCCGGATTTTGTGGTAATGTTATATTGCAATTGGTAGGTCGACAGTGTATCGCCGTTGTGCATGCCGCCGTAGGTCGCGAGTAGGGTTGTGGATCCTCGTGGAATGTATCCGCTGCCCGTAATGATGCCGTATTGATCAATGCCGGTTATGACATAGGTTTTTAGTCTATTGTCCCTGTCATAGATCTTGCCGGTTTGTTCGATTGACAGTTGATGGTAAATGGATTCGCTTTCCCATTCCAGGCATAGATTCTTCGGGGCTTTTTTACCGCCTGCAGTAACCGATGGTGCGAATGCAAGCATTGTTCCCAGAAGTATCAGTGACACTAGTGTTTTCATGATTGTCTCCTTTCCGCAGGATATTTGTCGTGATTGATCTATGTATTAAGTGTAGGCCTATTGCGTAGTTTTGCAAGGAGGTTTTGAAGGGTCTGTTCGATAGTCAGGCCGGGCTATGCGTATGTCTGATACTGAGGCCTGCGCAAGGCGTCCGGGACGGACCGAGATTGTTGCTGTTGCGTGTGCGCAGAGATCGGGTTTGCGACCACGGCAGAAGGTGTGGGGCGCATGGCGTCCCCATTCCCATACAGAACCGTGGATGTAGGCTCTACGGTCATTTTGTACAACGTGCCGGTCGGTGAGATTATGGTTCGCCCTCGAGCTGTTGAACCGCCGCACACGCATCTTCCTTCAATGCTTACGGGCCGATAAAGATAGGTCCCAAAGTGCAGTCGGTTTCGGACACGTCGAGATTGCCCACGCTCGCATCACCGGAGGCAGGGTCAACACGTTTATACAGACTTCCGCTACCTGTTTCGAGGTCATAGTACAGTTCATACGAAAAGGAAGAGCCGCTTGCAAGCCCATACTGCCCGCTGTATGTCGCCCGGAGCAGCGACGTATCGGGATCAATGATTGCACTGCCGGACATAATCCCATACCCGTCCAGACCGGTCACCGTATAAATTGTGGTCTTGCCGTTTACATCAGACAGTTTGCCGACGGCCTTGAAAGCCAGGCGCTGGACACGGGCGGCTGGGCCGGCCGGTAAAATGCACAGCTCTTTGGGCATTTTTATCCTGCCTGCCAGGGCGGATGCCGCAATTGCGAGGATGAGTGCAACGGTTAAGCAAGTGATGATCTTTCTCATGTCGATGTCCTCCTTGTTTCGTTATCGGGGCGATTTAGGTACCGGTTGTATTAGAAATACCGATGTGCTGCAAATGATCGTCACGTCGGATCAGGTATTGCAAGGGTGTCGCAATCAGTCGCAAATACGTCCATATACGCCCCGCTTGATGGTGAAGCGCTGACCGTTCTGTACCAGAGAAAGCCTGCGGAATTTGCAAGATTGTAATACAGCGCATAGTGTATGACTTCACCTGCTAATTGAGTGCTGTAGTTGACAATCATCGTTGTTGAGCCGGGTGGAATGTATGCGCTGCCGCTGAAGGGGTAAGCACCAGGTCGATAATGACGGCTGTCGTCTGTTTGATGGCATGCCTTCCGTTCTATGAAAGTTCGATGTTGAGCACGCTTTTTTGGTGATTTGAGGGGTCGTAGAGTACATCTATGCCGTTGCCGGCGCTAAAGCGCTGCACGATTTTTTTCGACAGGGGCAGTGTTTTCCCTGAGAATTTGCCGGCTTTTGTTTTGTATCCGTAGGTAATTGTACGTCCCTGGTCCGTGATGCGTGTTATAGTCCCCGTAACACTGATGCCGGAATGGCGCAGGCGTTCCCCAAGGCGGATACGGCCGCGAGTGTTTGCAAACCAGTGAAAACCGGCCACCGTCAGCAGCAGCCCGAAACCGAAGATAACCCAGCGCCAGGCGTAGCCTTTTTTGCGCCCTTCGCCGGCGACCCTGTGGATGAGCGGCAATGCGGGAGCATATTCGAGCAGGATATCTTCGCCGACCTCGCCCGAGTAGCCGGAGCTTTGTCCCGTGTGCACGCGGCCTTCACCGTCACGGAACCGGTAGCGGATGTAATTGACGTGTCCGCCGGATGAGTGACGTGTCCTGCCGGTTTTCGTGATTGCGCCGATAATGGTTTCCCCGTGTTCTGTAAGCATGTACTGGTAGACGATTAGGCGGCCGCCGATAACTGCCAGTATCAGCCCGAAAAGGAAAAAGGCAATGGCCCCATAGAACGCGTAGCGATTCGTAATACAGGTTGACATACTATGCGCCGCTGTTTCTCGAAGGGTGTATGGTGCTTGAATGCATCGGTATAGTTTGTGCGCATGCAACGTATACGCCCGTATGTGGCATGTGCTCCACGCTTTTCCGTGTAAATCCGGGATGCGAATACGGGCAGATAGTATCACACCGGCTGTACGAATTCGATAAGGATGCCGCCGGTGTCTTCAGGATTGAAGTAGGCGACCCGGCTGCGGGGCATGTCGAGAATACCGCCAGCGGTAACATGCCCGAGTCGCACGCCCTTGCGCCGCATAAGTTCGACAGCCAGTTCAATGTCAGTGACCGTAAAGCCCACGTGGTTGATGCCGGGAGGTGGGTCGCTGACAAGCCGTTTGAACTTTTCGGAAATCGGCTGGATAAGTTCGAAGTCCATGCCTCCTACCGGTATGAAGGCAAAGCGGCTGTCAGGAGCCGGCTCGCCTGCAGGCGGGACCTGGAACAATGTGCCGGGGTCATGGTCAAAAAGTTTCGCATAGGTGGCAATAGAGCTGTCCATGTCTTCAACATACACGCCCACATGGCGTACGCCGGTAATAAGATCGCGAATAGTCATGTTAATTCAAACCTTTATAAATTATTATTTATGTATTTTATGAGCATATTTTTGTATGGTAGCAATGCTCGGACGTCTGGAGTCGTTGCTCTCGCCATTGGTAGAGGTATCACAAACGGGGGTTTTTGAAAATGTCGAATGTAAAATCTGAACCGGATACCGATCAGGATTTTACAGGTTATATCCATTTTTGCCTGCCCATGACTGTTTGTATTTACGGTGCGGACGTTGCCATTGTCTAGCTGCATCCTGTCGTCATGCCGCAGCTCACACACTTCATACAGGCACCGTTGCGTACAAGCGTAAATCGCTGGCAGGCCGGACACGGGTCCCCTTCAAAACCCCTGGCGCGTGCCTCGCGGACATCTTCAGGCCCGGGTTTATCGGTCGGTGTAGTGCTGTCTGCTCTCCGGGAGGACGGTTTTATCCGTGATGCGTGATCGAGCGCATCGTGGCGCAGGTCGTCGGTGTTTATGCCGTGCCCCAAGTCGTGACGGCCCAGGTAGTTGATGGCGAGTTCACGGAAAATATAGTCAACGACCGATGTGGCCATTTTCAAATGATCGTTGCCCGTAACGATGCCGTTGGGTTCGAAGCGCGAAAATATAAACGCGTCGACGAACTCTTCGAGCGGAACGCCGTACTGCAGGCCGAGGCTGATCGCGATGGCAAAACTGTTCATAAGGCTGCGGAACGCCGCGCCTTCCTTGTGCATGTCGATGAATATTTCGCCAAGTTTGCCGTCGGGATATTCGCCGGTTCGCAGGTACACCTTGTGTCCACCGACCATGGCTTTCTGGGTATAGCCGCGGCGCCGGTTGGGAAGTGTGCGGCGCCGGGCACGCGCCGCAATACCCGCAAACCAGGCAGCACGCGCAGCAGCCGGAAGATCGAAAACGCCGGTGCAATCGGAAAGGTTGGTGTCGCAAAACGCCGTGAGCGGCTGGCTAAGCTTTGAGCCGTCTCGGTAGACGGCGATGGATTTCAGACCGAGTGTATGGGTTTGCAGAAAAGCACGGTTGATGTCTTCGAGAGTTGCATCGTGGGGCATGTTGACGGTTTTGGATATGGCACCGGAAACGAAGGGTTGACAGGCAGCCATCATCAGGATATGCGACTGCGCAGAGATGCAGCGCGTGCCGGTCCATCCGCACCGGCCGGCGCAGTCAAAAACGGCATAGTGCTCCTCGTGCAGGTGCGGTGCTTCCTCGATACACAATGTTCCGCAGGCATAGTCCCCGGCAGCGGCGATTTCTTCGGGAGTAAATCCCAAAAGCCGGAGTACCGAGTCCTGCGGATCACCGTGCCGGTCGGTGATGGCACGTATGCAGTCCGGGCCGAGGATTTCAGGAGTAAACGCCGCGTCGAGCTGGAAAACCGAGGGCAGTGCTGCCTCGACGCGGGCGATCGCATCACCTGGGAGACCTTTCTCTGCAAGACTCAACGGGTTGATGAACGGGGCGCTGTCAAGCGTGGCATGTCCCCGGACATGCGCGACAATATCCTTGATCTGGCCTGCATTATAGCCCAGCCTGTGCAGCGCGGGTGCGACCGATTGGTTGACGATCTTCAGCGTGCCTCCGCCGGCCAGTGTCTTGAACTTCACCAGTGCATAATCGGGTTCGATGCCGGTCGTGTCGCAGTCCATCACCAGGCCGATCGTGCCGGTCGGGGCAATGGCAGTGACCTGTGCGTTGCGGAAGCCATGCCGGGTTCCGAGCTCGAGTGTTTGGTCCCAGGCGTTGCGTGCGGCATCCACGACATGGGCGGGGCAGAGATCGAGTTCTGGCCGCGGAGGTTCTATCGTGACATTGTCAAGGGGCTCTGGCTGCGCACCAAGCATGCGGCGGTGGTTGCCGATAACGCGCAGCATGTGCGCGCTGTTGTCGCGGTACGCCTCGAAGGGCCCGAGCTGTGCCGCCATTTCAGCGCTTGTGCAGTAGGCTTCCCCGGTCATGAGCGCGCAGATACCGGATGCAAGCGCGCGTGACTTGGCGCTGTCGTACGGCAGACCGAGCACCATGAACAGGGCGCCCAGGT
>Ga0272442_10006190_pt1 | contig 15837 bp, 14 predicted proteins | sample SSMForm2O_FD_200262 | JGI IMG/M metagenome (GOLD analysis project Ga0272442, IMG submission 200262) | Marine sediment archaeal communities from Little Sippewissett salt marsh, Falmouth, MA, United States - SSM-Form-2O | ecosystem: Environmental > Aquatic > Marine > Wetlands > Sediment ...
GCGACCTGAAAGAAGCGGGATCACCGGCGGCAATGGCCAGAACCTACATGGAAGAGGGCGCCGACGAGCTGGTCTTTCTCGACATCTCGGCTTCCGCCGAGAGAAGGGAAACAATGGAAACCTGGGTCCGGGAAACGGCGGAGGAACTATTTATTCCCTTTACCGTAGGCGGAGGTGTCTCGGATGTGGATCAGGCCCGCAGGCTGGTGGCGCTTGGAGCCGACAAGATATCTCTGAACACCGCCGCCGTGAGAGACCCGGATCTTATAACCGGCTGCGCGAGACTCCTGGGGGAACAGGCCGTGGTCGTAGCCGTAGACGCGAAAAAACACAGTCGGGGCGGCTGGAACATAGCCGTGCAGGGAGGGTCGATTCTCCTCGACCTCGACGCGGTGGACTGGGCTCGGAGGGCGGTGTCGCTGGGATGCGGCGAGATATTGCTTACCTCTATCGACAACGACGGCGTAAAGAATGGATACGATCTGGAACTGGTGGCGGCGGTTTCGCAAGCCGTTAAAGTCCCCGTGATAGCGTCGGGCGGAGCCGGTCGCATGGAACATTTCCGGGACGCCTTCGCGCACGGGGCCGAAGCCGCGCTTGCCGCTTCGCTTTTTCATTTCGGTGAACTGAAGATCGCAGACCTGAAAAAATGGCTCGCCGTAAACGGCGTCCCCGTAAGACTTTGCGAGGGAGTGAACTGACTTTATGAATCCGGATGATATGCGATTCAACGAAAACGGCCTGATTCCCGTTGTGCTCCAGGACAGCGCGACGGGCGAAGTGCTTATGATGGCGTGGGCGAGCAGGCTGTCACTGGAAGAAACGTTACGTACCGGTTTCATGACCTTTTTCAGCCGCTCTCGCAACAGGATCTGGAAGAAGGGTGAAACCAGCGGCAACACCATGAAGCTTGTAGAGATGCGTGTGGATTGCGACGGTGATACACTGCTGGCGCTTGTGAAACCCGCCGGACCGGCCTGTCACACCGGAGAACGCACCTGCTTTTTCAGGACCGTTTTCGGAAAGGCCAGGGGCGACGTGACTTTTTTGGGAAGACTGTTCCGATTGCTGGGCGAACGCGCCGTTGCCGACCCGGAAACCAGCTACACCGCCCGCCTGCTCAAAAGCGGCGCTCCCCGGATAGGCCAGAAAATCGGCGAGGAGGGCGTGGAAACAGCCCTGGCTCTGGCCCTTGACGATACTCGCAATTTTGTTTATGAGGCGGCGGATCTTGTATATCACCTTATGGTTGGCTTCGTTTCGATCGGCGTTCCCCTGGGATCGCTCTGGAAAGAGCTTGAATCGAGGCACGGGAAAAAGCAATGACACACTCTTGCAGCTCCAGTTGTCTGGTGTTCGATGTAGACGGCGTGCTCCTCGACACTTCAGGATCATTTCAACTTGTGGTGGAAACAGCCATACAGTTCTTCGCCCGTCGCTTTATGAACCTTGCTACGGACATAAAAGCCTTTACGGACGAACACTACCGGGCCGCCAAGGAAAACCCCCTGTTCAACGACGACTACGACATAGCATGGACTTTTCTTTCCGCCATCGCCGAAACCCGGGGAGAAACACTCGGGGCAAGGGCGCCCGGGCCCGCCGCCTGGCGAAGTATGCTCAGGTCGTGCGACGTCGATCCCGTAGAGTGGGTCCCTGTCCGTTTCGGCGACAGTGTCGACCGGTCTACCGTACGCATGGTATGCGAGGAGCTGTACTACGGCCGCGAAGTCTATCGATCAGTGAGATCCGTTACACCCAGGTTCGTTTCGGTCCCCGGCCTGTGGCGACTGGAGCGGCCGTTCATAAAGACACACTGGAGCGCTCTGCCTCTTCCGGTAGGCGTATACACCGGCCGCAACGACGCCGAAATGGAACTGGCGCTAAAACTGCTTGGCTGGACGGACATACCCCGCGACAGATGCATAACGACAGGCTCCGGCATACGCAAACCTTCCCCCCGGGGGCTGGAGCTTCTGGCGAAAAAACTCGGAAGGCGGAACGTTATTTTCTTCGGGGACACCGAAAGCGACCGCACGGCGTTCAAGGGGTTTGGGAAGGGACGATTCATCCCCATAGGACCGGTGTTCGGCTACGGGGAACGGTACGCCACGCTGGAGGCGGCGCTTCAGTATCTGGGGTTGGCAAACCCGGGAGACATCACCACTGGGAAACAACTATAAGTTCGTATACGGCCTCTGCTATGCGGCGATACCCTTTGGCGTTCGGGTGTATGGGATCGCTTTTAAGTGCGGGATCGCCCAGCACCTCAGGCAGTATTTCGTCTTCCAGGGGAACGTATTCCTGTTCCGCTATCTCTCTGTAGAATGCGGGAACCGACAGCAGCAGGCCAGGAGCGGGCGGAGCCAGAAGGATCACATCGCAGGCGCGGTCTCTTGCCATTCTGACCATCGACAGCATGTTACGCCGTATCACATCGAGGTCGACCTTGTGCAAAAGGTCGTTTCCGCCCTCGCAAAGGATCAAGAGTACAGGTGAATGCTGGTCCAGCAAAGCGGGAAGTCTTTTCAGACCCTCCGCCGTCACCTCTCCGGGGACGCCTGCGTTTACAACGGGCATTCCCAGCATCTCCTGCAAAACGGATGGATAGGATTGTGCTCTAGAGGCTCCGGTCCCCCAGGTCAGACTGTCGCCGAAGGCGATAACAACGCTTTCGGGGCCCAGCGGCATTATCTCGGCGGCGGTGGCGCCGGAAACGGCAATAACGATAAAACAGAAAACAAGCGCGGGTATCGTCGGTTTTCCCTTTTTTTTCAGTGGCGGCCTCCCGTTGCCAGAAGATGTTCGATGACCGGAATCGCCTTTTCGGACCTCAGATAGTTCCATGTAACGTCAGGGACCAGTCTGCGAACCTCGTCCCATTTGTCCTCGCGGATCATAGCCCGCACCGTCGAAGCCGACACGATGACGCCGTCATCGAGAACACGTCGCTGTATCTCGAAAAGTTCCACGCCCCTGGAAGGCAGTATTTCCTTCATTGCCTCATTGAATGAACCGGTCACCGGGCAGTAGGGTTCCGTGCCGACGAACCTGCAGGATATATCGAGCTCGGGAACGAACAGATTCGCGAAAAGGGTAACGTCCAGTCGGGCCTGAACGGCCGCCACCCCCTCTGTTGACGCGCCCTTCATGAAATACGACGGGAACGTCGCCGGAGACACGGCGTATTCACCGCTTCGTACCACAGTTACGTTTTCAAGGTCGGCCAGTCCTTCGCGGACCAGTTCCATGCGGTCTTCAAAAGGAAACGACGAAAGATCCGTTTCCACAACTACGGCGTACAGTTGGTCGCACCGTGATGCGGCCTGTTCTATGAGATACCTGTGACCCAGCGTAAAGGGATTGCAGTTGACGACCACTCCTCCGGCCCTTGCGCCCGGGGGGAGCTGTTTTTTTACGGAACGCAGATAGGACCGGAAAGCATCAACGCCGGGCTGCCCCATTTCGAGAAGACTGGCTTCGGGCTCGTAACGGGCAAGTTCCCTGAAACCGAACGACATGAACTTGTCGGCCGACGCCGGGCGCGTGAACACAAAGAGATGGGTTCTCCCCATCTCCCCGGCCCGCTCGATTATCCTGGATATAACCTTTCCCGACAGACCCGCGTCCTGCATGTCGGGCGCTACTGCCATCATCTTGATGACGTTTCCATCAAGGCTGCCTGTAGCGACGATCTGGCCCTCATGATCTTCAAGAACAACAGTAAGGTCGGGCGAACCCTCGAACGCCAGCCCCGCTTCGCCCAGGAACCGCTCTACGCGTTTGCAGTCCTCCGGCGTCGGCGGCGTCAGAAGGCGTGTTTCGTAACCGAACATAACCACACCACACTCCGTTTCTCTGGGCTCTTTTCCAGCGGTCCTATTCCGGCCATTCGGCCGCGTCGGCTATTTCATCCCAGCGCACCACGGCCGTGCCGCGTTTCTGAACGGCGAGTCCGGCCGCTACGGTCGCCAGTTCACACAGATCATCCCAGTTCCAGCCCGAGGCAAGCGCCAGCGCCGCCGCCGAAACAACCGTATCACCAGCGCCCGAAACGTCAAACACCTCCCTGGCCCTGGCGGGAAACCGTTTGCTGGATCCGTCCGCAAGCGCCAGTGTCATCCCCTGATCTCCCTGCGTTACAAGGGCCGCGCCCAGATCAAGCCTTTCCCGCAATTCAAGCGCCGCAGCACCCACTTCGGCGTCGGAGGTGAAAGCGCGTCCCAGCATACTTTCGGCTTCCGTCCTGTTGGGCGTCAACAGTGTCGCCCGGCTGTAGGCCTGCACCCTTGGAGGCTTCGGGTCCACAACGACGGGAACCCCACCGCGTCCGGCGGAGTCGATAACATCGCGGCACAGCTCATCCGATATAAGCCCCTTGGCGTAATCGGAAACCACAACCGCCCTGCATTGTCCAATAATTGAATGAAAGCGCTGCATGAAGGTTTCGTGCTCTGAGGCGTCAAGAGGGGAACCTTTTTCCCAGTCGACCCGCACTACCTGCTGGGTCATCGCTACGACCCGGGTCTTTCTGGTGGTGGGCACCTTTTCACGCTGCAGGGACGCCTCGAAGGAAAAGCCGTAATGCCCGGCGAGGCGGGCCAGTGTAAGGCCCGCCTCGTCTTTGCCGTACGCGGTAAGCAGGATGGCCTCGCCGCCCAGCGCCGCGATATTGGCCGCAACATTGGCCGCGCCTCCCGGCCTGTATTCTTCCCTGTCGACCGCAAGGACGGGAACCGGCGCCTCTGGGGAAATACGCTCGGCCCGACCCCAGATATAGTGATCCACCATGGAATCGCCTACAACCAGCACCCTCCGCCCCGAAAGGGGGGATATTATCGAAGGGGTCTCCGGGTTCATCGCCTTCTGAGTTCCCTCTTCAGGACCTTGCCGATGCTCGATCTGGGGAGATCCTCGACGAACTCAACGAGTCTGGGCACCTTGTAGTGGGCCAGATGCTCCCTGCAGAAACTGGTGACCTCGCGAGCCGTCAAACCTGCGTCGGGGGTCGGAACTATGTAGGCCTTGACTATTTCTCCGCTTACCGGATGAGGTACGCCCACGACCGCCGACTCCCTTACGCCCGTTATCTGCTGAAGCACAGATTCCACTTCCGTGGGGTAAACGTTGAAACCACCCACTATGGCTATATCGGTTACACGGTCGATTATCGTCATGTATCCGTCGTCGTCTATTTTCGCCACGTCGCCCGTATTGAACCAGCCGTCCGCGAACTTGTTGTCGGTAAGTTCCTGCGCCCTGAAGTAGCCCTTGAATACGGAGGGACCACGGAGCCACAGTGTTCCTTCTTCTCCAGCCGGAAGTACTGCTCCGTCTTCTCCCCGAACCTCTATCTGGTAGCCGTCAAGAATAGTTCCTACCGTCCCCAGCTTGCGTCCGGCGAAATTGGGATTCACCGATACAACAGGTGATGTTTCCGTCAACCCGTATCCCTCGAGAACGCCTACGCCCAGCATTTTCTGTGCCCTTGCGTCCAGAGCCCTGGGGAAACGGTCTCCCCCCGAAACCAGTATCCTGAGCGAAGAAGGAGGCGTGGCGCCCCTTGCCACTGCGCCCAGCATAAGGGCGATCATCGTCGGCACCGCTATCATTACCGTTACCTCACCGGCTCTCATGGCCTCCAGCGTTGTTTCAGGCGGCATGAACGTCGGAAGGATGACCTGGGGATGCCCCCCCAGAAGCGGCAGGAGTCCGCTTGTCGTAAAACCGAGAGCATGGAAGTTGGGCAGCGCATTTACGAACACGTCGCCGGGCGCCAGATCCGTAAAGTGGCGCAATGAACCGGTTACGTTGTCGTAGAGGTTATCGTGGGAAACGGGTACTCCCTTGGGCGTTCCCGTGGTGCCGGAGGTGTAGAAAAGCACCGCGATCGACGGATCCGTCTTTTCCCTCTGAAGGGCTGTAAAGGAAGGGATAGCTCCATCCAGGGGTATGGTCATCGCTGGGACCCCCGCTGCGGATATCATCTGAGCCTGTTCCTCCAGGCCCTGGGGCAGGAAAACCGCAGAAGCCTCCGAGTGCTGTATGGCTCCCGCTATAGCCGCCTTGCCGGATTGAAGGTTCAGCGGCACAATGGTTCCGCCCGCATTCCAGGCAGCGACCATAAGAGCAAGAAAAGCCGGGCAGTTGGGCATAAGAACGGCCAACCTCTGGCCCTCTCCGAACCCCGAAGCCTTCAGGGTCTTTCCGTATTCAGACACAAGATCGGCGAAGACCTTTCTGGACCACCAGGCCCCCCGCCACCATAAAGCCCGCTCTCCGTTATGCTTGCCGCATTCTCCAATAATATGATCTTCAAGTCTAACGTTCACGGCCGCGCCCTCCTGCGTTATTATTTATTCTTTGCAAATTGTATGTAAGTGAACATGGGTATATTGTAACCCAAATACATGGACCCGCGGAAACCGTTTACAGGTCCAGCGCCAGACAAGCCTCCCACGCCGCCGCCGCCGGAAGCAGATCCTCGGGGACATCGTAGCAGGGATGGTGCAGACCCACCTCTGAACCGGTCCCGAAAAGCATGAAACAGGAAGGAATGCGAAGGGAATAGAAGGCAAAATCCTCGCCCGCCAGCAACGGGCGTTCCAGGCGCAGTACCTGGTCCTTTTCTTCGAAAAAGTCAGCCGCTTTTTCGAACACCCTTCCGGTCAGTTCGGGGTCATTGACAACCGGAGGGTAATTCCTGGTGTATTCGACCGACGCCATGGCCTTGTGAGCCCTTGCCGTCAGCGGGATCATTTCCTCCAGTCGTTTCTGCAGAAACTCCCTGCACTGTTCGTCGAACGTTCTGAGCGTCCCCCACAGATGCGCCTTGCCCGGGACTATATTGTAGGCGTCGCCAGCCTCCATCCGGCCAAAGGAAATGACAGCGGTGGCCTGCGGATCAAGTTCGCGGCTGATCAGGCTTTGCAGCGTTATCAGTATATGCGCCGCCACGAGGGTCGCATCCACTCCCAGGTGGGGCGACGCGGCATGAGCGGTGGAGCCGCTTATCTCTACATGTATCCTGTCGGATATGGCGGTAAGGATCCCCGGCCGGGTGGCCATCTGGCCGAAAGGCATCTGGGGCCAGAAATGAAGGCCCAGGACCTCGCCGACGTTGAATCGCTCAAGAAACCCTCCCTGCAGTATCTTCCTTGCGCCCCCCCTGCCCTCCTCGGCGGGCTGAAAAAGAAAAACCACGGGCCGTTTAAGCATGTCGGCCCTTTCGGACAGGATCCTGGCGGCGCCCAGCAGGGAAGCCATGTGGCAATCGTGACCGCAGGCGTGCATCACTCCAGGGAAACCCGATGAAAAGGGCAGACCCGTTTCTTCCTCTATGGCGAGCGCGTCCATGTCCGCTCTCAGAACCAGCGAAGGGGCTTCTATATCGCCCCGCAGCAGGCCGATGACGCTGGTGGGAGCGCCGAGCCCCCTGACGACCTCGATACCCGGCATAGCGTCAAGCGCCGCCGTTATCCTGGAAGCCGTTACGTTTTCCTCGTAGGCAAGTTCCGGAAACTGATGAAACTCACGCCTCCAGGCCACTATGTCGGACGCCGCGCTCCCGGCGGCTGACCGTATATCTTCGTATATCTGTCTGGGTTTGCTGTCGGTATCCATGGGCTCCAGGTCGCCTCCCATCCTGTTAAAGTCTGTGTACATTTGGGATTTAGTGTATCATACATACATTCCACTTGTTCGGAAAGGATGCTTAAGGAGGGAGCGCGATGTCTGCACCTTGGGTCCATATCCGCGATCTTGCTTCCCACGATGGTGAGCAGGTCGTTATCAGGGGCTGGATGTACAACAAACGGAGCTCCGGCAAAATCCATTTTCTGCAGTTGAGGGACGGAACGGGATTTATCCAGGGCGTCATGGTCAAAAACGAGGTCAGCGAAGAGCAGTTCGATCTTGCCAAGGGGCTCTGGCTGGAGGCGTCGATCGAGGTTACCGGATCTGTCCGCAAAGACGACAGGGCTCCGTCGGGATTCGAACTGGCGGTCGAAAGCCTCGAAGTTCTCGACAACCCGGACACCGAGTTCCCTATCGGGAAAAAGGAACATGGTATCGATTTTCTGCTGGACAACAGGCATCTGTGGCTTCGCAGCAAAACACAGGCCGCGATAATGACAATTCGCGAACGGGTGATATGGGCCGCCAGAGAATACCTTCACAACAACGGTTTTCTGCTAATGGACAGCCCCATACTGACCGGTTCCATAGGCGAGGGCGCCTCGGGCCTTTTCGAGGTCCCCTATTTCGACCAGGGGAACGCCTATCTGGCCCAGACAGGCCAGCTCTACGCCGAGGCGGGAGCGGCGGCCTACGGCAAGGTCTACACCTTCGGCCCCACATTCAGGGCCGAAAAATCCAAGACGCGGAGACATCTCACGGAATTCTGGATGGTTGAACCCGAAGTGGCTTTTTACGACCACACCGACAACATGAACCTCCAGGAGAACCTGGTGCGCTATATAGTGGAACAGACCCTGGAGCACTGCGAAAAGGAACTGAAACTCCTGGAACGCGACACCGGACCGCTTGAAAAGGTAAGTGAACCCTTCTACCACATCACCTACGACGAAGCGGTGGACAAGCTCCACGAACTGGGCAGCTCTATAAAGTACGGAACCGATTTCGGCAACGAAGACGAAACTATACTGACCGAGCAGTACGACCGACCTCTGTTCGTTGAATGCTACCCCAAGGAAGTCAAAGCCTTCTACATGAAGCAGCACCCGGACAGGGAACACCTGGTGCTGTGCGACGACCTCCTTGCGCCCGAAGGCTACGGAGAGATCATCGGCGGCTCCCAGAGGGAAGACGACCTCGATCTGCTTCTGTCCCGGATACGCGAGGAAAAGCTTCCCGAGGAATCCTACGGATGGTATCTCGACCTCAGGCGTTTCGGAACGTTCATCCACAGCGGGTTCGGAATGGGCATCGAAAGAGTCGTGGCGTGGATATGCGGCCTGCATCATATAAGAGAGGCCATACCTTTCCCAAGGACCATATACAGGCTCTTCCCTTAAAAGCAGGGCAATCCTGGTACAAAAAAGGCCCCGCCGTAACGGCGGGGCCTTTTGTTATTGCTGAAAGTGGAAAGACCTAGAATCCCTGCTGGATCATGGCCTTGGACACTCTGCGGAAGCCGGCGATATTGGCGCCAACTACGTAGTTGCCGGGTGAACCGAACTCGGCAGCGCTGTCCATGCAGTTCTTGTGTATGTTGACCATGATGTTGTGAAGTTTGGTGTCGACTTCCTCGCGGGTCCAGAAGTAGCGCATGCTGTTCTGGGACATTTCGAGGCCTGATGTGGCGACGCCGCCAGCGTTGGCGGCCTTGCCGGGGCCGAACATGACCTTGTTGGCCAGCAGGTAATCGGTGGCGTCAAGGGTGGTGGGCATGTTGGCGCCTTCCGAAACACACATACAGCCGTTCTTGACCAGGGCCATTGCGTCGTCGAGGTTAAGTTCGTTCTGTGTGGCGCAGGGCAGGGCGATATCAGCCTTGTCGGCGCCCCAGGGACGTTTGCCCTCAAGGTAGGTGCTGCCGCTGAACTTGTCGGCGTATTCCTTGATGCGGCCGCGCTTCACGTTCTTGAGTTCCTTTATGAAGGCCAGTTTCTCCTCGTCTATACCGGCGGGATCGATGATGGATCCGGCGGAGTCGGACAGGGAAATGACCTTGGCGCCAAGCTGGGTGGCCTTTTCACATGCGTACTGGGCCACGTTGCCCGAACCGGAGATGAGGACCGTCTTGCCGTCGAAGGAATCGCTCTTGGTGGAGAGCATTTCCTGGGCGAAGTAGACGTTGCCGTATCCGGTGGCCTCGGTGCGCACGAGGCTTCCGCCCCAGCCTACCGTCTTGCCGGTCAGGACGCCGCCGTCATGAAGATTGGCGATCTTCTTGTACTGGCCGATCATGTAGCCGATCTCGCGTGCGCCCACGCCGATGTCGCCGGCGGGTACGTCAACATCCGAGCCGATGTACCTGTAGAGTTCGGTCATGAAGGCCTGGCAGAAACGACGAATTTCGTCTTCTGATTTGCCCTTGGGATCGAAATTGCTGCCGCCCTTGCCGGCGCCCATGGGAAGACCTGTGAGGGAGTTCTTGAAGATCTGCTCAAAGGCCAGGAATTTGAGAATACTGAGAACGACACTGGGATGGAAGCGGCATCCGCCCTTATAGGGGCCGAGGGCGCTGTTCATCTGGACGCGGTAACCGTAGTCGACTTCGATGTCTCCGTTGTCTCTCTGCCACGTAACCCGGAAAACCACTGTGCGTTCCGGTACGATAATGCGTTCGAGAATGCGTTCCTTCTGGTAGACAGTGTCGCTTTCGACAACCGGCCTTACGGCGTTCACAAATTCCGTCACGGCCTGGATAAACTCGGTCTGCCAGGGCCATTTGGCCTTAACATGCTTGTCCAGAATATCATCAACCCAACTCACAAGAATCCCTCCAGTAACTGAATTATGTTATTTGGGCAGGCGGCTTTTACCGTCTCCCGTAGAAACCCTGCGCGTCTTTTGGTTCAGTTCAAACTTCCACCACGCGCCTGTTCGATATTATACCCTTTTCGGGCTTCTCAAGTTTATGTGAAATATTTATCTTGTCAAGCGCATGGGAGTCGGTTCATAACTACCAAAACAGCAGAAGGCCGGGAGACTCGTGTTGAGCCTCCCGGCCTTTTTTAATTGCCTTATCGGTTGCGGTCTAACCCCCGCAACCTCCCCTTCCGGGCTTTACGGGAAGTTCGGCCTCCAGAAAGGTGTTCCAGAGAAAACCCTTTTTGTCGATCCTGACCACGTTGTCGGGGAATGATATTTCCCCCGGAGTCCACACGGTCACGCCGTCCTTTTCCAGCTTAAGATAACCTTCGGTATTCGGTGGTTTGCCGCTCTCGACGAGTGCGGCCTGCCTTGCTCCTCAGCCGGAACCAAGCCTCCGTATAATAACGAAGGCCTCGTCGCCCATTTTGTGCAGCGCCTCCATTGCCTTTTCGCTGATTTCCAGAACACGTTCGGACATAATGGTTTCTCCTCCCGGTTTTTGTGTTCCTGCAAAAGCTATTATACCCCTCTACCGTATAAACGCCAACCCCTGGACTTGATGACATCCAGAAAATCCCTGGGCGGTATGGCGGTAAAATGCTTTCCCGAAAGGTGTTTCAGCGGTTCCGGCAGATCTTTGAACGCTATGGTCCGGCAATGCAGCATGGGCCTGCTTACGCCGCGCTGTCTCCACTTGTGATTGATCTCCGGGTCCCCGTACTTGAGGTCGCCGAGAACCGGATGGCCCGTAGAGGCAAGATGCACCCTGGCCTGGTGAGGCCTGCCTGTAAGCAGCTCCACGTGGAGCAGGGATATTTCACCGTCTCCCTCCATTTTGCGGTATCTGGTGAGAGCGTAGTCGCCTCCGCCGGAAACCACCCTTACCATGTTGTTGGTGCGGTCCTTTTCGAGCGACAGCTCCACATCGCCGGCAATGGGCGCGTCTCCCGAAACCAGCGCTATGTACTGTTTGGAAACATCGTCTTCCCGCCAGGCCCTGTTGAGAGCGCGGAGCGACTGACCGTCCAGCGCCAGGACCAGAACACCCGACGTGTTGCGGTCCAGCCGATGAACCGGCGTGGGCGAGAACGTAGCGTCTTTCCAGCGGAGCGCCGCGGCCGCCATGGAGATCACGCTTTCGCCTCCGGCGGTATCGGGCTGCGAAAGCACTCCGGCGGGCTTGTTGACGATGCACACCTGGCCGTCGGCGTAGAGTATCTCGATATCTCCGCCGTGTCCTGCGGGCGCGGCCTTCGGCCCTCTGGGTTCGTCGTCCCAGGGAACGGACACCTGCCAGTCGGTCTGCATTTTGTCTTTGAAGTCGGCCCTGCGGCCATTCACCTTTACATGGCCCTTTCGAAATTCCCTCATAAGGAGACCCAGCGGAAGGTCGGGCCACCGCTTCCTGATGATCTTGTCCAGTCTTCTGCCCTCGTCATGCGTGGAAACGGCGAACACCTGTCCCAATTGTTTATCCCTCCGAATATCCGACTGCGGCCTGCGCCGGTTTCCAGAATCGCCGCTGGGCCGAAGGACGATAATCGGAAATACCCTTTACCCCGTTCATGCTCTCCGGCGCGGCATTCCAGCAGTACATCATGAAATCCAGTTCATCGGCCGACGAAACGATAAGCGCCTCCGGCGTGGCCGGAAGCACCGGCGAACCATATTCCTTTCGGCCGTGATGACTGATTATGATATGACCAAGGGCTACGGCCAGGTCCTGATCGAGACCGTGCTCCCCGGCAAGGTTCTGAAATCTTGCGTAGCCCAGAGCTATATGGTCGATAACGGTTCCCTCCACGGTCATACCGGGAAAGGGATCCAGCCTGTAAGCTTCGAGCTTGCCCAGATCGTGCAGCAGCGCCCCGGCGGTGGCTATGTCCGGGCGGATATCCGGATAGTTTTGAGCGTAGGCCAGCGCCATCGCCCTTGCCGACCGGGTCACCGAAAGCGTGTGCTCCAGAAGGCCGTGCACGTAGGCATGGTGGTGCGAAACGGCGGCCGGCGCGTCCCTGAATTCTTCCCAAAGGTCGCCGCTGAATACCTTTTGCAGAAACCCGGCCAGCGGTTCGCCGCAGGACGCCGTAAGTTCACCGAATTCTTTTTCCATATCCTTTAATGGTACGGGAGAACGCTGTAGAAAAGAACTAAGCGGATGTGTTTTTTCATCCAGAAAATATATCTCGCTGAACTGGAACTGCTGCTTGCCCTTGAAAACCGAAACATATCCGCGTACGCCTATCGGCTGGTTTGAAAGATCGTCGGGGAGATCGAGAGCAACAGGATCTACCGGTATCCTCTCGCCTCCGCGCAGGTCCCACCATTTGCCGTCGGACCACACCTTGGCTTCCAGCGCGCCCTCGGAATCTATAACGCTTATCTCCCAGAAAGGCCGTTTGTTCTTGTCCTCTCTTTTTCTTGAACCCGCTACCGCGAAAACGGCCTTGAAACGCTCGCCCTCGCCCAGTTGTCGTATATCTGAGATGGTAATGTTCGATTCGGTCGGCAAAAAGATCACTCCGTTCAGGCCCCGAATTTGGCAAGTCGCTCGGCGTGGGCCAGCATCAGACCCATGAGCTTGTATCCCTTCATGCGGCCCATGCCGCCGTGTGCACAGACCCTCTCGCCGAAAGCCGGGGAATTATCGGGCCGCAGATGCGAACCCGAAAGAAGCACCGGCGACGGATGCCATGAATGTCCGCTCATCACACTGGGCGTACTGTGGTCTCCCGTAACCACAAGAACCTCCGGCCTCATGGCGGTCAGGGCGGGAAGCAGATCGTCGACTTCCTCTATCACCTTGCGTTTGGCCTCGAAATCGCCGTCTTCACCCCTGCTGTCGGTGTATTTGACGTGAACGTAGAAATAGTCGTAGGCGTCCCAGAAGGCGAGCACCGTATCAAAAAGTTCCTTTACGGTCTTGCCCGCCTCGAGAACATCCATTCCCACCAGTCTGGCCAGCCCCCTGTACATGGGGTAAGATGCCACCGCGGCGGCTTTCATCGAATAGAGGTCCGTCATCGCCGGGATATCCGGAACACCGGAGAAACCCCTCAGAAGGCAGCCGCTGGCTTTGGGCTGATCTCCAAGGACCTCGCGCACCCTGCGGATAAGGCCGTTTGCGATACGGGCGGTCTTTTCTCCCGAAGGATCGAAAGCCCTTGCCCACTTCATGGGACGCCCCTCCTGCTGCGGGTCCGCGTCGGCGACCTTCTCGCTCAGGCCCTCCCCCGAAAAAACCACCGCGAAACGATGCTCCATTCCGGGATAGAACCTTACATCGACATCTTCGACCTTTTTTATAGACTCCGACAGTGTTTTCACTATCTCTGCGCTATCCGGGGTTGGAATGCGCCCGGCGCGCCTGTCGTCTATTATGTCTCCCTCGCGCCATGTACAGAAGTTCCCCCTGGCGCAGACTTCCCCTTTTTTCACTTCGGCGCCTACACCCAGGGTCTCCAGGATGCCCCGGCCTATCCTGTATCGCAGGGGGTCGTATCCGAACAGCGCCAGGTGTCCCGGGCCGCTTCCGGGTGTTATCCCCGTGTCGACTATCTCCAGAAGCCCGGTTTCGCCATGAGCGGCCATTTCATCCAGGTTGGGGGTTATGGCTTTTTCAAGTTCGGTCATGCCGCTTTCGGATGGAAGACCTCCCAGTCCATCCATCACAAGAAGCACCATCTTGGTTTGATTCTCAACAGCAAGAGACCGGAGCAATTCAAGCCGTTGATCCATAGAAACTCCACCTCCAGAGCAAGATTACTGACGTTCTATCACCATACACTGGAGGCATCGGCTTGTCCACACGGACAGTTTTCGGTGCGCCTACAGCCCCTTCTGCTCCGGACGTTCGAAAGGATCGCCCAGGTGACAGGCGTCGCCTATCAGGGGAGTCCTCGCGCCCTTTTCATCGAGGTCGACAATGGAGATACTGGCGTTAGCCAACTGGAATCGCCAGAAACCGGCCGAAATATCCATGCCAAGCCAGTGGCACAATAGAACCTTGAGCACGGCGTCGTGTGTGACGACGGCTACGGCGCTCCGGCCATACGCCTCCGAGATATCGGATACGGCGTTCAGGGACCTTCCCAGAACATCCGTCAGGGATTCCCCCTCCGGCATCTTTACCTTTCCGGGTTCACTTCGCCATACGTCCAGCATACCCGGCCAGCGGGTTTCCACATCCGGAGCCTTGAGCCCCTCCCAGCCGCCATGGTCTATCTCTGCCAATCCTGCGTGCTTGCGCACATTGAGGCAGCATGCGCGGCCGATGGCGGAAGCGGTTTCGAACGCCCTGGACAGTGGGCTGCTCCAGACCGCGTCAAGCCCCGCTTTTTCAAGCGCTCCGGCCGCCAGACCCGCCTGACGGACACCCTCGGGGTTGAGCGGAATATCCTTTTTACCCTGAAAGCGGTTGGCCGTGTTCCAGTCGGTAAGCCCGTGTCTTACCAGAAACAGCCTCATCCTAGAGCCCCTCCTCGAATCTGCAGCCTATCGCCCACAGCATGTCCACATCCGACCCAAGGGAATCCAGCAGCCCTCCGCCTGCTTCTCCATCTATCTGCAGTACGCCCAGGGCCAGGCCGCTCCCGTTCCTGCGGCCAAGCGCGAAATTGGCTATATTCACGCCCTCGCTTCCCAGAAGCATGCCTATCTTGCCTATTACTCCCGGGCGATCGTGGTTCTGGAAAAGAATAACGCCGCCGTCGGGTACGAAATCTATCCAGTATCCGTTAACGTTCACGATGCGCTGCTTGCCTTCCTCCGTAACCGTACCCATGATACTGGCCTCGCCGCGTTCTCCCTTTACATGAAGTTCCAGAAGGTCTCTGTAGGTGGATGTCTCTCCTTTGGATTCCTCGACTTCAAGCCCGCTCTCGTCGGCCAGAAGCGGCGCGGACATGTAATTGACGTCCGCTCCGTGTCTCACCTCCAGAAGGCCCTTGAGCGACGCCACCATGTAGGGCGAATATCGGAACGGGTTCTCGAAACAGATGGCTCCGTTTTCTTCCCTCAACGTCTCTCCCCGCCTGGTCTGGCGGAATGTCTTGAGCGGCCCGTCGCACAGACGCCCCGCCAGTGCGCCCATTTTCCGTGAAAGCGAAAGAAAAGCCCTTTTGCGTTCCGGCAGGTTCTGCTCCATGAAGGGCAGGTTCACGGCGTGCTCGTATGACTCTCCACGCAGCGCTCCAAGCAGGTTGGAGGCCGCTATCTCGGATACGGCCGACTGCGCCTCCCTTGTGTTCGCGCCGATATGCGGAGTAAGGACGACCC
>Ga0272442_10006191_pt1 | contig 15829 bp, 8 predicted proteins | sample SSMForm2O_FD_200262 | JGI IMG/M metagenome (GOLD analysis project Ga0272442, IMG submission 200262) | Marine sediment archaeal communities from Little Sippewissett salt marsh, Falmouth, MA, United States - SSM-Form-2O | ecosystem: Environmental > Aquatic > Marine > Wetlands > Sediment ...
ATTTGACAAACTTCCAAAAGGAGTAAAGCATCCTGTATATCTGTTCAAAGGCGTTATCGATGGAATACGGGATTATGGAAACCGTATCGGAATTCCCACATTGTCTGGCCAAGTGTATTTTCATGAGGGTTATACCGGAAATTGCCTTGTCAACGTAGGATGCATTGGAATCATGAAAAAAAATGAAATGATTCACAGTAGAGCGAAAGCCCCTGGAAATGTATATGTATACGTAGGTGGAAAGACTGGAAGGGATGGAATACATGGCGTAACATTTGCATCAGCAGAACTCACAGACGAAAGCGAAGAGACAAGCAGATCTGCAGTGCAGGTTGGAGATCCTATTACTAAAGAACCAGTTATACATACAACACTTGAATGTAATAGAAAAGGTCTATTGGAAGGTTTAAAGGATTTTGGCGGAGGAGGTCTTTCTTGCGTCTGTGGAGAACTTGCTTATGCTGCAGGATTTGGTGCTGAAATCCATCTTGATAACATTCCCCTGAAGGAAGAGGGGCTGCACCCCTGGGAGATATGGGTATCAGAAAGCCAGGAGCGAATGATGTTTCTTGTAAAACCTGAAAACGTAGATAAGGTGCTTCATATATGCAAACAATGGGACGTAACTGCAGTACCTGTTGGAAAGGTAATTAAGGAAAAAATAACACGTGTTTTCTACAAAGGTGAAAAAATCCTAGAGATGGATCTTGATTTCTTAACAGGTGGCCCAGTCTATGACAGTTGTACCAGACCATTTGATATAATAGATGCCGAAAAAAATAAAAAAACTGAGAAGAGTTTTACAATGCCTGACTTAAATTACAGTTTGAAGAAACTCCTTGCATCTCACAATATTTGTTCCAAGGATTGGGTAATCCGACAGTATGATCACGAAGTACGTGGTAATACAGTGATTAAACCACTTCAAGGTAGAATTAATGCCGAATCACATGGTGATGCAACTGTATTAAAACCTCTGGAGAATTCATTTAGAGGACTTGCAGTAACTGCCGATATAAATCCTCGTTTTATGGAACGTGACCCATACTGGGGTGCATGTTCTGCTGTTGATGAAGTATGCCGTAATCTCGTGGCGGTTGGTTCTAAACCCGATTCACTATTAGATTGCCTCAATTTTGGAAACCCTGAGAAACCAGAACGTATGGGGGAATTTTATGAAGCATGCAGAGGACTTGGAGATATGGCCAGGAAACTTCAGTTGCCATTTGTATCTGGGAATGTAAGCTTTTATAATGAATCTGCAAAAACTGCTGTTCCACCAACTCCTGAATTATTTGGAGTTGGTATTGCCCCAGATATTAGAAAATGTATAACCTCTGATATCAAAGAAGAGGGGAATCCAATCTATCTAGTAGGAAAACAAACTGAGAAAGAGATGGGAGGATCTGAATACTATAAGATTATGGGAATTGAAGGTGGGGCTGTTCCAAAAACAGATACAGGTATTCTTAGCAAATGTATGAACGGCATATTATCTGCCATAGACAAAGAATATGTTTCCTCTTGTCACGATGTAAGCGAAGGTGGTATCAGCGCATGTTTATCAGAGATGACAATAGGTGGAGATATTGGCGCCATTGTAGAATTATCGAATTTAGGTAAAAAATTACGATCTGATTTCAAGCTTTTTTCTGAATCAAATACAAGATGGGTTTTAGAAGTTAAAAAACAGAGAGAAAAAGATTTTGAAGAAATATTTAGAAAAGAAGATGTGATTTCTATCAAAATAGGGAATACAAAAGGAAAGAAATTGATCATCAATGAAGGGAAAAATATGTTAATAAATTTAGATATAAACACTCTAAGAAATATCTGGAAAAACGCTATCTGGGACATTATGGGATGAACGTAACTATTATATGTGATTAAGCAGTTTATTTCTCTTGTGATGATCGAACCCTTGCTGAGCCATATTTGGCAGTGATGAAGATCTTGAGTACTGAAAAGAATCATCACGTTTTAGCAGATGTACTTGCTAAGTATATCTGCAATTTTTTTAAAACAACCTTATGAAAAAGTTGCTAACATTCGATTTGCTCATTTTTGCAGTGTAATCTTATCTTTTTTATAAGCTCTAGTATCTTTCAAGCAATCTCTGCATCTAAAAACAATACCGGTGCCTGAAGGTTGTACAAATATATCCTGGCTATTCCAATCAAATTCCTTTCTACAATAACAACATAATACTTTCATTTTCGTTCACATCTTCACATTGCATATCTTTTCCATAAATTACATAGAACGACTTTATTCACACATTGAATGTACTCATTTCTGCTAGAGTTTCAGTATCCCTTACACCAGCTATTGTTCTAATCTTATTTGACAATATATTACCAATAATTTCAAAATTATCTGCAACTATTTTAACAATAAAATCATATTCCCCAAATAAAGGATATACCTCTTTTACATTTGTTACATCAGTAAGTTTTCTGTATACCCAAAATTCGTGTCCAGGTTCAACTTTTATTAGTACAAAACCTACGGTCATATACCACCCTGCTTTAATTTATTCTTTATATATTTAAACAATATAAACTTTAGGAATACAATTTCCTATGAAAAAAGAAAAAGACATTATTCAGAAAAATACAACAAAATCAATTACAACATTACCTACACGAAAATAGGGATTATTTCTACAAATTACTACAAAACCTATTTTCTAACCATACATCGAAGATGGGATTGGAGGTAATGTAGGAGCCGTTGGTTTTGATTGTTCCATGAATTGTCTTATATCTTTCTCTATTTCCTCTGCTGCCTCATAAAGAGGTGCAGGATCAATTTTTATTCCAGGAAGAATTATGTCTAATTTTTCTAATAAATTTCCTGCAGCTCTTGAATCTGGATATGATGAATGTGCCTCTGACAAAAGACAGATAACATCACGATTTGTAAGAGCACCGCTATAAAGAAGAACCCCAGTGACACCGGTAATCATTCCTTCCTGTGTTTGTTTAATATCGTACTTTTTAAGGACATGCTTCATTAAAGTAGTGCTTCCTACTCCATAAACTTGTAAAGCTTTTTTATTGCTTACATCCATTGCATGTGTTCCTTCCAATGCCACAATCACTTTACAATTTTTTTCCTCTGACCAATCAAAGATTTTATCAACTAACGGTTTTATAAAATCTAATGGAGGCATGAACTCAGAAATTATCACAGCAAGTTGGTCACAAGATTTATCAGGTCCACACATCTTCTTACCAGCATATATTCTCACAGGGGGAGAAGGGTTTGAATTATGTATCACTGTGGCCGGCATGAAATGCCTTGAGACAATAGAACCGATCTCTTTAAGTTTTAACGAATCTATGATAAAACGCCCTGCTATAGAGCTGATCAATCCCACCGTAGGAAATGCAATTACAAGCATAGCATTAGAAAGATCTATTTTTTTATACTCCATTATGGTAATATCTTCCATGTTTACCAAAACCTGATAGCTTTCATGTACTTAAACATTTTTTGAGGTGATTTTTCTAGAAGCATATATATACCATTAAAAAGAGAGTATTATCATCTTCGTAGAAGGAATTAAACTATATTAACTAATCAAATCAAATATTACATTCTTCCAGATATTTAATGACATCCATCTATTTCTCCATGAGCTAAAGATATAGTAAGCATATCTCCCTCAAAAGGAAATTCGATGGTCCCGTATTTACCTCCCCCGCCAGGATTAATAACAGCTTTTCGCTCGCGAAAAGCCTTTATTGCCTCGGTAACCGCAGGAACGGTAACCTTCGCTATATCGCTGACATCCACATCAAGTAATATATTTATCTCACTGCCAAATTCAGACACCAGCTCATCCCATCTTCTTGATGTTGTCTCTGTAAATGGATTACGTTGACCTACAGCCTTTGTTATAATTTCAGGCAAGGGAATAAGATGAACATATGGAGGTCTATGATCAGGATGGTGCGGTTTGGAAAAAGTAGCATGCTCATTAATTTTATCCTTCAATCCCTTCTTTATGCGTTTTCCACAACTGCATTTCCAATTTCTATGCAGAGCTTCTTCAAGAGTATAATGAGTATGACAAGAGACACATGCAGATTCGTTATATTTTCCTTCTTGGGGTGGCAAACCGACATTTAAAACTGGTTTATTTCCACCTATTCGTAAAATTGCTTTTTTAATCTCATTAAAAGTGACATCCCTTACCTCGAACCTATTGAATTCACGTGCAAATCTCACCGGATGTGGGCTATGACTATCAGAGTTTGTCAAAAATGTAAGTCTGTGCAATTCCTGTATTTTGTCAGCATAATCCGAATCAGCACTTAGACCCAACTCAACAAATGAAACATAATCAGCAAGGTCACCATAGCATTCCCTTAGAGAACCATAATGAGCATAAATACTAGTCCTTGGCGTGAAAACATGTGCGGGACCAATAAGAGCCCCAACCTCTCTAGCAATAGATGCAAGTTCTTCGCCACCCATATTTACATTCGGCCTGCCATCAATCTCAAGGTTCTTGGAAAAATGTTTTATTATTCTTTTAAACTCTTCAACTGCTGAAAAACTTGGAAAAAATAACAAATGATGAACGCGATTTTTAGTTTCAATTTCGGTGCTGAGAATAAAACGGGTTCCATTAAGTTCAAAAGTACCATCATCAACCTTATTACAGGTTTTTATCTCTCTAATCCATCCACTATGGAGACAATCGCCAGAACCTACAATATCAATTCCCTTACGAGGTGCCTCCAACGAAATAGCTGCAATACTTATTTTGTTGCTTGTATTACTAGGAACTACAACAGTTATTTTATCTCCAGGGGCCCTAGAAAAATAAGAATGAATATGTAGATCTGCATTGATTATCATTAAAATATTACCTTCATTTTATGATATCTAAAACTAAGTTTTTAGTATTTGCGTATTGCTATTTTAAAATTTGAATTGTTGATCATTTTTTATCTTCAGTTTCATAAATATCTGATGGTTTTTTCTCACTTTTTTTTTGTGGTTTATCTATTAGTTTCTTCTCAAAGAACGTAGTACGAGCCATAAGTTGTAGAATACCAGCGATTACAATTACAACACAAGAAGCAATAAGCATTAGTCCACCATAACAAAAACCCCATTGAAAATTAGCTGTTTCACCATCTTGAATAATTACTACATGTTCGCCACCAAATGGAGAACTTGAAATGGTTGATAGAATATTTGCAATTTCGGCACCCGAGGATTCTCCCACAGTTGAGGCACTAATATCAATTGAACCAAGCGCAATAATTCCAATAGTTATTGCAATTATTGGAACAATTAACCTGATACCTTTTCCAATATATTTTTTCCCAAGTTTTTTACTACTTGAAACACCAACTGTTGCTAAAATAAGAAATATAAGGCTTATGCCAATAAAATATGAAAAAGGAATATCAAGGGAGCCCATTTGAACAGGGCCGTTATTTGGATCAAGTAGATTGATTTGAACGCCATCTATTCCATCAATCTTAATTATTTCAACTTCACCCCCTGATGAGAAGTTTTCGACTACAATATCTGCAGAAACACCATACCAAGGATATATTAAACCAAAAATGGCTAAAATGATACCTAAAATGCAAAGGATATTACCAACACTCTTCAAGTTTAATCCATCAATATACAATATTGATATAATACGTGAACCAAGACCCTCTCTCTGATGTTTCTTATAAATTCTCAAAATAAAATATCCAACAAGAATTAGAGAAATTATAACAAAAATCATAACAAAATTATACAAAAACCATTCAAACATAAACATAAGGTTATCTGCTTGAGATAAGGACGCGCCCCAGCCAAGTGGATCGCTCCACATTTCACCGCTTTCCCGGTACATCGGACCTGATGGACCAACCTGTCCACGTAGCGCTGCTTCAGGTCCAGCATATTCACCCCAGAGACCTGCATAATAAAGCCAACCTTGAGTTTCAATTAATTCTAATGTGTAATCAGTAGGATCTAGAACTTTTCCATCAGCTGCAACAATATCGTTAGCGATTCCAAATTTACCTGAATAGGATCGAAGATAGTTTGCATGTGACCCTCTTGAAACATATACTTTGATATGATCTCCATCTCTTTCAACCTGATCCCATAAAGCTTTCTGACCACCATGGTGCTGACTGTACATTACCTCTGACGGTGTCTCTCCAGATATAACTACTTGAACCATTTCCCAGTCGCCTTCATGAATATTCATAGTTCCCTTATTAAATACATAAAAAAACCAATACTGAATAACAATTGAATCACTCGAAGTATCAACATGCGTATACACAGTATACCCAAGAGCATTCTCCATACTCTGATAATCCTCAATAACACCATCATCACATACTGTACCTTTTTGATTATCAAGATAATATCCTTTAGTTGTATACATTACAAGATCCTCACCAGTAACAGAGCCAATATTGTTATTTTCCGAGTCATACAATACTGAGTTATCAATAAAATAATCCACCTCTACAGGAAAACAAGTTTCTTCTTTTTCAAAATATAAAATTGGGGCATATTGCTCTACAAGATAATCATTTTGTGCACTGCAAGTAATAACTAAGCTGCTAAAGATCAATGATAAAATAAGACCAATTACAAATAATGTTTTAACTTTCATAATCTTTGCCATGGAATGAAGTTATTTAATACTTCTTAAAAATTCAAATTTTATTTATATAACTAATAGTAACGTTTATTAGTGTCTACTCCATATGGAAAACAGAGAAATTCGCCGTTGGTGATGGGACAAAAATAATTCCTAAAAAAACTAACTGAATTAGTGTATATACTCAATCTGATGTGAATAACTATGAGCAAAGAAGAAGCTAAAACCAATGGAAGCTATGACACAGATTCCATACAAGTCTTAGAAGGTCTTGCAGCTGTAAAGCAAAACCCAGCAATGTACATAGGCAGTACAGATGAAAGAGGACTTCATCATCTTGTTTATGAGGTAGTTGATAACGCCATCGATGAAGCACTTGCAGGATATTGTACAAAGATTCAGGTCATCCTAAATAAAGATGGAGCCGTAACAGTTATTGATAACGGTAGAGGGATACCTGTAGCAGTGCACAAAAAATACAATAAATCAGGTGTAGAACTAGTTATGACTACACTTCATGCTGGAGGTAAATTCGACAATGAAGCATACAAAGTATCAGGTGGTCTACATGGCGTTGGTGTATCCTGCGTAAATGCCCTCAGCGAATGGCTTGAAGTAAAAGTCAAAAGAAATGGAATAGAATACTATCAAAAATATGATCATGGTTTCGCTGTTGCTCCATTAAAGGAAATTGGCAAATCAGAAAATAATGGTACGACAATTATTTTTCTACCAGATCCTGAAATATTTGAAACAGTTGACATAAAGTTCGAAACCATAGCGGCCAGATTAAAAGAGCAGGCATTTCTCAATGCAGGTTTGGAAATTGAAATCACTGACGAACTCTTTGGAAAAAGTGAAACGTTCAAGTATGATGGTGGTATCAGTGAGTTTGTCCAACATATCAACAGAAACAAAACACCACTTCATCCAAATCCCATATATTTAAAAGCCGAGAAAAAAGATGTGGAAGTGGAAATAGCAATACAATATACTGATAGTTACACAGAGAATATCTTTACCTTTGCCAATAATATAAACACACATGAAGGAGGGACACACCTCTCTGGTTTTAAAGGGGCACTTACCAGAGTTCTTAATGATTATGGAAAGAAAAACAAGTTATTTGACAGCGAAAATTTTAGTTTAAGTGGAGAAGACTGTAGAGAGGGAATCACCACAGTTATTTCATGTAAAGTTAGACATCCGCAATTCGAAGGGCAGACAAAAACAAAACTTGGTAATTCTGAAGTACGTGGAATCGTCGAGAGTATGACAAATGAGAAACTCGGCGAATTTTTTGAAGAAACGCCGGTTGTTGCACGAACAATTATCGATAAATCTGTAACAGCAAGTCGTGCACGTGATGCAGCTCGTAAAGCACGTGAACTAACACGTCGTAAAGGACTTCTTGAATCTTCAGCATTGCCTGGGAAACTAGCTGATTGTTCCAGCAGAAATCCAAGCAAAACAGAACTTTATATTGTTGAGGGAGATAGTGCAGGTGGCTCGGCGAAACAAGGCAGAGATCGTGAATTTCAGGCTATTCTACCACTCAGAGGTAAGATTCTTAATGTTGAAAAGGCCCGTATGGATAAAATTCTAAAAAACAATGAAGTTCTTGCCCTTATCACGGCTATTGGGACTGGTATCGGTGAAGAGTTTGATATTGGCAAAGCCCGGTATCATAAAATAATCATCATGACTGATGCTGATGTAGATGGAGAGCATATAAGGACATTGTTGCTGACCTTTTTTTTCCGTTACATGCGACCATTGATCGAAGAGGGTTATCTATATATTGCCCAGCCTCCATTGTATAAAGTCAGCAAAGGTAAACAGGTTGCTTATGCATTCACTGAACGAGAAAAACAACAAAAAATAGAGGAGATTGATGGGACTGGTGCTGGAATTCAGCGTTATAAAGGTCTTGGTGAGATGAACCCTAGGCAGTTGTGGGAAACAACTATGGATCCTGAGAATCGTATGACTGTGAAAGTAACTGTTGATGATGCAGTGGAAGCAGATGAGTTGTTCACGATTTTGATGGGGGAAAAAGTAGAGCCGAGACGTGAGTTTATTGAGACTCATGCTAAAGAAGTTGTAAACTTGGATATTTAGGGTGATGTTTTATGGCATATGAAAGTGATCGACCAATTAAAAAAGAATACATCCGTGCGATTGAATCCGAGATGAAACGTTCTTTTATTGACTATTCAATGAGTGTTATAATGAGCCGTGCTCTCCCAGATGTACGCGATGGGTTAAAACCAGTTCATAGAAGAATTTTGTATGCTATGAATGATATGGGCCTTACAGGTGGACGAGCTCATAAGAAATCTGCTCGGGTAGTAGGAGAAGTACTTGGTAAATATCACCCCCATGGTGATCAAGCTGTATACGATAGTATGGTTCGTATGGCCCAGGATTTTTCACTTCGGTATCCTTTGATTGATGGTCAAGGTAACTTTGGTTCTGTTGATGGCGATAGCGCAGCTGCTATGAGATACACGGAAACACGTATGTCAAAAATCGCAGATTTTATGATTCAGGACATTGATAAAGATACTGTTGATTGGGATGACAATTTTGATGGCTCACTAAAAGAACCTGTTATGCTTCCTTCAGTTCTTCCAAACTTGTTAATTAACGGGTCTTCTGGTATTGCAGTAGGTATGGCTACCAACATGGCACCCCATAATATTGCTGAGGTTATTGATGGAACTATTCACATTATTGATGAACCAGATATTTCAACAGTTGACCTTATGGAGATCATTAACGGTCCTGATTTTCCCACAGGTGGTATCATTTATGGTAGAGGGGGAATTCTTGCTGCATATTCCGAAGGAAAAGGACTTGTTCGTGTTCGATCACGCACCCATTTTGAAGGAGAGGATAGGAAAAAAATAATCATTACAGAACTACCTTATCAGGTAAATAAGGCCAATCTTTTGAATAACATTGCAATACTTGTAAAAGATAAAAAAATTGAGGGCATCTCTGATCTTCGTGATGAAAGCGACCGAGAAGGAATGAGAGTTGTTATTGAGTTGAAACGAGATGCAATAGAAGATGTTGTTTTATCGCAACTTTTTAAACACACCGAAATGCAGACGACATTTGGTATTAACAATTTAGCAATCGTTGATGGTGCTCCAAAAATTCTTACATTAAAAGAAATTATTCAACATTACATTGAATATCGTGTCGTCGTTATTACCCGCCGTACAACGTATGATTTAAACAAAGCCAAAGAAAAAATGCATATTTTAGAAGGGTTCATGATTGCCCTTAAAAATATTGATGAGATAATCAAGATAATTCGTGCGAGTAAAACAGCCGAAGAGGCTAAAAACAAATTAATGGAAAGATTTGAATTTTCCGAAAAACAAGTCAAAGCAATTCTTGATATGAGACTTCAGAAACTTACAGGAATGGAAATTGAAAAAGTAGAGGTAGATTATAACGAAACAAAACAGCTTATAGAAGAACTTAAAGAACTTCTTAGTGATAGGCAAAACATATTAGATGAGATGAAAAGAGAACTATTGAATATAAAAGAAAAGTTTGGAGATGAGCGCCGTACCGAGATCGTTGAGGGAGAAATCGATATTGACATGGAGGATCTTATCCCCGAACATGAGGTTGTTATTACAATCACCGAATCCGGATACATAAAACGCATTCCAACTGAAACATATAGGACACAACATCGTGGTGGAAAAGGCCTCGTAGGTATGAAAACAAAGGAGGAAGACATTGTTGTTGACTCTTTTATTACCTCAACTCATGATTATATTATGTTTTTCACAAATCATGGAAAGACATTCTGGCTTAAAGGGTATAAAATTCCAGAAGGAAGCAGGCACCATAAAGGAAAAGCAATAGTTAATCTTTTACCAAGACTAGAGGATGGAGAATATGTAGAGACTGCCATTCCAATTCCTGAGTTTGATAATGATCACTATCTTGTATTTTCTACAAAAAAAGGCATAATAAAAAAAACGGCTATATCTGCATATAAACATATCAGAGTAAACGGAATTAAAGCAATCAATTTGGATGATGACGACGAACTCATTAGCACCAAACTATCAGATGGAAAACAAACCATTATGATAGCTTCAGCAAAAGGCCAAGCATGCCGGTTCAACGAAGAAGAGGCAAGACCAATAGGACGTTCGACACGAGGTGTCCGAGGTATCCGTCTAAACAAAGGCGATGAAGTAGTTTCAATGGCAGTTGTAGGAGAAGAGGGTAACCTACTTACAATAACTGAAAATGGATTTGGAAAAAGATCCCCGATTCAGGACTACAGAAAAACCCATCGTGGAAGTAAAGGAGTAAAAACCATTGTCACAAATGAAAGAAATGGAAAAGTACTTTTTGTGAGGGAAGCCTCTGATGATGAAGAGATTATGCTAACTACTAAAAATGGTATGATGGTGCGAATTCCTGTGAAAGACATTAGAATACAGGGAAGAAACACCATGGGTGTTAGAATAATGAGGCTTAATGAAGGAGATAAAGTAGTCTCAGTTGCAAAAATATTGGAAAGTAATGGCGAAGAGGATAATCCCCCCGAATTTGAAGAAGAATGATCTTTAGATTTCAGCCATTATTTACAGATTGATAAGGGTTGAATGCAGGATCACCGTAAAGCGTAAATTCATGTAGTGCTACATATTTTTTGCTGAGCTCGCGTGATCCTTTACCTTCATTAGACAATGTAGGTTGTTTTAAGATTTGCAATTCTTCATCAATAAGGCTGCATCCTGTGGTAAAACTGAGTGGAGGTGTCCATAGAAACGTTGTGTTTGCATCTTTTTCAAGATAAATGTTTTTAGCGTTTCTAAGTGCAAGACCTGTAGTTTCATCATTTTCAATCAAATTTACTATAAAATCCTCAGCAAGTGATGCACCAAAGTGAGATTCAGGATATACACCTTTTAATTTTAAATCAAATATGGCCTTAGTCAGACCAAGAATTCCTATACCCCATCCACCAGGTAGTGGTCTTGGGGGAAGATATCCAGGATCTGCTGTAAATCTTGTAGCACCAATGTACGCATTAACTCCAGCATACAAGAAAGCCTGTGATAATGCATTTTCAGGTATAATACCATCCGTTCTGGCCGTGATACAACTAACAACAAAGATAACAGATGGACCATATTCCATATCATTCACAGAACGAATACTATATGATCCTTTTGATGACAGATCACTCCTCAAACTTGAGATAATTCTTGAGAAAGTCGTTACACCTGGGAATCCTCTTGAATCTATAAACACATCACCATGTTCAAAAAGATTGTAGGAACCATGTGCAAACGTAAAAATCAAATTACTATTTACATGATCTTTTCCACCATTTACCTTATCGTTGGAATTCAAGAATTCCACGAATTTACTTGGAAATAATAAACGATTAAAAAGCCCAGTTTGTTTAATTTGTTTAATATCTTCCTTGCTAAAACCCTCCCTCTGGGATTGCAGCCAAAATGTACTTTTTGCATTTGAATATCCTTTTTTCATCTTATCTCTCAATCGAAGATTAATAAATTCACTCTCCCCAGTTGGAAACTTGGTAGGTTCCCCATGTCCTTGACCCATTAATTGACTTAATCTTGTAATAATTGGCAGATTCTGAAATTCAAGACCACAACCCGTTTGTACTAATGCATTATTTTTCCATTCTCCCATGTCATCAATAATATTGTAGTAGAAAATTGTTCTAGCAATCAGAGCACTACAATCCTGCACATCCCGACCTGTTACTCTTCCAACGATATTTTCCTGGAAAGGCCAGTAGGTAAAGGTATTATTCTCAGGATCTGTTTTATCTACGTCAATATCACCATAAATAAAATCACTTGGAAGAGCAAAACCAGTCATATAAGCTGGATCTTCTGGTTTACCATCAGGATTAAAATAAAAATACATTGGAATCATAGTAGGATCAGCAGCAATTGCCACATATGCCGGATTTTCTGTATAATAATTTCTTAGTTCTTCCAAATTCTCTATTGGAATATCTGCTATCTGTGCCAATAATTCATTGAGCTCATCGTGAATTTGCATAGTATGCTCATTAGACGGGACTAATAGATTTGGATTTGTACCTGGCTGAGTTACCCCTGGACATGTTGTACCATTATATAAAACATCATCATCAGCTGCAAAAGCAAACTCTGGTTTTGCAAAAACAATTCCTTTATGATAAGCAGTTAGATATGGTGTGATAGAAGACAGATTATCCATAAGTGGAACAATGGGATGTTCAATGTTTTCCAAGGTTACAGTTACTTCATAAGACCCTTTTTTTAACGAAAACCATTGACCATAAATTTGAATGCCATATTCACCAGGATTATCATATAATGTTATTTCATAATGCAAACAATCCTTCAAAATGCTACCATCAACATTACGAACAGGAATGCCACCGTTGGTCCCACCAAAAATATATCTAGGACCCTGAGGACTTACCAGTATCATAGATAGTTTATCCCCAAGAGAGTCAACATTTTCAAAATCAAGATTTTTTAAATCAATCTTTAATTGTACGTACTTGTAATCCTTGGGTATTGAAAATTTATGAAGCGCAAAAGCGTTACCAAATACTGAATTAATTGCATGAGTTGGCAGAGAAGTTCCTGAATTTATTTTGCCATTAAACTCATAAATTGTTTTATCAAGAACATCAGGTTGAGAAACATCCAAAGGATTTGCCATGGCGATATAATTTACAGTTGCTCCAAATTTATCATAAATTACATCAATACATTCATCTATAATCTCTTCTACTTCGTAAAATTTTTTAACCCAATATGCAGAACTATGAATATCACCGCAAATATACAGATTTTCTACCCCAAGATCATTTAAAACCTCTTCTACATCGTCATCTATTTCATTGGCAACAATAACTGGAATACCGAGATATGACGCTATAGGGGTTGCTACAATTCCGAGTCCATAACCTGTTTCATCCTCTTTAATTACCAAAGCAGTTGATGTTTCATCCCAGAATGTCTCTGCGATAGAAAGGGAAATTTGCTTTGGACTTGAAAAATCACTAAGAATATAATCCGAATATATACCAATTTGTTTCTCTGCCCTAACAATGCTTTCAGAAGGATCATCCAAATGTTTTATATACATTGGAGTAACGGTTTGCTCCCCATATTCGTTGTAATAGAGAGCCAAAGGAGTAGCAATTAATGAATAAAATGGATTTGAATCTGACACAGTTATTGCCGAGGGAAATTCATTAGCCAATGCAGAGTGTGAATCAAATGTTCCAATATGATCCTGTGAATTACTTACAATTTCGGTTGGTGAGGTACTAACAGATGCGTTAAAAGAGATTAAAATCATCATCGATAAAGCTAAAATTGAAATTATAATTTTCCTGTTTCTAAACATATTCAATTACCTGTTAATTATTATACTATATGTATTATTTAAAAGTTATTACAAATAAAAATCACTACGCTTTTATTGAAGTAAAAATCGCTGAAAAAAAATAAATTATGATGAGAGAATATTTATCTATTTTCCCTCATTGCATGGCTCATATGGATTAAACGCTGGATCTCCAAGCAAATTCAATTGGTAAACCGTGCAGTATTTTTCTACAATAACTCTGTCTCCCCCACTACCTGTTGTTGCCATAGTATATGATGGAGTATCAGTTGATCCGTCAAGAGGCGGCGTCCACAAATAAGTAACATCAGCCTGTTCAGGCAAGAACTCATTCTTAGCGTTTCTTAAGGCTGTTCCAATGTCAACATCATCCTCAATCAAGCTTTGATATGATTTTTCAAATATAACACCACAGAAATGCACAGGTGGATATATACCCCGTTTCGCATTTAGAGCCGCCTTAAGATATCCCACTATACCAAGTCCCACACCGTCATCCAAAAGAGGCCATTTTGGACGTGGTTCCAAATATCCCCCTATTGCCGAATATGTCGTGGGGGAAATATAGGCATTTACCCCAGAATGCAAATAAGTATTGGAAATGGTGTTTTCTGGATGAACGCTATCGATTTTTCCAGATCCACAACCTTCGATAAATAATACAGATGGCCCGAGTTCCATATTCGAAACTGCCCTTACATTGTATCCCCCAATGCTGTCTAGCGGTGATCTAAAACCACCCACCAACGGAACGAATCTCCCAAGAATCTGATAAAGTAGCGGAGGGCCACCCATAAAATACAACATACTATCCCCATGTTCAAATCCAAACCATATCCCATGAGAATTTGACAATATAATATTGCTACTCTCCTGAAGCTCTCCACCTTTAATACCAGACTGATCACTGAACGATTCTCTCCACCAATCCAAATCAAATAACGAATTGATGCTCTCAAATCCTTGAGCACGCTTAACAAGAGATCTTGGGAAAAAGAGACGATTAAGGAGACCGTCATGTTTAATTTCCCATAGGGCTTCATCAGTATAACCCACTCTTTGAGCTTGACCCCGCTCCGCCACCTCTACATTAAATTCTCCACCCTCAAGGTTATCAGATGTCCTCATGTTAAGAAAGTGCTGTTCACCCGTTGGGAATTTCATAGGTTCGTGTTGACCAAGAATGTTATAAACCATATTGAAAATCGGCAATTTTTGAAATTCTAACCCTGCACCAGACATAACAACTGCGTTATCCTTCCAATCCCCCATTTTCTCTATTATGTCGTCATAGAATACCGTCCTAGCTATCAAAGCACTAGTATCCTGTACGTCCCAACCAGTAATACGTCCAACAATATTTTCTACCTCTGGATAACCAGATATAGAATAAAGATCATTTTCTGTATCTTCCTTACCTATATGAGGTTGCATAAAGTAGATTTCTGGATCAATATTTCCATATATGAAATCACTTGGACAACCGGTACCATACATTTTGTCTTGATTATAAAAGGGGTCATTATGCGGACTTCTATAGTAATATTGAGGAAGCATCGTAGCATCGCCGACCAATGCGATATAGAATGGATCTATCCTACAAGCCTTTGTAAGACTTTCTTTCCCAGCAACATCTGAAATATCAATATCCTTAAGTTTTGCTAACAATTCATTAAGTGGTTCATGAATATTCTCGTATACATGTCTATTTAAAACAGGGATCAAAATTGGATTTTTCATTACTTGAGTATT
>Ga0272442_10006193_pt1 | contig 15825 bp, 14 predicted proteins | sample SSMForm2O_FD_200262 | JGI IMG/M metagenome (GOLD analysis project Ga0272442, IMG submission 200262) | Marine sediment archaeal communities from Little Sippewissett salt marsh, Falmouth, MA, United States - SSM-Form-2O | ecosystem: Environmental > Aquatic > Marine > Wetlands > Sediment ...
GCATATTCAGGCGAAAAAGCTTATTGACAATTGTTTCGGATGGGATAGTATACAGTATAGTGGTGGGAAAAAGTGGGAAGAAATAGCAAAAAGTGGTATAAAAGGCTGGAATATGGGTGAATATAGGAACAACCTGGATGAAAAAAACAGATTGATGATCCCCGCCAAGGTAAGATCGGAAATTGCGGGGAATGTCATCGTGCTGACTCGGGGTATCGACCGCTGCCTGTGGCTGTTCACCCATGAAGAGTGGGAGAAATTCTCCCAGAGCCTTATCGGCTCCACATCGCTGTTTCAGGAGAGGGCCCGGCTTATTCAGCGCCGGATTCTGGCCCCGGCCCAGGACACGGAAATCGACCGCTCGGGAAGGATCATCATCCCCCAGACCCTGCGAGAATACGCGGGTTTGAAGAAGGAATGCATCATTCTGGGCATGCTGAAATATATGGAAATTTGGGACGAAGCAAACTACCTCCACTACCTGGAGGAAACTGAGGCCAGATTCAAGGAGGCGGCTGAAGAGATAGGCTCAAGAATTGTTCTCTAGCTTTTGTCTCCGGCTGATTGCGTGTGCGCCTGAGAGGAAGCCAGAACTGGCGGGGGCATGGGGTGAGTAAACAAAGCGTTCACACACCGGTTCTTATGGAAGAGGTTATTGCCCTCCTGGCACCGGGAAAGGAAGAAACGCTGTTGGTCGATGCCACCCTGGGGGAGGGCGGTCATGCGGCGGCTTTTCTGTCCCGCTTCTCCGGCCTGTCTGTTATCGGCCTGGATGCGGACGACGAGATCATGCAGCGGGCTCGCCGGCGCCTAAACGGCTTCATCTCCGGCGGGCGGATACGCTGCTACAGGGAATGGTTTGACGATTTCTTTGCCTCCTATGCGGGGCGCTTTGACAGGGGGCCGGACAGGATCCTGATGGACCTGGGCATCTCCATGTTTCACTACCGGGGGAGCGGCCGCGGCTTCTCCTTCCGCTCGGAGGAGCCCCTGGATATGCGGATAAACGGCAGCAGCGGCCGGACGGCGGCGGCTATAGTTAATCGAACGCCGGAGACGGAGCTCCGTCGGCTTATTGCGGAGTACGGCGAAGAGAGAATGGCGGGTAGAATTACGAGGTCCATTGTCCGGGAAAGAAAGCAGGCACCCCTTACCCAGGCCAGGCAGCTGGCTGATCTTATTTACAGAAGCGTTCCGCCGGGATACCGTCACGGTGCGATTCATCCTGCTACCCGCACCTTCCAGGCCCTGAGGATTGCGGTCAATGAGGAGCTGGCCAGGCTGGAAAAGGGACTGGACGCCGCTTTCACGGTTTTAAATCCCGGCGGCCGAATCGGGGTTATCTCTTTCCATTCCCTGGAGGATCGGATCGTCAAACACTTTTTCAGGGAGAAGAATAAAACCTGTACCTGCCCGCCGGAATCGCCGATTTGTCAATGTGGGGGCGTTCGCGAGGCCCGCATTATCACCCGGAAACCCGTGACTGCTTCCCCGGAAGAGCTGGAGAGTAATCCGGCCTCCCGCAGTGCGAAGCTCAGGGTAGCGGAGAAGCTCGAAAGATGAGAAGACTGTCGATACTGATCGTGGCTTTGCTGGTAGCATTCCTCTTTTTCATGGGCACCTGGCAGGGCTTCCGCTATCAGCAGCTCGTCCGGGAAGTGCGGATGCTGGAAGAGGAGCAGAGGAGCTGGCTGGAAAAAAACAAGAAGCTCATCGCCGGGCTGGCGGTGTTCAGCTCGCCGGAGCGCATCGAGCATATAGCGCGCGAACAGCTGGAATTGAACCGCATCACTTCCAGCCGGGTGATCAAGGTAGTGTCAGAGGAGGATGGTATTGAGTAGCCAGGCCGCCGGTTTCACCCTTTTCACCCCCGGGCAGCTGGCGGAGTACACCGGGGGAGCCCCGGCTGTGAAAGGGCGGAGGAATATCGAACGGGTCGTTGTCGATTCCCGCGCGGTGAGTAAAAATGACCTGTTCGTTCCCCTGATGGGAAGCCGGGTCGACGGCCACAGATTCCTGGCAGAGGCCGTGGAAAAGGGCGCCGCGGCGGTGCTGGCCGGCACCCTCAGCGAAGAGGCGCGGAGTGAGACCCTCCACGGCCTGCTGGCGGACCGGGATGCCAGCCTCATCCTGGTGGACAACACCCTCCGAGCCCTGCAGGACCTGGCCCGCAGCCACCTGCAGCATGTGGCCCCGGACCTTCGGCTGGGGATCACGGGCAGCAACGGAAAAACCACCACCAAGGAGATCATGGGGCAAATCCTCTCTCTGCAGGCGGAAACGGCGGTGAATGAGGGAAACCTGAACTCGGATGTCGGCCTGCCCCTGGCGGCTTTCACGGTGGCTAAAAAACACCGCTACGCCGTTTTCGAGATGGGCATGAACCGTGCGGGCGAGATCGGCGAGCTGGCCCGGGTGGTTCACCCCGATATCGCCTTGATTACCAATATCGGCAGTGCCCACATCGGTCTTTTGGGGAGCCGCCGGGCAATCGCAGAGGAAAAAAAGCAGATCTTCAGCTGTTTCGACGGCGGGCAGACCGCCTTTCTCTATGAAAAGGAAGAATTCTTACCCTTTCTGCGCGAAGGGGTAAGAGGAAAGATAATTTGCTATGGACCTGAAAGCACGCCAGGATACGAGGGGAGCCAAAGTCTGGGGCTGGATGGCACCGTCATCCACTGGGAGGGGCTCCGGATCCGCTTCCCTCTTTTTGGCGTGCATAATCTAAAAAACGCTTTGTCCTCAATATCTGTATCGGCCGTATTGGGCATTAGCAAAACAAAAATAAAAGAGGGATTGGAGGCTGTCAGACCCCTGTTCGGACGATCGCAGATCATCCGCGGGGAGATCACTGTTGTTCAGGATTGCTACAATTCCAATCCTGATTCGGTGCGCCAGGTTCTCGATTTCTTTCGCCCCCTGGACTGGCAGGGCAGGAAGATCATTGTTCTGGGGAGCATGCAGGAGCTGGGAGCGGACAGCGAGGAAGAGCACCGCCGGTTGGGGCGTGTCGCCGCGGCGTCAGGATTCGATGTCCTTTTTCTTTTTGGTGAAGAGATGGCACCGGCTGTCGAGGCTCTGAAGCAGGAGGGCTATTCCGGGCGTTACGAGTGGACGGCGGATTTTGACCGTTTGCGGGAGCGCCTGGATGCCACGCTCAAGAGCGGTGACCTGCTGCTTCTGAAGGGTTCTCGGACTCTGGAACTCGAGCGGCTGGCGGGCGCCTGGCAGGGACATTCTTAGGAGGAGCTATGGTATTGAAGCTTCTGTATCCGCTGGTAAAATATTTCACCTTTTTCAATATTTTCCAGTATATCACCTTCAGGGCGGCCTATGCGGCCCTGACCGCCCTGCTGATTTCCTTTCTCGTGGGTCCCTGGCTGATACAGAAGCTCAGGCAGTGGAAAGTCGGTGAGGAGATCAGAAAAGACGGCCCCAGCACCCATATGAAGAAATCCGGTACGCCTACCATGGGGGGTATCCTGATTATTCTTTCCATTATAGTGTCCGTTCTCCTCTGGCAGGATCTGGACAATCCCTATACCTGGATTCTTCTCCTGAGCGTCCTGGGCTTCGGCCTCATCGGTTTTACGGATGATTACCTCAAGACCTTTCGCCGCAACGCCACGGGTTTGCGGGCGGGCATCAAATTCACCAGCCAAATCGCTTTTTCCCTGGTCATCGCTCTGCTGCTCTTTTTCTTCAGGAATGATCATACCACCCTGCTCTATGTTCCCTTTCTCAAGAATCCGGTTCTCGATCTTTCCTACATGTACATCCCCTTTGCCGTGCTGCTGCTGGTGGCTTCCTCCAATGCCGTGAACCTGACCGACGGCCTGGACGGCCTGGCAACGGGATTGGTGCTCATGGTGGGAATATCCTTTGCCATCCTCTCCTACCTGACCAGCCGCGCGGATTATGCCGGTTACCTGCAGATTCCCTTTATCGAGCAGGGCTGGGAAGTACCGGTTTTTTCCCTGGCCCTGGTAGGCGCGGCTGTGGGTTTCCTCTGGTTCAACTGCCACCCGGCGGAGATCATGATGGGCGACACCGGCAGCCTTAGCCTGGGCGGCGTTATCGGGGTCATAGCGTTGATCATCAAGAAGGAGATTCTACTGATCATCGTGGGTGGCGTCTTCGTGGTGGAGGTCATCTCGGTGATCATCCAGGTTCTCTATTTCAAGAAGACCGGGAAGCGGGTCTTCAAGATGGCTCCCCTCCATCACCACTTCGAGCTTTTGGGCTGGAGTGAGAGCAAAGTGGTGATCCGTTTCTGGATTCTCGGGGGACTCTTTGCCATCCTGAGCCTGTCGACCTTGAAAATACAGTAGCGTAAGGAGCATCTTTGGAGCGCATAGACAAACAGGCAGGTGATTTTCTTCTTTTTCTGACCCTGATTCTGCTGATAGGCGTGGGGATTTCCATGCTGTTCTCAGCTTCCCACTACTATGCGGAGCGGGTGTTCGACGATCCCTACTACTTTCTCAAGCGCCAGGTCATCTGGATTCTCCTGGGCTGCCTGGCTGCCCTGGTCGCGGCCAGAACTCCCCTGGATTTTTTCAGGGAGACTACCCCCTATCTGCTGCTGCTTTCCCTGGTTCTTTCGCTCTTGACCTTTGTTCCCGGAATCGGCAGGCCGATTCTCGGCGCCCGCCGCTGGATTTTCCTGTTCGGGCAGAGCTTCGAGCCCTCGGAGCTGGTGAAATTTTCCCTGGTTCTCTACCTGGCCGCCATATTCAGCAAGAAGGGAGAGCGGATCAACGATCCGGTTAACTCCATCCTTCCTCCCCTCCTGATCGTGGCGGTGTTCGTAGCCCTGATCTATTTCCAGAATGATTTCTCCACTGCGGTTTTCATTTTGCTTATCGCGCTGACCATGTTTTATATCGCCCAGGTGAAGCTGCGCTACTTCATTCTGCTGAGCTCCCTGGTAATTCCCCTGGGCAGCCTGCTTCTCTTTACCAAGGCGCACCGCGTTCAGAGACTGATTGCTTTTCTTAATCCATTGGCGGACCCCACCGGGAGCGGCTACCAGATTATCGCCGCCCGCCAATCGATCATCGCCGGAGGGTTCTGGGGCCGGGGGCTGGGCAGGGGTTTGAAAAAACTGGGAGGCCTGCCCGAAGCCCACAGTGATTTTATCTTCGCTGTTATCGGCGAGGAGACCGGTTTCCTTGGCGCCCTCTTCGTCCTGACGCTGTTCGTGGTTTTGGCCTGGCGGGGGTACACCATCGCGCTGAAGAGCCGGGACAGCTTCGGCTATTACCTGGCCTTCGGCATTACCACGGTCATCTTTCTGCAGGTGCTCTTGAATATAGCCGTGGTCACCGGGTTGGTGCCGGCCACCGGCATCCCCCTGCCTTTTTTCTCCTCCGGGGGCTCCTCGATGCTGCTCTCCCTCTTTATGATCGGGCTGCTGATGAATTTGTCCCGCTCGGTGGAGCCGCAGGAAAGGAAACGCCGTGTCTGAGGCTCTGGCTTTTCATTCCCCCAACAACTCCAGGACGGAACGGCTGGTGAACCGGCTGCTCTGGACGGTGATATTCCTGCTGATCCTCTTTATCCTCGGTGAGCTCGTTTTTCACTTCGTCATCTCGCCGCGGCTGGTCATTAAAAACATCAGCGTGGAAAGCAATCTTTCCTTGAGTGAAGAGGAGATATTGGCTATGGTCGGCCTGCGCGAGGAGGTGTATTTCTTCTCTGTGGATGTCGGGCAGATCCGGGAAAAGCTGGAATCCTACCCCCTGATAAAAAAAGCTGTGGTGGAGAAGCGGTTTCCCGACAATTTGAAGATAAGCATTTTCGGCCGCCTGCCCCTGGCCCTGGCGATCGCCTCGGGCGCCGGGGGAGTCAGCCTGCCTTTGGCCCTGGACGATGAGGGTGTGGTATTTCAGCTGGGGACCTCCGTCACGAATTACGATTTACCCGTAATCTCCGGCCTGCAGTTCAACCAGGTCCGGGTCGGCACCAGGCTGCCTGCCGCTTTGTCTCCTCTGATGGCGGACCTGGAGAACCTGCGGCGGCAGTTTCCCGACCTCTACAGCCTGATCTCGGAGGTCAGGGTTATTTCCAGGGGGGGATCCCAAAACGAGCTTCTGCTCTGCCTGCTGACACACTCCATTAAGCTGAGATTCGGCGGCGGCATCACCGGAGCCGGCTTGAAGAACGCCGTGATGCTGCTTGATTTGATAGAAAAACAGGGCTTCTCCGACAATGTCCGGGAAATAGACTTTAGGACCGGTGAAGTGGTCTACAGGGTTAAGGAGGGGTAATCCTTTGAACGATCTGATTGTTGGCATGGACATAGGGACAACCAAGGTCTGTGTGGTCATCGGCCAGTACAATGCGCACGGTCAGCTGGAGATTACAGGCGTCGGGACCACACCCTCCCGGGGTTTACGGCGGGGGGTGGTGATCAATATTGAAACCACCGTGCGCTCCATCGTGGATGCTGTCGAGGCGGCCGAGATGATGTCCGGGCGGGAAGTCGATTCGGTCTACACCGGGATCGCCGGGGGGCATATTGAGGGCATCAACTCACGCGGCGTGGTGGCGGTCACCGGCAAGGGACGGGAGATCACCCGGGAGGATGTGGACCGGGTGATCGACGCCGCCAAGGCGATCGTTATTCCCCTGGACCGGGAAGTGCTTCATGTTATCCCCCAGGAGTTCATCGTGGACAGCCAGGGGGGAATCCGCAATCCCATCGGTATGATCGGCGTGCGTCTGGAAGCGGAGGTCCATATCGTGACCGGCGCGGTGACTTCGGCCCAGAACATCGTCAAATGCGTCAATCGCGCGGGTTTCAAAGTCAGCGATATCGTGCTGGACCCCCTGGCTTCTTCGAAAGCGGTTCTGACCCAGGACGAGAGGGAGCTCGGCGTCGCCCTGATCGACATCGGCGGGGGAACCACCGACGTGCTGGTCCATTTGGAAGGCGCGCCCTACCATACCGAGGTCCTTTCCCTGGGGGGCGAGCAGGTTACCAACGATCTCTCCATATTGCTGAAAACCCCCATTGATGCGGCCGAGCGCATCAAGAAGGAATTCGGCTGCTGCTATCTGCCCCTGGTGGATGAGGGCGAGGAGGTCAACATCCCCGGTGTGGGTGGTCGGCCTCCCAAGCACATCTACCGACGCGATATGGCTGAAATCATCCAGCCCAGGATGAGCGAGATCCTGGGCATGGTCCGGGAGCAGATCGACAGGAAGGGATACCTCAATCTTCTGGGCGGGGGCGTCGTCCTGACCGGCGGGGGCAGCCTGCTTGCGGGTACGGCGGAACTGGCGGCGGAAGTTTTCAACCTGCCGGCGCGCATAGGCTATCCGGTAAAAATTGGCGGGCTGGTTGAAGAGTACCAGAGTCCCATTTTCGCCACCGGGGTCGGCCTGGTGCTTTCCGGCGCGTCCCGTAAGGAAATCGAAACCATGGATACCAGCTCCAGCGAGCGTGCCTTTGCCAGCGTGTGGGAGCGTATGAAAATATGGCTGAAGGAGTTCTTTTAAGCATAGGAGCGTGAAATAAACCTGGGAGGGGAACATGACCATAGAGTTTGCCGAAGAAGAAAAGAAAAACCTCACCGAGCTCAAGGTTATCGGCGTCGGCGGGGGGGGCAGTAATGCGGTAAACCGGATGATCGCCAGCGGCTTGCGTAATGTCCGCTTCATCGCCGCCAATACGGACCAGCAGGCCCTGGAGCTTTCCAAGGCGCCCATCAAGCTGACACTGGGAGAGAAAATCACCGACGGGCTGGGCGCCGGCGGCATCCCGGAAATCGGTGAAAAAGCCGCGCTGGAGGACGAGGAGAGGATTCAATCCCTCCTGGAAGGCGCGGATATGGTGTTTATCACCGCCGGCATGGGAGGCGGCACCGGCACGGGAGGGGTGCCCGTAATCGCCCGCATCGCCCGGGAGCTTTCAGCCCTCAGCGTGGCCGTGGTGACCAAGCCCTTCGATTTCGAGGGCCGGCGCAAGATGCTCATCGCCGAGGAAGGAATCGAAAAACTTCGGGACGTGGTGGACACCCTGATCGTGATCCCCAATCAATATCTGCTGAAAATCGTCGAGCGGCGGACACCCATCAAGGAAGCCTTTTTCATGGCCGATGACGTGCTCCGCCAGGGAGTGCAGGGCATTTCCGATCTCATTACCGTTCCCGGGGAGATCAATATCGATTTCGCCGATGTGCGTACGATCATGAAGGGAAACGGGGACGCCCTGATGGGTATCGGCGTCGGCAGCGGAGACAACCGGGCCGTGGACGCCGCCACCAATGCCATCAACAATCCCCTTCTGGAGGATGCCAAGATCGAGGGCGCCAAGGGGATTCTCGTGTCCGTAACCGGGGGCAACGACCTCTGCCTGACCGAATACGAGGAGGTTCTGAAGATCATCACCGCCAACGCGGACGGGGATGCCATGATCATCGCCGGCAACAGCATCGACACTGCCCTGGATGATCAGATCAAGGTTACGGTTATAGCCACCGGCTTCAATGCGCCCCGAATGCAGCCCGCGGCGAAACCGGTTGAAAGCAACGATATTATTTCCTACGACGAATGGATCCACCTGCGCAAAGGCGGAACGGGAAAGAACCAGAACAGTTTCCTGATGGGCCGCAATTCCCATGAGGCCGACCTGAACGTGCCCACGGTCATCCGGGAAAAGAAATATATCCATCAGGGTGAATAGGAAAAGCATGACGACGAGCTTAAGTGGTCAATTCGAAGACTACCTCACCGCATATCTCAGGTTGTCCCCGGCCACTGTATCCACCTATGTTTCCGAGGTTCGTCGACTGCTGACATATCTGCAAGAACGGAATCTGCCTCCGGCGGAGGTCGGCAGCACGGACCTGGTCGACTATTTCATTCAGAGGCAGCTGGCAGGGCTCAGTCCCCGCACCGCCGCCAAATCCTTGAGCGCCGTCAAAGCCTTCTTCAGCTTTCTGAAGGAAAGCGGTCTCTCCGCCGGAAATCCGGCGGAGATGCTGGAGAGTCCACGGGCCGCCCGGCGAATACCTGAGGTTTTTTCGGTTCAGGATATCGAAATCCTGCTGGCGGCTGTGGATACTTCCACACCTCTGGGAATCAGGGATCGCTGTTTGTTCGAGCTGATCTATTCCGGCGGGCTGCGTGTATCCGAAGCGGCGGCGCTGACATTGAACCGTTTGTATCCCGGCGAGGGGTTGCTGCGCATCACCGGCAAGGGTGACAAGGAAAGGCTGGTTCCTTTGGGGGAGATAGCCCTTAAGTGGCTCAATGTGTATCTGACAGAGTCCAGGCCCCGGCTGGTCAAGCCGCCGCCGACTGAGGCGCTGTTCTTGAACCGCCGGGGCAAAGCGCTTTCCCGGAAGGGGATCTGGAAGCGCTTTAAGGAGACCGCCGTCCGGGCGGGATTATCCGGAAAGGTTCATACCCTCAGGCATAGCTTTGCCACCCACCTGCTGGGCGGCGGGGCGGACCTGCGGGCCGTACAGATGTTGCTGGGACACGCGGACATAGGTACCACCCAGGTGTATACGCATGTCAGGGAAAAAGAGCTCAAGGGTTATCATACGCGGTTTCATCCGCGGGGATAGGAGAAAGTGAAAGTGCAGGTTCGGCCGTTTTCTATTTTTGAGACTGTTATGAAACACTGCTTGCACCTGTTTGTGGCTGCCGTGGTCCTGGTCTTTATGGTCTCCATAATCGGGTGCTCAGGCAGGGACGATATCTATCATGAGACCCTGGAAGAGATGGAGGGGGCAGGACCGGAGGGAGGCAAGCTGTCCGAGGAGCGGGTTGCGGAGATCCAGGAAGGAATCCGGAAATACCGCCGGGAGGTGGAGCGCAAGGTCGAGGCCGCGGATCAGCTGGGAATCTACTACAAGATGCTGGCCGTCCAGTATCTCCGCGCCGACATGTACGGCCTGGCCTATGAAAACCTGACTGAGGCCCTGAGAATCCATCCGGAGAATCCGATACTTCACTATCTCTCCGCCCTCAGTTCAGCCCATATCGGTAAGTCCAAAGCGGACAGCCGGGAAAAAACCCGCTGGCTGTCTTTTGCGGAAGCCCACTATCTCCGGGCTCTTACGCTTGATCCGGTGTATGTGGATGCCCTTTTCGGCTACGCCGTTCTATTGACTTTCGAGCTCGGACGGTTCCCGGAAGCGGAGTCCTACCTGCGCACCCTGCTGGCTCGGGAAAAAGCCAACGTAGACGCCATGTTCCTGTTGGGGCAGGTTCTCTACCTGGGCGGCCGGTTGGAAGAGGCGGCGGAGATATACCAGGAGATCGCCGGGATTACCGGCGTGAGTGAGAAGAGAGAGAGGGCCCTGGCCAACAAGCAGGAAATCCTCGAGGAGCTGTACGGTGAAGAATGACAGCCTGCTGCTTTTAACCCTGAACCGCCTTACCTTTCTCAAGCCCGTGGAGAGACTCTTTCTGGCGGAGCTCTGCGGCTCCGTGGGGGAGCTGGTCCGCCTGAGCCGGCCCGGCCTGGAGCATATTTTGGGCCGAACCTTGAGGGTTCGGGACTGGAGCTGGGGAGAAGTTGTGAAAGAAGCGGAGCAGGACCAAAAGCACTTGACGAACCGCCGGATAAACAGCATTTTTTACTGGGACGCCGCTTATCCTCCTCAGCTGCGGGAAATTTATGACCCGCCTATTGTACTGTTCTACCGAGGCAGACTTCCGGACAACACGTCGCCGCTGGTCGCGGTGGTGGGTACCCGGCGGCCCAGCGGGGCGGCCCGGGCAGCCGCCTACAGAATGGGGTACGAGCTCGCCGAGCTGGGATTGGGTACGGTTTCGGGCCTGGCACTGGGGATCGATGCTGAAGCACACCGCGGTACCCTGGATGCCGGCGGCCTGACTGTGGCGGTGCTGGGAAACGGAGTGGATACCCTATTTCCCCGCGCCAACGCCGGCCTGGGGGTGCGGATTCTGCGTCAGGGAGGGCTGCTGGTGAGCGAATATCCTCCGGGAACGGAACCCCGGCCCTACTATTTTCCTGCCCGGAACCGCATCATCAGCGGCCTGTGCAGGAGTACTCTGGTGGTACAGGCACCGGAGCGCTCGGGGGCCCTGATTACGGCGGACTATGCCCTCGAGCAGGGCCGGGACCTGGCAGTTCATGCCGCGGGATTGAACGGGATCGTCGGCCGGGGAACCCTGGCCTTGCGGGAATCCGGCGCGGCCCTGGTTCGGGAGGCCGCGGACATTCCGGCCGGCTGGGGCTGGCAGCGGCGGCCCGGCAGGACGACCCGGCGTTCCGTATCCCCCCCCGACCCGGAGACAGCCGTGTGTGCGGCTGATGCAGGCGCGGCCCTGGCGCGCAGGGTGGAGCTCGAGCTGGCCGGAAAAGGAAAGTATTATAATGGTAACTTTTGTATCAAACAACAGCGTGGATAGGGAGCAGGGATGAAGACTTTACTTATTGTGGAATCCCCCGCCAAGGCGAGCACGATTCAGAAATATCTTGGCAATGGATATTCCGTCTCGGCTTCCATGGGGCATCTTTTCGATCTGCCAAAATCCAGGCTGGCCATCGATGTAGACAACGACTTCGAGCCCGAGTATATAACCATTCGCGGCAAGGCGAAGATTCTCAAAAACCTGCGTCAGGAAGCCAAAAAAGCCGATCGCATTATGCTTGCTTCTGATAACGACCGGGAGGGGGAAGCCATCTCCTACCATCTCGGGAAGGCCCTCCTGGACAAGCTCCCGGGCAAAGAGGTGCAGCGGATCGTTTTCAATGAAATCACCCCCTCAGCCATCCGGGAAGCGATCAAACATCCGGGGGAAATCGATCGTGCGAAGGTTGACGCTCAGAAGGCGCGGCGTATCCTGGACAGGCTGGTGGGCTACAATCTTTCGCCCATTCTCTGGAAGAAGGTGAAGAACGGGCTGTCGGCGGGACGCGTGCAGTCGGTGGCCCTGCGGCTCATCGCCGAGCGGGAAGCCGAGGTGGAGAGCTTCGTTCCCGAGGAGTACTGGAGCCTGGAAACGGAGCTCCAGAAGGGAAAGTCGGTTTTCCGCGCCCTGCTGGTGGAGTATCAGGGGCAAAAACCCCGGCTGAAGCGCTACGAGGAAGTGCTGGCGATCACCGAGAGCCTCAAAGACGGCAAGGCCGTGGTGGAGGGACTCCGGACGGTGGAAAAAACCCTGAAACCCAGGGCACCCTTCACCACCTCGACGCTGCAGCAGACAGCGGCCAGCAGGCTGAGCTTTACCTCCTACAAGACCATGCAGATCGCCCAGCAACTCTACGAGGGCATCAACATCGGCTCCGGTCGGGTGGGCCTGATCACCTACATGCGCACCGATTCCACCCGCCTGGCGGCCACGGCTCTGGAGGATATCCGCAGCTACATAGGCGAACACCATCCGCAAAGCCTGCCGGAGAAGCCGAATTTTTATGCCCTGGGAAAGAAAGCCCAGGACGCCCACGAAGCGGTGCGACCGACCTATGTGCAGAACACCCCCGAAAGCCTCAAGACCTACCTGAACCGGGATCAGCTCAAGCTTTATTCGTTGATCTGGGAACGGGCGGTGTCTTCCCAGATGACACCCGCCAAAACGGAAACCCTCACCATTGACCTGCGCATCAAGGAGGGGCTCTTCCGCGTCAGCTCCACCAGGGTCGTCACACCTGGTTTCCAGAGCGTCTTGAAACTGTTGAAATCCAAGGAAAAGACGAAAATCCTGCCCCGGTTGAACGTGGGGGAAGAACTGGAGATCCTCCACTTTCATCCGGAGCAGCATTTTACCTCCGGGCCGGCCCGCTATACCGACGCTACCATCATCAAGGCCCTGGAAGAGAAGGGAATCGGCCGCCCCTCAACCTATGCGCCCATCATCTCGGTACTTTTGAATCGCTACTATGTGGTCAGGAAGAACCGCCAGCTCGTGGCCACCCAGCTGGGACGCATCATCAATGCCCTGCTCTCGGATTCCTTCCCGGACCTGGTCAATGAAAACTTCACCGCCGAGATGGAGGAGAAACTGGATGGAATTGCCGAGAACAAGGAGCACTGGGCGGACATCATTGCTGAATTTTATGCTTCCTTCAAACCCCATGTCGACCATGTGATGGAAACCCTGGAATCGGTCAAGGGCGTGCTCGATGAGCCCACGGATCTCATCTGCGAGAAATGCGGCCGTCCCATGGTCAAGAAGCTGGGACGCTACGGTTTTTTCATCGCCTGCACGGGATTTCCCGAATGCCGCAACACCCGGGCCGTTCCCCTGGCGGATTGTCCCCGTCCGGGGTGCGACGGCCAGATCGTCGCCCGCCGTAAGCAGGGCGGGCGGGGCAAGGAATTTTACGGCTGCAGCAACTACCCGGAATGCGATTTCGTGACTCATTTTATGCCCACCCGGCTCAAGTGCCCCCAGTGCGGGTACTTCCTGGTGGAAAAAGAGGATAAACAGCGGGGCGCCTACAAGTCCTGCATCAATCCGGAGTGCAACTACCTGCATACCCAGGAGGGGGAAGACCAGAGTGCTTGAGGTTCAAAAGGATTACATGCACTACCTGCAGTATGTCCGCCATCTCTCCCCCCGCAGCCTGGCGGCTTACATGCGGGACCTCCTGGCCTACAGCGCTTACCTGAAAGCCCGGGAACTTCCGGAGGAGGAGATCAGTCTGATCCAGGCTCGAACCTTTGTGGGCGAGCTGACCCGCCGCGGCTTGAGCCCCCGCTCCATCAACAGGACTCTTTCAGCCGTACGGGGATACTACCGCTACAAGCAGCGCTTCGGCTACGGCCGGGAAAATCCATTCCGGGCCGTCAAGTCGCTTAAAAGCGCGAAACGGCTGCCCTCCTTTTTGTTCGAGGAAGAGGTGAGCGAGCTTCTCGCATCTGTGGGGGATGATTTCTGGTCCCTCAGGGACCTTTTGATCCTGGAACTGCTCTATTCCACCGGCTGCCGGGTATCGGAGCTGGTGGCCGTCAATGTGGGAGACCTGGACCTGCGGGGATCCGCCCTGCGGGTGATCGGCAAGGGAAACAAGGAGAGAACCGTCTATATCGGCCGGGAGGCGCTGAAGGTTTTAAAACTCTATCTGTCCCGGCGTGGTTTGCAGCGCCTGCCGACGGGGGAGGCTGCGAACGCCCTGTTCATCAACCGGCGCGGACGGCGGCTGACGGCCCGGGGGGTTCAGTATATCCTTGCCCGGCGCACCGAAGCGCAGGCCAAGCGTGTGACCCCCCACACCCTGCGGCACAGTTTCGCCACCCACATCATGAACCGCGGCGGAGATATCCGCCTTCTGCAGGAGCTCCTGGGGCACGCCAGCCTGTCCACCACCCAGGTCTACACCCACCTGGGCATTGATCGGCTCAAGGATGTTTATGCCGGGGCCCATCCCCACGCGACGGTGAAAAAAAATACCCCGGGACCGGAAAGAAAAGGAAAGTGAGCGAAGTATGACGAAGATAAGAGGAACGACGATCCTGGCTGTGAAGCGGAACGGCCGGCTGGCCATGGGCGGAGACGGACAGGTGACTCTGGGCACCACCGTGATGAAGGGAAATGCCCGCAAGCTGCGCCGGATCTATGAGGACCGCGTTCTGGTAGGCTTTGCCGGGGCCACGGCGGACGCCTTCACCCTGTTCGAGCGCTTCGAGGGCAGGATCAAGGAATACCGGGGCTCCCTGCGCCGTGCGGCGGTGGAGTTGGCCAAGGACTGGCGTACCGACCGTGTCTTAAGGCGCCTGGAGGCCATGCTGCTGGTGGCGGACAAGGAAAACATGCTGCTCATCTCCGGGACCGGGGACGTGGTGGAGCCTGAGGAGGAGGCCATCGCCATCGGCTCAGGGGGACAGTACGCCTATGCGGCCGCCCGGGCCCTGCTGGTCTCCACCGAGCTGTCCGCCCGGGAGATCGTGGAGCGCTCCCTGGCCATCGCCGCAGATATATGTATCTACACCAACTCCCAGATCGTGATCGAGGAACTATCATGAGCACGAGTGCAAAAATTGACCTTGACAGGCTGACGCCCCGGGAGATCGTGGCGCAGCTGGATAAGTATATCGTCGGCCAGGAGGAGGCGAAACGCTCGGTGGCCATCGCCCTGCGCAACCGTATGCGCCGGCAGAAGCTGTCCGAGGAGATGCGCGACGAGGTGGCGCCCAAGAACATCATCATGATCGGGCCCACCGGGGTGGGCAAGACCGAGATCGCCCGCCGCCTCTCCCGGCTCTGCGGCGCTCCCTTTGTCAAGGTGGAAGCCTCCAAGTATACCGAGGTGGGCTACGTGGGCCGGGACGTGGAATCCATGGTAAGGGATCTGGTGGCTGTGGCCGTGGGCATGGTCAAAGCGGAGCTCCAGGAGGAGGTGCGCACCGAAGCGGAGCAGCGGACGGAGGAGGCGCTTCTGGACCTCCTGCTGCCCGGGATCAATAAGAAAGAACCCGCCCGGAGCGACCGGCCGGAGGCTCAGCCCGGACAGCCCCTGCCGACTGCCCTGGAAGCGCCGGGCGCCTCTGTCACGGAAACGCCCGCCGCAAGCAGCACCAGGGAAAAGTTCCGCCGGCTTCTGCGGGAAGGTGAGCTCGATGACAAGGTGGTGGAAATCAGTACCACCAAGAGTAATTTCCCGGCCATCGAGATCTTTTCCGGCACCAACTTCGAGGCCATGGACGTCAATATCGGCAGCCTGGGCAACCTGGGCAGTATTTTCGGCGGCCGTAAGAAGCGCAAGAAGACCTCGATCCGGCAGGCCCGGGAGATCCTCCTGGCCGAGGAGATGGACAAGCTCATTGATATGGACCGGGTCACGGAGCTGGCCATCAGCCGGGTCGAGCAGATGGGCATTATCTTCCTGGACGAGAT
>Ga0272442_10006195_pt1 | contig 15820 bp, 13 predicted proteins | sample SSMForm2O_FD_200262 | JGI IMG/M metagenome (GOLD analysis project Ga0272442, IMG submission 200262) | Marine sediment archaeal communities from Little Sippewissett salt marsh, Falmouth, MA, United States - SSM-Form-2O | ecosystem: Environmental > Aquatic > Marine > Wetlands > Sediment ...
CTCTTCCGGATATGATAGATATTAGCGTTTTTAATGCTTTCTCTTTTGCTTCTTGATAATTTTCTTTTCCTTCAATGATAGTTCCTACATATATATCCATATTCGATTCTGCACCTAGATATCCTTTAGGATTCCCGGACATTTTAATAATAGGCATTAAAGGAAATTTTCCGGAACATGCAGGATTTAGAGGAAGCTTTGCGGGAAGACCGCCACCAATAGAAAAAAGCAGAACTTGAGCTCCTGCAGCTGCTACATTAGAATAAATTTCAGTGGTATGAGAAGGTCCATCAATAAAATAAAGACCTTTTCCCTTTGGACGTTGACCTGATTCCAGAACGTCTTGTAAGATTTTTGTTCCTGATTTTATAATAGCACCCAAAGATTTTTCTTCAATAGTAGTCAATCCGCCCTGAATATTTCCCGGAGTAGGCTCACATTTTCTAACATCAACACCCATAGCCAGCATTCTTTTTTCCTGCTTTGCAACTGCCCTAAAAATTTTCTCGCTTACTTTTTTATTTGCTGCTCTTTTCGCCAATACATTTTCAGCACCTATTAATTCAGGGGTTTCGGTAAAAAAAACAGTTCCCCCCTCATCTATTACCTGATCAGCGATCATGCCGGAAATCATATTACTCGCAATAGCCGAGGTTGTATCGGAACCACCACATTTTATGGATAAATTTAGATATTTTAAAGAATATTTTTCTCGATTCTGTGATTGAATTTTTTTTACTAATAATCGTGTTTTTTCTACTCCCTGCTGAATTGTATTTTGATAATTTCCGGCTTTTTTTAATGTAACAACTTCAACAGGTTTACCAGAATTACTGATTTCCTGACCTATTTTTTCTGCAGAAGTAGGCTCGCAACCGGTTCCAATGACAACTACTCCCGCTAAATTTGGATTCTTTCCCAGCCCTGTCAAAAGCTGATACAATCTATCCTGATCTTTTCCTAAATATACACATCTGCCAATATGCGGTAAGGCTATTCCACCTGGTACTTTACTGGCAACATTAACAACCATTTCATTACAACAATCAACTGTTGGGATAATTCCGATAAAATTGCGCACTCCAACCGACCCATCCGGTCTGGGAAATCCATAAAAATTCATATATCTTTTTCCTTTTCCAAACTCCATACCTTAAAATATAAATTTTTCATCCACTAAATAATACATTAATTTGATTTTTTATTTTTATCTATATCATTGACAAAAAATATTATACTCTTCTCAGCCAAGCTTTTTTAATTTCATCGACATTTTTTGCTTCCAATATTTCTCTTGCTTGATTATCTTCTTCTTCACCAAAAGCATCTATATTATTATATACTTCCTCTAATTTGTCGGCTGGAAATTTAGTTGCTCCATGTTCGTCCATATGAATAATCTCACCAGGATTAACATCCATGCCAGCTACTGAAACAGGTGTGTTAATCTCACTTAATACAAAATCTCCATGCCCAGAGGTTGTCCCGCTCATAATATACTGTACATTTAACTCTTTCATTTCATCTAAATCACGTGATGGACCATCAGTGACTACACCGACAACGCCGCTTGCTTGCAGCAGTGAAGTCATTTGTCCTCCGAATAAACCAACGCTATCAGCTATATCATCCGGAAATTTTTGCTGAGCTACGACAACGACTGGTTTTTTAGCTTTATCAAGAGCTTCAATTAAATCAATGAATGAGTATTGTTTTGCTTTTGGATCAGGCAAGGAAAAGACCAGAGTAACGGCATATCCAATCCTTCTTCCTTTTTCCGGAAATACACATTTTACTTTTTGACTGGTATACCAACGACCATACCAATTATCATATAATCCTAAGCAATGTGGATTCTCCGGATAAGTAGCTACAACATTTCCAACAGTAGGTGTGTTAAATTTTAATAATTTTTCAAACATGTCCTTTTCAGATAATTTCGCCATAATTTATTCATTCTCCTTTAATTTTTAATTTAGTGTAAATAAATCAATTTTAACTGATTATTATTATTAAATTTAATAGCCAAATTACATTGACATTCGTTATTAATAATAACAAATGTCATCTTACCTGTCAAAGGCTATTTTATTAAATTGTTCCTTTCGTGTTCTGATTAGCCAGAAGTCTTTATGGTAACTGGTAGATTGTTTTATGAAATTTTTTGTTTTTCTTTGGCATCCATTATCTTGGTTAAAATTGGGACAAAGAATAAACTTAACAAGGAGGCAATGATTAAAATCAGACTAATTGGTCGCGTTATAAAAACCATTGCATTTCCTCTCGCTAATAATAACGCTCGAATAATATTCTCTTCAGCAATTGGCCCTAGTATTAAAGCAATAATAACCGGCCCTAACGGAAAACCGGTGCGTCTAAAAATAAAACCAACGATTCCGGCAATTAAGCAAACCATGATATCTAAAGCTGAATTATTTAAAGCATATGCTCCTACTAAAGAAAAACAAAACACGGCAAGATTTATCCAGGGTCGGGGAAATTTCAATAATCTGGGAAATACTCTGGTTCCAAGAAAGCCTACGATAGCTATAAATAAATAAGCTACAAACATCAAAGCCACAATGACAGAAACCATATCCATATGATCTCTGAAAAGCAAAGGTCCCGGAATATATCCATACATCATTAATGCACCGATCATAATAGCCGTAGGAGCGTCGCCTGGAATACCCAGGCTCAACATCGTAGTCATTGCCCCCCCTAAACTGGCATTATTTGAAGCACAAGTAACGGCCAAAGCTTCGACAGAACCTTTTCCATATTCTTTTCCCTCTTTTGAAAATCTCCTACAGTGATCCCAGGAAACAATACCTGCAATATCTCCGCCGGTTCCTGGAATTGCTCCAATAAAGACACTTACAATACACGCGTACAACACGGCAATCTTTGTTTGCCAAATTTCTTTTAAATTTAAAAAACCCTTTTGTTTTTTGCTGTTAATTTCTACAACATCAGCTTTTATTAAAGGTGTAATGACTTGGTCTAATATTTCACCAATACCAAATAAACCTATCATGATGGGCAAAAAAGATATTTTAGCTAATAAATAGGGCGAGCCGAAAGAAAAACGGGGAACAGCATACATTGGGTCTAATCCTATTGTTGTTATTGCTAAGCCTAAAAACCCGGCAATTAAACCCTTTACAACAGATTTTCCTGATACGCTGATCATCATGCTTAAACCAAATAAAGCCAAAGCAGAATATTCTGCAGGACCAAACTTTAAAGCAAATCTAGCAATTGGAAAAGCAGCAATTACCAGTAAAATCGCTCCAAAAATACCACCCAATACAGAATAAAATGTATTAATCCAAACCGCAAGAGCTACAAAGCCTTTTTTTACTAATTTATATCCATCGAAAGTTGATGCAATTGAAGCAGGAGTGCCCGGTGTATTGATTAATATAGCAGATATGCCACCTGCAAAAATTGCCGAATTATATACACCAATTAACATTGCTAATCCGGCCGAAGGAGGCAACCAAAAAGTTACAGGAATGAGTAAAGCTACCGCCATGCAGGCAGTTAAGCCAGGTAAAGCTCCCACGAATACTCCTAATAAAACTCCGATACCTAATGAAGATAACACTTGAAAAGAAAAAATGCTGTTAAAACCTGAAAGTATAGTCTCCATATGAACTAATCTCCTTATTGTAAATTTCTTATAATAATCATTTTCTTTTATTCAGTTCTAATTACTCTAATAATATATGAAGCACTCGAGTAAAAAAATAAAAAGTAAATAGACTAAAGCCTGCTGAAATACTAATAACTTGTAAAATCCTTTTTTCTCCAAATAAATAAATAATAATGGAAAAATAAATAAATGAATTAATTAAAAAAGTCCCAACTTCATAAATCCAAGCTATAACATATATAAAAGTAAATAGAATAATTGACAATAAACTCTTAAACGCTTTTGTATTAAAAAATCCTTTTTCTAAATAAATTTCTTTCTTTTTTAACCATTGCACAAACAAGCAAATTGAAAGGACAACCAAACCAATAGCCATTAATTGAGGGAAAAAATTTGGTCCCGGCACCCCTGGTGAAAATCCAGATGGCAGGGTAGTGCTTCCATAATACAACAATATCCCCAATAAAAATATTACGATGGAAATAATCAAATCTACGTTTATCATTTCTTCCAGACCTACCTCGCAATTTAGATATTAAATCAATAAATTTATTTTAATCAGTTACTAGATTTTATTCTGTATCTGCATTGAAACAATGCAGATACAGAACGCTTTCTAAAAATAATACTAAACTTGTCTAAATTTCTATTATTTTTTTCCTAATCCTAACTCGGGAAGTAATTTGGAGTAAACTTCGTATTCAGCTAATGCAAATTCTTTAAATTCTTCCGGGCCCATCCAGCCTAACTCTAAACCGCGAGTCTTGGCCATATTCTGGTAGAGTTCAGAATCATAACCTTTTTTAAATGCGTCTACCAAGGTTTTCTTTGTTTCTTCAGGAAGTCCTTTGGGACAACCAAATCCTAACCAGGCAGCTGTTTGTATATCATAGCCTAATTCTTTTAAAGTAGGTACTTCCGGGAATAAACTGGATCTTTCTTCTGCCATTACCGCTAACATGCGTAAATCGCCGGATTCAATTCCACCTGCATTTTCCATAGGACTAGCAGTAGAACATGCAATATGTCCACCCATAAGAGCTACTTTCATAGTTGCTGCCCCGGTAAAGGGCACATGGGTAAATTGAATATCTAATGCCTTTTCGAGTTTTGCTGCGGCAATATGCCAGATTGAACCAATACCAGAGTTACCTACTGTAATTGCTCCTGGATTTTCTTTTGCATATGCAAAGAATTCTTCTACAGTATTCCAGGGAGATTTTGCATTTACAATAATACTGGCAGGAAAATATCCAGTCCGGCATATTAGATCAAAGTTATTAGGATTTACATCAGCATATCCAAGAGCTTCCAACATAGATAGTTCTACCGGAAGATGCCCAATGATATATCCATCAGGTTCCCTGGAAGCTACATAAGACATAGCAACAGCACCAGCAGCTCCGGTTTTATTTATTGCAACAACAGGTACGCCTAACAAAGGTTCAACGGCGGCAGCCATTGTTCTGGAATTTGTATCAGAACCGCCACCTGCAGCTGATTGAACAACTATAGTAATTTGTTTTTCTGGAAAAGTTCCTGCATAACCCGCCAAAGAAATTCCAGTCAACAGCATAGCTATTAATAATAAAATTAAACATTTTTTCATTTTAATCATTCCTCCATTTTAGAATATTTTTAATTTCAAGTTACAAGATATTTTCACTACTTAATCGTTAATATTTTCGCTCTATTAACAATTAAGAATCCCGGGAACAGTTTTTTTATCGTTTATTTAGATAAACTATTCCCTTAAATTTAAATCTCTCACCACCTCCTTTTTCTTATAAAACAAGAGTTATTTTTTAAATATGCTATTATTAGTGCATTAGATTTTCTATCTAAATTGCCATTTATACGGCAATTACACGAACTTAATAACATATGACAATAAAGGTAAAGTAAAAAATAGACCTAAAGTAGTGACTAACCAACAGGAATTCGCCATGTCTAAGTTTAAATTATATATCGAAACAGGTATTAAGGCAGAAAAAGCAACAGGCATTGAAGAAAGAATTATTACAACCTTAAGTGGCAAACCTCCATCTATTTTTCCGTATCCTAAGAGAAAAGCTGCAGTCGATACTATTAGTGGTACTAATATGAATTTTATAATAGAAATCACTATGCATTCTCTGGTAAAATCTCTTACTCTTCCAAATTTCATAGCTAATCCAATAGAAACTAACATAAAAATTGTCTGGACAGGGATAACAACGGCATTAAGGGTTTTATAAAATATTGGTCTTGTAATACCGGATAAACTAAATAAAATTCCAATGGTAATATAGATCAAAGCGACTACTACAAAAATATCTGAAAATACTTTTTTAAGATGAGAGATCAGATTGTCATTCGCAGTCTTATCTGTACTGAATGATTTTACAATAGGAAAACCCACGACATAATAAGCGATTTGCACAAACAGTGCATAAAAAGTCACTAAAGCAAAGGCTTCTTCTCCGAAGAATAAATAACAAACCAATCCCCCTATAGATGCAATGTTTGCAAATGAGCCACAGGCAAAAAAAGAACCTGTATCCTTACGGTTTAATTTAAGCATCTTTGCTGCAACCAGGCCTAATACTCCACCTGAAAAAAGGGCAAATACTCCCAAAAAAGGCAAGGCAGCGATTTTGATATTGTCCATCCTGATTATCCATAAGGTCCCAATGGTAGAAATTGGCAGAAAAAATAATAACGCTATCTTCTGAAGGAGTTTTCGTAAATTTTCCAAACTGATGGGTAATCGTATAATCTTTTTGCATTCCAATTGCTGAACAGCATACCCCAGAATTAATCCCAAAAAAATAATGCTTATAGAAAAAATTAGATTTATGTACATTGACTTACCTTAGATATTTAATTTCCTTCTCATATGATTCTTTTGTCCTTCTAGACATTTTCGGTGTAAAGCCGAATAATACTGTTATGTCTTGAGGAATAACTGGTTTTTGGATATCAATTTCTACTCCGGCCTTATCCGTAAGACACAGAAAAACTAAACATCCTCAAATAATCAGCTACATTTATATACTATCTTATAAAACTATCAATAGAATCTTAATCCTTAAGGGAAAATTCTAATATTTCAAACAGTTATTTAACAGGTAAACAATAGCCTTCTATTGATAATCTTTTAATGATTCAATTCCATCACACTTGCAATTATTTATATGAGTTTTTAATATTTTTTTTGCTTCTAAAATATTTTTATCAAGTATTGCCTTGATCAATAAAATATGTTCATTTAATGATCTTTCATATAGCGGATCTAATTGTTGCGAGATACTTACAAAGGGATACATTCTCATGTAAATCTTGTATAGCTTTTCATTTAAAGAACTTTTTACTATACTTAGATGAAGCTCCCTATCAGCAATACAATATTTTAATGGTTTCTTAGGCTCAATAGCTTCTTTTTGCATTTCTATTGAGTCTTGGAGATATTTTTGAAATAAGTCTTTATCTATAGTTTCTCTCATCATGCCCTGTTCCAATGCATAAACCTCGATTAGTTTCCGTAAATCATAAATTTCTTCCAAATCTTTACATGATAACCGTATAACATAGTATCCTCTTCTAAGTTTGTATTCAACCAGTTCGTCCTTTATTAATCGGTTTAATGCTTCGCGGATAGGCGTTTGACTTATTCCAAAATCTTTAGCAATTTCTTTAATGCTTATTCTTTGGTTTAATTTGATTTGTTGATTTATGATTTTCTCTTTTAACTCAGTATATATCTTTCCAACGATAGTTTGATTAATAGGCATTCTATTTTCCCTAACTTTTTGAAATACAAAAATATATTCTATATTTTATACAATATACTTTCAAACCTTTTTTGTCAATACAGTTTTTTCTATTATCAACATAAAAATCAATGACAACTTCTCTTGCCTAAAGATCAGACCCAGTTTCAATTTACAAAAAAGAAAAACATTTTCTTAAAGATTTTTCTCGAGGTCTTTTAAATGGTTTCTCGCTTTTTCCAATATGCTTGTTTCAGAGTAATAAGTACCAATGATTTTCAAAAAAGTGGTATTTCTTTTCATTTCTTCCAAAGCTTCCCTGGCTTCTTTTTCACATAAGCCCTTTTCAAAATCCATGTAAAAAACATATTCCCATAATTCTCTTTTGCTGGGGCGTGACTCCAATCGGCTTAAATTGATATCCCTTACCGCCAGTTCCTTTAAGCATTTATAGATGGCTCCGGGAACACTGATAACGGCAAAAATGATGGAGGTCTTATTGTTTTTACTATCTCTTGACAGGTCAGAGGATATTATGAAAAACCGGGTATGATTTGATTGATTATCCTGAATTCCGGATTTTAATATTTTCATATGATATAAATCTGCAGCATAATGACTGGCTATAGCGGCGGTTTTTGTATCATCTGATTCTTTAATCATTTTTACACTACCGGCAGTATCATAAACGGGAATGATTTGACAGGCAGGTAAATTTTCAGAAAAATACCCTTCACACTGTGCCAGTGCCTGGGGATGAGAATATATCTTTTTGACATCTTTAAAATCTGTACCTTCTTTTACAATCAAACAATGCTCAACTTTCAATATCACTTCCCCTACTGCAAACAATGATTCATTTAATAGAAGATCGTGCACTTTATTTATACTGCCTGTTTGAGAATTCTCCACAGGTAAAATACCATAATCCGCTTCGTGATCTGCTACCATTTTGCATACCTGCTCAAAGCTCCTGCAAGTTAACAAATCTATAGAATTACCAAAAAAACGGACAGCTGCCATTTCACTAAAAGCACCTCTTTCTCCCTGGAATGCTACTCTTTTTTTTCTATTAGATTCTTGATATTTTATCTTCAATTCTTTATCCTTTTTATCATCTTTACTTCTAAGAGGTTCTTTTATTAAAGAATTAATCTTGTTGGAATGTTTTTTTAAATTATTTGCCTGTATAAAATCTTTTTCCAGACTATCCGGATTGTTTTTCAACTTATCTTCTATTTTATCAAGGTATTTTTTAAACTTATCAATCATCTCAATTACGCTTTTATTATTTGTTCCATATATATCTTTCCATATATCAAAAGAACTTGACGCAATCCTGGTCATATCTGTAAATGCCGAACCGGTAGCTTTAAAAAAATTTTCATTTTCCTCTTTTTCTGCAAGGAAACCCAAAAGATTCATTAGAGAAATAGCGATAAGCTGGGGCAAATGACTGACAGCAGCAGTAATTCTATCATGTTCTTCAGCCTTCATTTTTAATACATGAGCACCTATCATACTTGTTACCCTGCACATCTTTCCCAACGCTTTTTGGTTCGATTTATTTTGAGAGGTTAGAATATAAGGTTTATTTTTAAAAAGTTGAATGTTTGCCGCATCTATGCCGAATCTCTCAGAACCGGCCATGGGATGCCCGCCGATGAATTCAACATAAGAAGGTAAAATTCGATTGGCTTCCTTCATGATTTCTGTTTTCGTACTTCCGGTATCCGTAACCAGACATTTTTCCTTAAGATGAGGTGCTATTTTGGCTAAAATTTCCAATATAATCCCTATCGGTGTAGCGATAATAATTAAATCAGCATTTTGAATGCCGTCCAGCATGTTATCAGTTCCTTTATCAATAGCACCCAAAGCAATTGCTTTATCGATTATCTTTAATTTATCAACCCCGACAATCTGGACATTTATGCTCCCTGCCTTTATTGCCATACCAAGGGAACCGCCAATCAGTCCTACACCAATAATGGTTATTTTCTTAAAACCGCTCTCCTCGCTCATTCTAAATCTCCTCTTTATGAAAAATTCTACATTTTTGTATTTTAAAACATTTTCAAATTTCAATATTTTTTATTATTTGTTCATCTTTTTTTCTGTCTTATCAGTGCATGCAAGCCGTTAACTGCTAATATATAACCATAGTGTCCCAATCCGGCAATTTGCCCTGTGCAAACCGGAACCGTCACTGATTTCTGACGAAACTCATCCCGGGAAAAAATATTTGAAAGATGTACCTCAATCACCGGTACCGGGCAATCCTTTAAAGCATCGGAAATAGCATAGCTATAATGGGTATAAGCTGCCGGATTGATAACCAATCCATCTATCTGCAATGACCATTTTTGAATTATATCTATCATTTCTCCTTCAGAATTGGACTGGGCAAATATCAATTCAATATTTTCTTTTTCTGCAGCATCTCTGATTTTCTGATTGATTTCTTCTAAAGTTAAAGTACCATAAATACTTTGATCTCTCTTCTCCAGTATATTCAAATTAGGTCCGTTTAATATGCCAATTTTAAACATTACAACCACTCCTTTTTAAATTCTTCTAAGGCACCAATGACTTCTCTTTTATTGATACCTTCAACAATATGTACTTTTCCAACTTTCTCAGGTAATATAAAACAGATACTGCCCTGATTATTTTTTTTATCAAAAGCAACCGTTTCCCAAATTCTCTCGTTGTTAATATTTTTCAATGCAATTTTAAGGGGTATATTTAGTTTTTTTATGATTTTTTTAATCTTTTCTTCTAAATCCGCATTACACATTCCACGGTAACGGGATATCATGGTTTCGATGACCATACCCAATGCTATGGCTTCTCCATGAAATATCTTTTGGTATCCAAAAATCACTTCCAGGGCATGACCGATACTGTGCCCATAATTTAAATATTTTCTTTGATTTTTTTCATCAGGATCCCGTAAAACCAGTTGTGCCTTTAATTTCACAGCCTCCCGAATGATGGTTGACAAAATCTCTATATTATTTTCTAATATCTGCGGAATAACCATGTTAAGGTTTGTAAAAAGACTAGGAGAAAGAATAACAGCAATCTTGATGATTTCCGCCAATCCATTCTTGATATGTTCCAATGGTAATGTTTGAATAATCGAAGGGTCAATAAAAACAGCTTTGGGATGGTAAAAACTTCCAATTATATTTTTTGCCTTTGGATGGTCTACTGCTGTTTTACCTCCTATACTACTATCTACTTGCGCTAAAAGGGTAGTCGGTATATGTATATAAGGTATTCCCCGCATGTAAGTCGAGGCAACAAAACCGGTGATATCTCCGACAACCCCTCCACCGAAGGAAACCAAGAGAGTGTTTCTATCTGCTTTTCCCTTCAGTAGTGAGTCATAAATTACGGATGCGGTCGACAAATTTTTATATTCTTCTCCATCAGGAATTTCAATAAATTTACCTTGAATACCATACCTGGAAAAACCGCTAATTAGTGTTTTGCCATACAAGTGTTTAACCAACGGATTGGTTATAATGAATATCTTCTTATTCTCATAAAAAGATACCAAATATCTTCCTATATCGGCAATCAGAGCTTTCGAAAAGATAATTTCCGATTCTCTTTTTTCAGCAAATTTCATCAGGATATTTTCCATTGATAATCCTTTTTTTCCAACATGTTGATAATTTCATCAGCCACTTCTTCTACGCTTAATTCAGATGTATCAACCTGCCAAGTGAGTTGGTTATAATACTCATTTCTTTTTTTCAGTAAGTTTTTTATTTCTTCCAATTTATTTTTTTTCAATAAAAGAGGTCTTTTATTATCCTCTTTCAGCCGGTTGAAGATAACCATTGGATTTGCAGAAAGACAGATAATCGTTCCTCCATTATTGGCCAGATGAACGTTTTTTCTGGTTAGCAATGTGCCTCCCCCCGTAGCAACTACCAGATCATCTCTTTGTATGATTTCCTTTAACAGATTGGTTTCTAATTCTCTAAAATAATATTCTCCCTTTATCTTAAAAATATCTTCAATTCTCCTTCCCTGTCGGTCTTGTATTGCCTTGTCCATATCAATAAATATTCTGCCTAGTTTTTTTGCTAATTTTCTACCTACAACCGTTTTTCCTGTTCCCATAAAACCAGTGATGTAAAGATTATGCTTCATCATTTTTCCAACCCTTTCATATAATTTTGAATATTTTTTCTATTTCCCGCAGAGAATCTCCACCAAATTTTTCTAAGAATGCGACTGCTATTTCCCAACCGACCATTGCTTCGCCCACCACTGAAGCAGCCGGGACTACGCAAATATCAGAACGCTGGTACATCGCTTTTGTTTTTTCTCCTGTTTTAATGTTTACCGAATCAAGTGGATTAAGCAATGTAGGTATCGGTTTAAAATAGGCTCTTAAAAGTATAGCTTCCCCGTTACTGATTCCACCTTCTAAACCTCCTGCATCATTCTTTTCCCGAAAATACTTTCTGGGTAAATCCTGTTTATCATTTGCCCGATATATTGCATCATGTACTTCTGAACCCTTTTTCTGGGAAGCGGCAATTCCATTGCCGATTTCAACCGCCTTTACTCCCGGAATGCTCATCAGGGCAGCAGCTAATCTACCATCAAGACGACGGTCCCAGTGGACATGACTACCCAATCCAACAGGAACTCCTTTCACTGCAATTTCAAATATTCCTCCCAGTGTATCTCCATTTTTTTTCGCTTCATCGATCTGCCGGCACATTTCCTCCGAAATCGAAGCATCCATGCAAAATACCTTAGACTGATGAATCTTTTTTTGAAATGCTTCGTTAAAAATAGGCTCATCTTTCACGCTAATATTTCCAATTGTTTTTACATGACAGTAAGAATAAATTTTAAAATATTCCAGGAATTGTAGAGCAACGGTTCCGATGGCTACTTTCATAGCTGTTTGTCGAGCGCTGGCTCTCTCTAATACCGGCCGGCAATCATGAAAATTATATTTAATCATTCCTGCTAAATCTGCATGCCCGGGCCTGGGTATCAACAATTGCGTCAAATTTTGTTTTTTAACATTTTCCCAATCTCTATTTTTAATCATCAAGCCTATTGGCGAACCAATGGTCTTTTGAGAAATTACCCCAGATAATATTTCCACCTGATCGTGTTCGATCTCCATTCGTTTTCCTCTTCCGTAACCCATTTGTCTTCTGTGTAAGTTAACATTTATTTTATCTTCGTTTAATCGAAGACCTGCGGGCATCCCTTCAATGATTCCCAATAAACATTTTCCGTGTGATTCTCCGGCGTCCAAAAAACGTAGCATTTTATATTATTCTCCTTAATTAAAATAATTTAATTTACAGATATTATTTCTTCATTCATTTTACGAATCAATTTGTTAATTACCTTTTGACTTGGTTCAATGCCAGTCCACAATGAAAAACTTTCCACTGCCTGATAAGCTAACATTAGCCCACCGTTCATTATTTTAGCACCTTCTTTTTCTGCTTTTCTTAAAAAAAGAGTTTTGGCAGGATTATATATAAGGTCATATGCCATAATATAATCAGGAATAATAATATTCTCCGGTAAAGGATTTAAATCAATATTCGGGTAGGAACCTAAAGATGTAGTATTAATTAAAAAATCTGCATGGTTAATTTTATCCTGCATGATTCTGTCTTCTAAAGAAAAAATTTGAAGCAAACAATTGGGGAAAAAAGCACGATACTCTTTTTGAATTTTTTTTGCTTTATCCAAAGTACGATTAAAAATTGAAATTTCTTTTGTGTTCTCTTCACAAAGTGCATAGATGATAGCCCTTGCCGCACCTCCAGCCCCCAGAACAATTGCATTTTTTCCCTTGATATCCATTTTTCCTTCTACCTGTAGGCTTCTCTTAAAACCTTCCAAATCCGTATTGTAGCCCCATAATATGCCATTCTTGTTGATTACTGTATTCATTGCTCCTACTCTAAAGGCAGATTCCTCAATGTTATCCATGAATGAAATTATTTTTTCTTTAAAGGGAGCTGTTACATTCATTTCTTTTATATTTAGAGCTCTTATCCATTCAACGATTACTTTTATTTGATTTTCAGAAATTTGAAAAGGTAAATAGCAATTATTTAACGAATAATATTTCAGTAATTCATTATGTAATAATGGTGAAAGGCTTTTTTTGATATTCCCTCCAATAATTCCTATGGTTCCGGTTTCCCCGTTGATTTCTGTTTTCATTTTTATTCCTTTATTTAATTAATTCTTTTAATGTATCAAAAAATTCCGGATAAGATATATCAATGCATTCCGCGTCTTCAATCACCGTTTTACCATCAGCATACAAGGCTGCTACCGCCAAAGACATAGCTATTCTGTGATCGTTATAACTTTTACAGACCGCACTTTTTAACCTGGTTGGACCGTTAATTACAAATCCATCTTCTTTTTCCGTAATTGATGCACCCATTTTTTTTAATTCTGTAACAATTGCAGTTATTCTGTCAGTTTCCTTCACTCTTAATTCTTTTGCATCAGATACAATAGTTTTACCGCGTGCCTGCGTAGCTAAAACTGCTATCAAGGGCAATTCATCGATTAGTTTACCAATAATCTCTTTATTGATTTTTATTCCGGTTAATTCAGCTCCTTCAATTTTTATATCTGCCCTGGGTTCATTTGATTTCATTTGAACATTTGATATTTCAATAACAGCGCCCATTTTTTTTAATATTTCAATAATGCCAGTTCGGGTAGGATTTACTCCTACTTCCTTTATAATAATCCTGGATTCTTTTCTTGCACTCGCAGCAGCTAAAAAATAAGCGGCGGAAGATATATCTCCGGGAATAAATATTTCTGCACTTTTTAATATTTTTTTTCGGGTTATTTTTATTAAAGGAGAAATAACTTGAATATCAGCTTGCATAAAGTTAAGCATTCTTTCTGTATGATCTCTGCTGATTTGCGGTTCAGTGATGACCGTTTCTCCTTCGGCAAAGAGACCCGCGATCAAGAGGGCGGATTTGACTTGGGCGCTGGCCACAGGAAGAGTATATTTAATAGATTTAAGTTGTCTTCCCTTAATATTTAAGGGAGCTAACCGGTTATTATTTTCTCCTCTTATTTCTGCTCCCATCATGGAAAGTGGTTCAATTACTCTTTGCATTGGTCTTTTTCTTAAGGAGTCATCACCAGTAATAATAGTATTAAAATGCTGTCCACTTAAAAGGCCGGTTAATAATCTGATAGTCGTCCCTGAATTTCCAACATCAAGAATATGGTCCGGGTTTTTTAATCCATCCAATCCTACCCCTTTTATTTTAATGATCGAATGGTTAATTTTTTCTATCCTTGCACCTAGAGCAGACATACATTTTAGGGTGTTTAAGCAATCCTGACTATGTAAAAAATAATTTATTTTGGTCTCTCCCTGAGCAATCGCTCCAAAAATAATGGCGCGGTGAGATATAGATTTATCACCCGGTACTGAAATCTGTCCATCTACTTTTTTATTACCTTCTACTAGTATTTCCAAGACCAGCTCATCCTCCTTATTTCAACTGACTGGTAAAATTAATTTCTCTTCCTATAACATTAGCAATTGCGTTCATTTCCTTTAATAATTGACTAAAATTTTTAAAATTCAATGTTTGAGCACCATCGCTTAACGCAGCTTTGGGATTAGGATGGACTTCAATCATAAGACCGTCTGCTCCGGCAACTATTGCAGATTTTGCCATAGGGCCTACCAGCTCCCACCTGCCTGTTCCATGGCTGGGATCAACGATAACCGGTAGGTGACTTAATTTCTTCAGGGAAGGTATAGCGCTTAAGTCAAGTGTATTCCTGGTATAGGTCTCAAAAGTTCGGATACCCCTTTCACATAAAATGACTTGCCGGTTTCCGTTGGATAGAATATGTTCAGCTGATAATAGTAATTCTTCGATGGTCGCAGACATGCCTCTTTTGAGCATCACCGGTTTTTTAATTCGACCCAATTCCTTCAAAAGCATAAAATTTTGCATATTTCGCGCACCTACTTGTAAAATGTCGGCGTATTCGGCGACCAGGTCGACCTGTTCCACGGACATCACTTCTGTTATGATCGATAAACCAAATTCTTTTGCAGCCCGTGACATAAGTTTTAAACCTTCTTCTCCCAAGCCTTGAAAACTGTAGGGAGAAGTTCTTGGCTTAAAAGCCCCTCCCCGGAGAATTTTAACGCCACGTTTACTTAATTCACCGGCGATTGTAAAAATCTGTTCTTCGCTCTCTATGGCACAAGGTCCGGCCATGATTGCCAGTTCCTTACCGCCTATGCTATTTCCCTTTAATTTAATGGTAGTATTTTTATCTTTAAATTCCTTGCTGGCTAATTTGTAAGGCTTTAAAACCCGAAGTACTTTTTCCACGCCGG